>Ga0206125_10005440_pt1 | contig 10765 bp, 11 predicted proteins | sample Helgoland_Spring_4_FD_148598 | JGI IMG/M metagenome (GOLD analysis project Ga0206125, IMG submission 148598) | Pelagic subsurface seawater microbial communities from Kabeltonne, Helgoland, North Sea - Helgoland_Spring_Bloom_20160331_1 | ecosystem: Environmental > Aquatic > Marine > Epipelagic ...
CACGATACTTTAGCTCAAACACTCAACATTAACACCGCTCACTTTGATCATGACTATCTATCATTTAAGGAGACAGTCACATTCCGCAGGCGCAGTAATGGGACAAAGATGGTGTGGGCAGATTATAAAAGTGAGCCCAACCATGCCTTGATCCGTGCGATCGCACAGTCACGCATTTGGGTAGACAAACTTAAGGCGGGTGAGAGTGTCACGGACATCACAACATCTGAGGGGATTTCCGAAAGCCGATTGTGGAAGCGTATTCGCCTTGCCTTCCTATCACCCAAGCTGGTCAAGGCCATATTGGATGGCACCACAGGTCAGGAGCTGACTATAAAAAAACTATCGGCCAAGGAGATCCCCCTCACTTGGGCCGAGCAACATGCACGGTTCCTTAATTAAATTCCCTGTTAATGGGCATAAAGTTCCCTGTTAATTTTAGCGCCAATGTCCAAATCCCCAATAGGCTATGGGGTTTTAACAGTCCTGAAATTTAAAACTAAAAAAATTCCCTGTTAAATTCCCTGTTAATTCCCAATAACAGGGAAAACCCACCCTCGTCAAATGACCTTCTGAGTAAAGGCTATAGAATCGGTGATATCAAGGCATCAGCCCATGCATCACACAAAACGCACGCCTGTATCTCCCTGAAACAACGCAGTTATTCACGCAATTATGGGCTAGTTTGCAATCTGGGGAAGCAGATGGCGGACAGACAGGGCGCGATTTATATCATATAAATATGGGTTAAAAGTAAATTATTATGTTTATTAACAACATACTATATAGATAGTAGTATTCATGGGTTTCCATTGATAGCCATAAAGATATACACTAAATTGTATATGAACTGTATATGGAATTTTAATGGCAAAGCAACTAACAACCGACACAAGTATCCGTAAGTGGAAAATTTCGAAAGAAAATGAAACATATAGCTGTGGAAATCGGTTGGGCTTGTATGTGCGAGGTTACCTTAGTCAAAAAAAGGCTTTTTACTGGCGACACACTACTTGGATTAAACTTGGTGACTATCCAGAACTTACTCTTGGTGTAGCGCGTGAAATGGTTGTGACTTGCAAACGCCTTCAAAAAAACGGCAAATCCCTTGAAAATATTCAGTTGGCCCTATCAATTTCAAACACAGCGGAAGACTTAGAACAAAACATAGAAAATCAGCACCTTAATGATCGAACCACAAACATCACTTACGATGAAGTCTTTCAAGAGTGGTATGAGCGTAATGCGTCTAAGCTCTGGCAAGATGGTCCATCTCGCCGAAGACCTGCGGCAATGCATGAACATTGGGTGCCAGAGAATTTTAAAATAATGCCGATAGCTGACATTAAAAGGCAAGATATATTCCCATTTATGCAAAAAATGTTCGATCAAGTATACGACAGTGCAAGGAAGCAACTAGCCTATCTTGTGAGAATTTTTGAATTTGCTAACAACTCAGGATATGTTGAGAGCAACCCAGTACCACCACGATCTGCATTCGAAGCGGTTACTCCAGCTCCAAAGCCTCATGGGTATCTAGAATATGAGCGATTACCTGAATTGTGGCATTGGATAGACACGAAAAACTTTAACCCACACATAGCACTCGCAATGAAAACAGTTATGCTTACTGGTCATCGCATTAGCGTGGTTGTTCAAGCAAAGTGGGAACATATAGACGTGTCTTCAGGAATTTGGACGATACCTGCCCGCTCAAACCTCGACAAGGTCACGACTGGAACTATGAAATCTGGCAGGCAATTTAATGTTCGGCTTCCAGATGAATACATTAATTCTCTTCTGGAACAAAAGTCTGACCAAATATTTGTTTTTCCATCTCCAACAACAGCGAGTTATGTAACTCCCAATGCAACTTTAAAATCTTTCAAAGCATTCGATAAGGCCATAACTAACCACGGGTTTAGAAATACCATAAAAACATGGGGGCGAAATGAAGGCTTCACTGACTATGTTATGGACGCTTATTTAGATCATGGACTTAAAGGGTTGGACAAAAGTTATAGGCGCGAGGACCTCAGTCACCACTGCGCTCAAGTGACAGAAAAACTTTATTCTTTTCTTGAGGGGGAAAAATGAAAAAACCATTTATAAATACTGCTCATGGTTGGTCTGGAGATGACGAAAACACAGTGAATAGGACAGCCATTGAATTGAGTTTAGAACAATTTAAGAGCACAAATGACCCTATTTGCCTGGCACAAATTATTCATCATTTAGACTTCCATGGTGTTGATGAAGCCAAAGAAGTACTCTCTGACTTTTTGACTAAAGAAATCAGAAAAACACGTAAATACAATGATGCACTTTGGTGGAAGAACGTTTGTGACATATATCGGCGTCTTAGAAAAAAAGAGGAATGGAGCAAGACTTCGCATATAGCACTTTCAAATTACATGTATCACGATCTTGGCATTAGAGCCAAAAGCGATACAGATTCCAAATTTTCAGAAGCGTTGAGAAAACAGCTTAAAAAAACTTAATCGGAAAAAATAAAACAAAAATTTCCACACGATTGTTTTGCAAACTTGGTAAATTTGTTATTAATCGATAGCTATCAAGAACTATAGAAAGATAGCAAAATGTTAAAAAATGAAGAACTCCTTAACGCAAACCAAGTCGCAGCAATTCTCAACTGTCATGTGACACAAGTCTATAAAATGATCAAAGTTGGCCAACTACCACCAATGATTAAGTTTGGTGAGCGCATGTCTCGCATGAGCCGACTGCGCCTCGAAGAATATCTTCAAACTCATTCTCAGAAAGCTGAATAAATGCAAGACCGTTGTGATCTCTGTATTCTACAGTACCTATGGAAGGCTTGATGATGAGTTTTGGAGGTGATTGCTTATGAGCTTCAATTCAAGAACTGGTTGGACAGCAATTCCCAACAAACTGTTTGAAAATAAAGACATTTCATCAGATGGGGTTAGATTGATTTCTTGGCTAATAAGTCATCAAAAAGGTAAATTTAAGGTATCAAGGGCAAGTATAGTAAAGGCTCTTGGCTTCGGCGAACATCGATTAAGAAAGGCAATCAAAAACGCCAAAGACGCTGGGTACTTAGAGACTGTATCTGAAAGATGTAAGAAAACAGGTAAATTTAAAAACAGATTTAACGTATCTACCGATGGTCGGTTCTCCGCTAGTGGTAAACCTACATGTATAATAACACCAAACAGAACTATTAAAAGAGAAGCGTTATTTCTGACAGCATTCCCCAACTCACCCATTAAGTTTGAACTCTTTCGTGCGCGTTTGGATGAGGCGTTGGGAAAATTTGCTTGGGAATATGTGATTGGTGAAGCTGAGCGTTATAATCTTGAAGTATCATCCAGAGTTAAGGGCGGTCGAGTAGCATTGCCTGAGAATTGGCTTTGGAGATTACTGTATCCTGATGCGGGTGACGTAATAGAAAGCGAAAATATTGAAATTGTTTCTAAATATGCTGCAAAATAAATATGAAACTAATTATGTGACATAACAATATGAAACTAAGCTTTTAAAATAAATTAAAAAATGCTGATGAAAATTGGTTCTTTTTTTAAGTACTGTAATCAACAGCAGATAAGGCTTTAATAGACAATATTGGATAAGAACCTATATTATGTTATGGTAATTAGATGAAAAACGGTAGAAATACGGCAGGTCAGTTTACAAAAGGAAACTCTGGAAAACCCAAAGGCTCTCGCAACAAAGCAACGATTGCAATTGAAAGCCTCCTAGAAGGCCAAGCAGAAGTTTTAACTCAAACAGCTATATCAAAAGCACTAGATGGTGACAGCATGGCTCTAAGGCTTTGTATGGACAGAATAGCCCCATTACCTAAAGATAATACAATCTCATTCACATTACCTCACATGGAAAACGCCAATGATGCATCCAAAGCTGCAGGAAGCGTCTTAAAGGCTGTAAGCATTGGTGAAATCACCCCTATTGAAGGTAGCCGTGTAATGGGACTCATAGACAGCTTTAGGCGCACTTTGGAGCTCACAGTAATTGAACATCGAATACAGGCGTTGGAGAGCAATATTGAAGGCACTGCATAGAAGGCTTGATTATCTAAAGACAAAAGCTCCACAGATACTTAGTTCTGAAGCAGAAGAAGCATTTAATGAGCTAATAGCATATCTTGATAGCTTGGCATTTCGTAAAGCTCGTGGTGATGAAACTGCACAAACAGAAATTGAGGCTGTTTCAGCCCTACTGAGTTCGAAATGAAGTTTGGGAAAAGATTAAATACTCTTGAGATTAAAACTCATATTCCTGAGTATTCACCCCCTATTATTATTCACACAATTGTTGAGCCAAGTGAAAGTGGTCCAAAAGAGATCGGAGTATTCACCAATGTGCTGCTGGAAGGTAGCTATAAAAGAATTGATCTTGAATTAGGTAAGCCGCATGATGAGTATGAAAATTATCTTAATAAATTTAAGACGCACCAAAATTTAATTTAAATATTTCCAATTCAAATTGATTTGAGATTGGGGAATATTAACTTTCAAGTTCAGTTAACAATAATTTTTTAGCACCAATTTGATAACACTCTGTAAAGCCATTTAACTTGTGAAAACGTTTCATGTATCTTTGATCTAATCTAAATTTTTCTTTAAATTTTGCATGAATGGACAGTTCTTTTGCTTTCGCACTTCTGCCAGTATCATGATAAATAATTTTCAAAATCTCGAATGAACATTCATCTGATAAACCATATCCTTTAATTCGAGAAGGGATATCTTTTGAATAGCCTAGTTTAAGCCAATCAAACTCTTTATGTTTAATATGCAAAAGGTATACATTACTTGGAAAATCTAAATGTGAATCATCACAGTATTCACAAAGAAAAGAACCTTTTTTTACGTGACCTATTCTTAAAGTTAAATGGTTTTGGCATCGATTACAGCTATATATTCTATAGTTCGCATCGAAAAGATTACGGTCTGCCTCTCCAAGAAATGATAAGCCAACTGCATTTGCATCAATTGTCAGCTTTCTTTCAAAACAATCCAAACATTGGATTTGTCCATGCCCTAATCTTCCTGTTTCAATCTCAGCTGGATGATCGCCTTGTAAGCATTTACATTTGTTTAAACCGTTAGATTTATTTTTTTCAATATATTCCCATCCTGAATAATATGCTCTTTGTGAAATATCACCAATTGCGCAGACGTCGCAGGAAATATTATTTTCTCTCACATGGCTTAATTTGAAGTTCTGTTTATGGCCGCAAGACTTAATTTGATAAAGTCTGTAATTTGATAGCCTGATTGAAACATCGAGGTCAGATGAGGCTTCCCCCAATAGCGACAGTCCGACAGATTCTGCCTCATCAATGAATTTTTTTTCCTTACAAATTTTACATTTATGATCGCCGTCTCTTACACTTTGAGTTTTAAGATTGACGGTATGGCCACATTTATTAATTGTATATGTCCTATGGTGAACACTTGAGCCAGGACCTCGGATGATTACGTCCGCAATTTTTGCTTCATTTAATAGTTTTTGCTGACGACATGTTGCGCAACCGAAATGTGGCTTTCCTTTATTCACATTAGAAGTTGCTATTTCTTGGAAATGTTCACAGTCTCTGAATTGATATTTACGGTGCTGTGAATTTCTACCCTCACCAATTAGAATTAAATTCTGATTGGATGCTTTTCTGGACAATTCAATTTGGAAACAAGTTTGGCATTTAAATCGATTTTGGGACACTTCCTTGATTCCAATGTCTTGGACATGGTTACACTTTTCGAATTGGTAATGTTTATGATTTTTGCCCTTTGTTCTCGCCTTACCTAACAATATTAAGCCTACAGTTTTTGCTGCAGCCATATGTTTGTCAGTTTTGAGCCGCCTATCCTTTGTCATTTATTAATTTCTCAATTAAAACTTTTGATGGCTTTTCTTTGCTGCAATGGGGGCAGTAGCTCTTTCGAGATTTAGATATCATGTTATTGCCTGCCGACAACCACTCATGCCCCTTACCACATTTCCACCAAAGCTTTATTCCTGTCCCTGCCTTCAAATTTTTTGGGGTGTAATTACCATTTTTAGTGGGATGAAATATTTTAACTAACTCTGGATGAGTAGTAGCCATACATGTTTCTTTCGTAGCATATCTCCCAGTACAATATCCACATTTGCTACCATTAACTCTGTGGCTTATTCTTGCTTGATATGAATGACCATTACCACACAACCACCAGGCTTTATAATGTGCTGAAATAGTAAAATTCTCAGGTGTTAGTGATTGATTTTTGACTGTATCCCATTCTTTGGTCAAATTTGGGAATTTATGTGCTAGAGTTTCATTAGGGAATGGCGATGGGAAATAACTTAAATATTTAAGATATAATTTTTCATTGGCGAATTCATTACTTTTAAAATATTTAGAAATGAAATTATCTTGATGGGCCATAACCTTTAATAATTTATCAATGTCAGATTTTTGTATAAGTAGTCGTTTGTCGATAATTAAATCATGGTTTTGTAATTTCGATAGTGGCTCTTCCCTTACCCTTATCAAACTTATTCCTAAAGCTTCTAATCTTTTGTTTTTTTCTAAATCTTTTTTATGCTTATTTTTGTGCCAGTAACTCCCATCATACTCGACAGCAATTTTTAATTTAGGTAAATAAATATCTACTTCTAATTTTTCGATTTTATGACGGTGTTTTACATCTTTAAATATTGACATGAATTCAGTGAGTATACGCAGCTCATTTTTAGATGATTGATTTGTGCATTTTGGGCAGCCACCCCCATTCGCTATTCTATAAATAGTTGATTTGAATGAATGTCCTTTTGGACAATGCCACCATACAACCTTATTTGATTTTGGTGTGAATTCATGTGGCCCTTTATTATTTAACTTATTATGCCATTGCTTCGCAAGATCAGGAAATTGCTTTAAAAAATTATAATCATCACTTGCTTTATATCCTGCGCAGTAAGGACAGCCTCTTCCAGAAACCCTGCTATCTATGACCGCTTCCCATTCATGTCCTTTTGAGCAAAGCCACCAAACTTTATCCATACTGTGTGGCATGTAAAAATCAGGTGCTTGTGAATTTTTGGATGGATGCCATTCAGAGCATAAGTCAGGGTATTCTGTTTGGAAATTTAATTCCTTTGTGGCTTTGCGCATAGTTTCACTACGAGCTAAATTAAAGCATTTAGGACAACCTGAACTTCCTTTTGTTCTGTTGAGTGGTGTTGCCTCCCACTCATGACCAATATTACATTGCCACCAGACTTTTTCTCCAGAACCATAACTATAATCGTCTGGATGCTTGTCCCCATTCTTAGTGGGATGCCATTCAGCTACTAGGTCAGGATAATCAGATACATACTTCTTATCACTGGGCAGCTCTGGGAATAGTTCTGATTGGCGTTTGGTCATGAGTTCTTTGGCTAAATATAAAGTCTCACTTTAACACCGTGCTTAGAAGAGTCTATCTAGAGCTAATTCTTCCAATCTTACCTACATTAAGTCGACTCAATTACCTCATTACAGTCTGGCCAACGCAATCGATATAACCAATTCTCTGGCTTTGCTATCCCGCCGCCCTTGGTTCTAGATGCAACGTCAATTGCGTAACGCTTGGCTTCTACAAGCACATATTCTAAGCCAAAATGCTCAACAGCACTATACAAGCGAAGACGATACTTGTTAAAATCCACGGGTGCAGCTGGGAATATCCCCAGAAACTCCAACTCTAAGTTTTTAGATACTGCAGCTATATTAGGTATTCTTATGCCAGTCGACTTACCGCTAGTGGCAAACCGACCTTCGGTGGACACTTCATAACGGCTTTTAAATTGCCCAGTGTTTTCACATTGGTCATTCACGGTGCGCAAATACCCCGCTCCTTTGACCTGCTCTATTGCCTTCCGCATTTTGTGTTCACCAAAGCCTAAAGCTTTAGAAATCCCCACCCTTGTAGGCACATACGACCCATTGTGGCTGATAATCCAGCATATCACCCGCAACCCATCACTACTCAGGCTTACATCTTCTAACAATGCGTTAGGAATTTTGGTCCATCCACTTCGAATATGAGTCTTCATGATGCATCTCCATTTGATATACGATGAGCAGAAGCCCAGGCATTCAAGTCAGTACCGTGGTAGATAATTTTACGCCCTAATCTATAATAGACTGGTGAGCGCCCATAATGGCGCATTTGTGCCTGGTTCTTACGGCTACCAAGCAAAGTAAGGATTTCGGAGTCGGTAGGTTGATAGGTTCTTGTATTATCAAAAAGTTCTGTCACGCTGTTTCCTTTCGGTTTGGTTAACGTGATATAAACTTGGTTGAATTATTTAATCTTAAAAAGGCGTCACGATTAAATTGGTGTTATGATACAGTGTTATGATTTACTGCGGCGACCAGGTTTTGAAATATCAGGGTGATTTTCTCTTACTCTATCTACTACACGCCGAAACGCACGTTCTCCCAAATCCTCTGGAAGAAGATTTCTCAAATCGATTAGGATTCCAGAGAACTCATTGTTGTCGAGGTAATTATTGAGAAATTTAACGGCTCGCACTTCCGATGCAATATTTTTATTGATGGCTTTAGAATCCACATCCTCGACATTAGGAAACGAAACCGCAAAATTATGATTTTCCATGAGTTCTTCAGTAAATTTATCACCCCAACATGCAGACAAAACAATTTTGAAGACTTCTATCTCATACAGCCTTTGCAAAGATTCTAGATTGTAATCTTTTTCCTTTACACAAATTGAACAACCTTCAAATGGTTCAATTGCATTCAAATTAAAAGGATAGCCATATGACTTCAAGTCGAACTCATCGAGTTCATGGCTACGTACCAATCGAGCCTCATCTAAATCAATTAAGTAGGTAGATCGATTATAAAAGAGATTTATTGATGTATGGGGGAATTCTAAAAAGGTAATGCTCCATGGGTCTTTGGATTTCTTTACATAATCATCTATTTTACTTTCATAATGTGGCCAATCAAGGCCGAAGTCGAAGTAATCGCTTCCACTAACTCCGCTTGCACCGTATATTCTTCGATCAGATTTCACTGCACGATATAAATAGCGATAAGCATGTAGATTCATCAATATAGGTAAATCAAAAGACAAAGGTCTCTTATCTGGATGGATTACAAATTTTGGCACACCTTCTGTAATGTTGAACAATGCTAACTCCGAGACCTCGCAAAACGAATATTGCCTCGCACGGGAAGCGCGAAGTCTAAGAAAATCATCCTCGCTATTTCCTTCATTACCTTTTAAACTTATTCTCAGTATCTCTTCTAATCTTTTAGATATTTCTTGGTTTTTTATAAAAATATCTTTTACAATTTCTGAAAATGGAACGAATCCCTCAGGCGCAAACATCTACCCAATCCTCACAACATTTCCACTTGCGCCAGCCACAAACTGCGACCAACGCTTCATTAAGACACGGCGCCGCTCTAACAAGTCTGAGCGTGCATAAGCGCGCTCTACATTAGAGCCTATTTTATGAGCTAATGACATTTCTGCAACCTCTCTTGGTGCGCTGGCGACCTCACTTGCCCAGTCGCGGAAGGTTGACCTAAATCCGTGAACTGTAACTCCCTCAACTTTCATGCGGCGTAGTAACATAAGCATAGCCATGTTTGACAATGGAGCGTGGCGCTTCTGCCCCTCAAAGACATATTTAGACGCCATTGCTTTTAGAGGCTCTATTATTGCCAGCATATCATCTGTGAGGGGTACGCGGTGTTCATCAGCTGTCTTCATACGCTCAGCAGGACAAGTCCAAAGACGCGCTTCAATATCAATCTCGTCCCAGAGCATTCCCAAGACCTCGCCCGTGCGTGAACCAGTAAGACAAGTAAACATAAGAGCCTTTGCAGCCATAGCCTCACGGTTTCGCAAATCATCAAAAAATGAGGGAACATCTTGCCAATTCATAGCGGCGTGATGTTTCGCTTTAGCTTTGACCTTTGGTAAGACTTGAGCGTCCTTAATTGAGGTTATGGGGTTCTCCCCTTCTCTAAAGCCTTTAGACTTCGCAACATCTAAAACAATCTTAATGCGCTGAGCCAGTCGCTTGGCTGTTTCGTGCTTCTCTGTCCATATAGGAGATAGACACATTAAGACTTCTGGCTGTCCTATACTATCAATCGGCATCCTACCTATCTTTGGAAAAGCATAATCTCTGAGTGTATTAATCCATTGTTGCCCATGCTTAGCATTTTTCCATGTGGGCATACGGTCTATATGAACTTGCTGTGCTATCTCTTCAAAGTTCGGAATTTCTTGTTGAGCGTTAAATCTAGGATTAAGCCCCTGCTTTGCCATTCGTCGATATTCTAAGGCTCTAATTCGTGCTTGGTTGAGCGTAATAATGTCTGCACCCCCCAAACCAAAGTCAGTTCGCAATGGTGCACCTTTATTATTTCTCTGCCCTTGTACAACGACTCGGACAATCCAGCTTCGTGTTCCTGAGGGTTTTACCACCAGATACAAGCCGCCACCGTCTCCATGACGCCCCGTTCCGAGATTCTCTACAAGTTTCTTAGTGAGCTTTCCTGTTATATGCGTCATCCAAAGTTACCACATTCGTTACCACACAAGGAAAATATACGAGCGTAATTGAGAAAAAGCAAATACAATTAAAAAGTAATTTTTTTCTAATAAAATATGAACTTAAAGCCATTAAGTTTAATTGAGCGCAACTCACAAAAAGGGTAATTTGGCGGAGAGACAGGGATTCGAAC
>Ga0206125_10005443_pt1 | contig 10763 bp, 11 predicted proteins | sample Helgoland_Spring_4_FD_148598 | JGI IMG/M metagenome (GOLD analysis project Ga0206125, IMG submission 148598) | Pelagic subsurface seawater microbial communities from Kabeltonne, Helgoland, North Sea - Helgoland_Spring_Bloom_20160331_1 | ecosystem: Environmental > Aquatic > Marine > Epipelagic ...
GCAACTCTTGCACTTGGAATCATTATTGGTGGTTGGTTGAATGCGCCGAAGGAAAATAAATTCTTAGGAAATAACAATTCAAAGAACAAGCTGAACAGATTAATTGATTTTATCAATAATAAGTATGTTGATACTGTCAATACCGATTCAATAGTCAATCTTACCGTAGATAAAATTCTAGGGCAACTAGATCCGCATTCGGTTTATGTTCCTCCAGTTGAGCAGGCCGAAGTAGCAGAGAATATGAAAGGAGATTTTGTTGGAATTGGAGTTAGTTTTTACATGTACAAAGATTCTGTGGCGATTATAAAACCTGTTGCAAATGGTCCATCTGCCAAGGCTGGAATTAAACCTGGAGATCGAATTTTATATGCAGATAAAACCAAATTATTTGGTCGAAAGCTACCTTCTGATAGTTTATTTTCAAAACTTAAAGGGACTAAGGGTTCAGAAGTGGAGTTGGTTATTTTTCGAAAATCAGAAAATAAAAAGCTAACCCTTCAAATAAAGCGAGATGTTATTCCGCTGGCTAGTGTAGATGCTGCGTTAATGTTAAATAAAACTACCGCCTATATAAAAATTAATCGTTTTGCTGAAACGACTTCTGCCGAATTTAGGAAAGCACTAATCCAATTAAAAAAGCAGGGAGCGATAGCACTTGTTATAGATCTTAGAGATAATGGTGGAGGCTATATGGAGGAAGTAATAGCGATTGCAGATGAGTTATTGAAAGACAAGCAATTAATTGTTTTTACAAAAAATAAAAAGGGAAACATTCAAAAAACTTTTGCAACCAAAAACGGTAATTTTCAGAACGGAAAAGTTTTTGTTTTGATGAATGAAAACAGTGCATCGGCTAGTGAAATCTTAGCAGGAGCCATTCAGGATAATGATCGAGGTGTAATTGTAGGGCGTCGTTCTTTTGGTAAAGGCTTAGTGCAGCGCGAAATGAATTTTGAAGATGGATCAGCAGTGCGATTGACTGTTGCTAGATATTATACACCAACTGGGAGATCAATTCAAAAACCCTATGTAAAGGGAGATGATGAAACTTATTTTAAGGAATCAGAGGCCCGTTTTGCCACTGGTGAGATGTATGAAAAAGATAGTATTAAGGTAGCAGATAGTTTAAAGTTTAAAACTCCAAAAGGAAAGATTGTGTATGGTGGAGGAGGTATTGTACCTGATTTATTTATTCCGTTGCAACTGGAGCACGGTGGCGAAAACACCGTTTATCTAATGCAGTCAAGCATTGTTGGTAACTTCGTTTTTGAGCAGTTAGATCAAAATAGAAAGATTTTTAAAGGCATTGCATTTGAAAGCTTTTTATCGAATATGAAAAAAACAGATGTTTATTTCACTGCCTTTCAAAAATTCCTCACTAAAAATGAGTTGGACATTAAATTAATTACAAATAAAGAGGTGGTGAAACGGTATTTAACTGCCGAATTTGCGAGACAACTATTTGGGGAACAAACGTACTACCAATTAATTGTGAAAGAAGATGCGATGTTAAAAGCAATTTTAAAGTAACTTGAATCTACTGTTCCGCATCCCAATCTTTTCTGAATCTTATAAGTTCGTTATCGATACTATTTTTTGAACTTTGCAGGAGGTAGTCTGTATCATCAGAATAAACAGGTTCTAAGTAAGTCATCTTTATGTCGGTTGTGCGTTTTCCAAAACACTTTATAAAATGAGGAAGAAAAGTGTCATTATCTACAAAGGCATCCGTCGCTACTTTATAGTCAATTGCTATTGGTAATACCGCAGCTCTTAGTTTAGTAGCCATAGCAAATGAGCCGTAATTAAAAGTAATGGTAGTAGGTTGCATATGAGTTGTTCCTTCTGGAAAATTAATTACAGATTGGCCTTTATCTAAAACTACTTTTATAGCGTCACAGGTTTCCTGCCTGCTTTCAGCATTTTTTCTATCTACAAAAATTACACCCGAAATTTTACATAAATATCCAATTAGTGGCCATGAAGCGACTTCTTTTTTACCTACGGGAAAGGTATGTCTATGAATTAACATGATTATAGGGTCAAAATAAGACCTGTGATTGGCTATAATTAGGCCTTGTACCGTTGGTGCTGTTCCGTAAATTTGGAGCCGTATACCGAGTAAAGAATTTATTATTCGGATAATGAGATCGCGAAAGCTAAGCGCATGTCTGTTTGTTTTTTCTTCGCTCCAAAAAAAACTGCCGAGATAAAAAAGTAAGGAGAGAAAAGAAATTATTGTAAAGAATAAGACTAATCTCGTAAGACCTAATAAGGTAGATAGCATAATATTTTTTTTGTCAAGCCGTAAATCTAATATTATTTTTGGATAATAGTTGTGTTTTACCTAATACTATCGTGGGCATGGGTTTGTTTACCGTTATTCCATATTGTGAGGATGTCAGTCGCAACGGCAGCACCACTTCCTGCAGCGATAGCTAGTTGACTTCTCCAGCCAGCGAGCGTACCTATCACATAAATCCCATCAATCACTTTATGGTCAATATTTTTTAGTTGGATGCGTTGTTTTTCGGGAAGAGATTTTGCATGTGGTTGTACAAATTGCAATAATCCTTCAATAGCAAAAGTATTTGAAGCGCCAATACCTACAACAATTGTTCTAGTTTTATAGCTATTCTTATTAGTAGTAATTGTAAAATGCGGAAATTCGCCTGCTACTTTTAATACTTTTTCATTAGCAATTTGGGTAATATGAGGTTATGTTTGAGATAAATGCGCTATGCTCTCAGGTAGTAATGTAGCACCTAAAGTTCCAGCAGGAATTCCATAGGCATTATTAAAAACAGCTTCTTGAAGTGAGGAAGCTTTTTGATGTGTGAAGATTCCAATTTTTTTATCGGTAGCGAACGGTTTACTTTTTGCAGAACCCAATACAAGGGAACACGATATGCCAGAGACACCACCACCAATAATTAAAACATCAAACATAAATTACAGTTTGTTGTTCATTTTTTCTTCGATTTTTCTTGAAGTTTTAAAGATTAAAAGGATCAAAACCGCACAGAAGGAAGCAGAAATTCCAATAAAAGCAACGACACTATCCCCTTGAAATGGGTGTTTAAAATCTAGCAGCGTGATGTTGAAAATAATTAGGGCTACTGCAAGTACCACTAATACGTTGGTAAAGATTTTCATAATAGATTTTTTTATCGGTTTGATATGTGAAACAGCTTTAATAGAAATGGCTTTGAGTTAGATGTAAAACCTTCTTGTAGCTATAGATTTAATCACAGGGTAAATTTATAAAATTTTTTTTTAGACAAACAAATCTTTAACATTAGCGGCGAATAATTTAACAGCGATTGCTAAAAGAACAACCCCAAATGTCTTTCTGATCACTCCTAATCCATTCTCGCCAAGTATGCGTTCGATTTTAGAAGATGATTTTAAAACGATATAAACCAAAATAACATTTAAGATAATGGCTATAATAATGTTGATGGTATGAAATTGTGATTTCAGGGAAAGCAAAGTTGTCATCGTTCCTGCGCCTGCAATTAAAGGAAAAGCGAGCGGTACAATGGACGCAGAACTTGCTTCTTCATCTCGGTAGATGCGAATACCTAAAATCATCTCTAGTGCAAGAAAAAAAAGCACAAAGGATCCTGCTACTGCAAAGGAATGAACGTCAATGCCTATTAAATGTAAAAGTTCTTCCCCAACAAATAAAAATACGATCATAATAATACCCGAGGTTATAGAGGCTTTCTCTGACTCAATATGACCAAATTTAGAGCGTAAATCAATGATAATAGGAATGGATCCTATGATATCGATTACTGCAAAAAGCACCATTCCAACTGTAATTATTTCTTTTAAATCGAATTGCATAGCCAAAAATTTTAGCTGCAAAGGTAAACTAAACCATTCAGATTTAATAATAAGCGTCGCCTACTGCTGCAATCATAGTGTTTAGTGGGAATTAATTGTCCTGTTTAAAAAGCTTTTTGTCTCTCAATTATAGCTTTGTTTCACTATCTTTGTGCTTTGTAATTTAGTACCACAATCAGCATGTTTCAGTTAGGAAAAACCATAGTTTCAGAAGATATTTTAAGTAAAGATTTTGTTTGTAATTTATCTGCTTGCCATGGCGCATGTTGTGTAGATGGTGATGCAGGAGCTCCTTTATCGGTTGAAGAAACTAGAATTCTAGAAGAAATTTACCCTAAGGTAAAACCTTTTTTACGTAAGGAGGGAATTGCTGCCATTGAGGCACAAGGAACTTGGACTACGGGTACAGATGGTGATTTAGAAACGCCATTAATTGATAATAAAGATTGTGCTTACGTAATATTTGATGGTAAAACTGCGCTTTGCGGAATAGAACAGGCCTATAATCAAGGAATAGTAGATTGGAAAAAACCGGTTTCTTGCCATCTTTATCCTATTCGTGTGAAGGATTATACAGAGTTTGCTGCCGTTAATTATGACAAATGGGATATCTGTGATCCTGCTTGCTCCTTAGGTCAAGAGCTAGAGGTGCCTGTCTATAAATTTGTCAAAGAAGCTTTGATTAGAAGGTTTGGCGAGGACTGGTATTTAGAGCTAGAAAAAGTTGCTCAAGACCTCAAAAAATAATTTGTAAATAAAGCATTTTTTATTTGCTTCCTATTTAATAATTCCTATATTTTACGGTGCTTCGCGTGTTTTTTGTTGTTGTAAAACCTTGGTTTTTAAGTTTTTGCATTTTTGGTTTTAAAAAGGCTGTTTTTTACCCTTTGTTAAAAACTAGGGCATATTGTGGATAAGTTTGACTTTCAATTCCGGCAATATTTCACAATCTTTGTAATTCTCAGAATGCATAATATTTTGTTAAATCTTCATTTTAAAAACAACAACGCAATGTCGCAAATAGAACCAATTTTACAAGAGAATAAGAACCGTTTTGTTATTTTTCCAATTAAACATCATGATATTTGGGAATGGTACAAGAAGATGGAGGCTAGTTTTTGGACTGCCGAAGAAATCGACCTTTCACAAGATTTAAATGACTGGAACAATAAGCTAAGCGAAGAAGAGAAATATTTCATAAAGCACATTCTAGCTTTTTTTGCTGCTTCTGACGGAATCGTAAACGAAAACCTTGCTGAGAACTTTGTAAATGAAGTACAATACGCCGAAGCAAAATTCTTTTATGGTTTCCAAATCATGATGGAGAACATCCACAGTGAAACCTATTCATTACTAATCGATACCTACGTCAAAGACGAGACTGAAAAAGATGAATTATTTAATGCACTAGAAGTTTTTCCTGCGATCAAGAAAAAAGCAGACTGGGCTTTAAAATGGATTGATTCTGACTCATTTGCAGAACGTTTAATTGCATTTGCTGCAGTTGAAGGTATTTTCTTCTCAGGAGCATTTTGTTCTATCTATTGGTTAAAAAAACGTGGTTTGATGCCGGGTTTAACTTTTTCGAACGAATTGATTTCTCGTGATGAAGGAGTACACTGTGATTTTGCAGTGCACTTACACAACCACCACTTAATTAATAAGGTGCCAAAAGAGCGTATCAGAGAAATTATTGTAGATGCGTTAAATATCGAACGAGAATTTATTACAGAGTCCTTACCAGTAAGTTTGATAGGAATGAATGCTTCGTTGATGACACAGTATTTAGAATTTGTTGCGGACAGATTATTAGTAGAATTAGGATGTGACAGAGAATACAATACCTCTAATCCATTTGATTTTATGGATATGATTTCGCTTCAAGGTAAAACTAATTTCTTTGAGAAAAAAGTAGCCGAATACCAAAAATCAGGTGTAATGAACACAGATGTTACTGCTCAGAAGATTTCTTTTGACGCTGATTTTTAATTAATTGCTTCTTCTTTACGCTATCTTCTTATAGCCCAGATAGTAGTGAAAATCCTTTTTTAAAATTTGTCACACTGAGCTTGTCGAAGTACAAATTTTGAAAAAGATTGCAACGGATAGCTGGAAACAGCTCCAAAAAAAATAATACAAATAAAGAAAAACAGGGAAGGGATTTTCTGTTTTAAAAAAACCAAAAAAGTATGTACGTAGTTAAAAGAGATGGCCGCAAAGAACCCGTAATGTTCGACAAAATTACAGATAGAATTAAAAAGCTATGCTATGGTTTGAATGATTTAGTAGATGCTGTAAAAGTGGCAATGCGAGTAATTGAGGGGCTTTATGATGGGGTTTCTACGTCAGAATTAGATAATTTAGCAGCTGAAACAGCGGCGTCTATGACTATTGCGCATCCTGATTATGCACAATTAGCAGCAAGAATCGCTATTTCGAATTTGCACTCTAATACAACAAAATCTTTCTCAGAGACGATGACAGAAATGTTTAATTATGTAAATCCAAGAAACGGTCAATACGCTCCGTTAATTTCGGATGAGGTTTACAAAGTAATTGTTGATAATGCGGAGTTTTTAGACTCACATATTATTTACAACAGAGATTTTAATTATGATTATTTCGGTTTCAAAACATTAGAACGTTCTTATTTATTGAAGATAAACGGAAAAATTGTAGAGAGACCACAACATATGTTAATGCGTGTTTCGGTAGGGATTCACTTAGATGATCTTGATGCCGTTTTAGAGACTTATGACTTGATGTCCAAAAAGTTCTTTACACATGCAACACCAACTTTATTTAACGCCGGTACTCCTAAACCACAAATGTCTTCTTGCTTCCTTTTATCGATGCAAGACGATAGTATTGACGGAATTTATGACACGTTGAAACAAACGGCAAAGATTTCGCAATCAGCAGGCGGAATTGGATTAGCAATACACAATGTGCGTGCGACAGGATCGTACATTCGTGGAACTAACGGGACATCAAACGGGATTGTTCCTATGTTGCGTGTTTTTAATGATACAGCGCGTTACGTAGATCAAGGAGGAGGAAAACGTAAAGGAAGTTTTGCTATTTATATCGAAACTTGGCATGCAGATATCTTTGATTTCTTAGACTTGAAAAAGAATACAGGAAAAGAAGAAATGCGTGCAAGAGATTTATTCTTTGCCATGTGGACCTCAGATTTGTTCATGAAGCGTGTACAAGAAGACGGAAATTGGACATTAATGTGTCCTAACGAATGTCCAGGCTTGTATGATGTGTACGGAGATGAATTTGAAGCATTGTACGAAAGCTACGAGAAAGCCGGAAAAGGTAGGAAAACAATCAAAGCGCATGAATTGTGGGAAAAAATTCTAGAATCTCAAATCGAGACTGGAACGCCATACATGTTGTATAAAGATGCGGCCAACCGCAAATCAAACCAAAAGAATTTAGGAACGATTCGTTCATCAAACTTATGTACTGAGATCATGGAGTACACATCTCCTGATGAGGTTGCGGTTTGTAACTTGGCATCACTTTCGTTACCAATGTTTGTTGAAAACGGAAAATTTGATCACGATACTTTTTACACAGTTACAAAACGAGTTACTAAAAACTTGAATAAAGTAATTGATAGAAATTACTATCCAGTAAAAGAGGCTGAGAACTCTAACAAGCGTCATAGACCAGTTGGTTTGGGAGTGCAAGGGTTAGCAGATGCTTTTATTATGTTGCGTTTACCGTTTACCTCTGACGAGGCTAAAAAACTAAACCAAGAAATTTTTGAAACATTATACTTCGCTGCTGTAACCGCTTCTATGGAAATGGCAAAAGTAGAAGGACCGTATTCTAGTTTTGAGGGTTCTCCAATGTCCAAAGGAGAGTTCCAGTACAATATGTGGGGAATGAAAGACGAGGAATTATCAGGCCGTTGGGACTGGGCTTCTTTACGTAAAGAGGTTATGGAGCACGGTGTTCGTAACTCTTTATTAGTAGCGCCTATGCCTACAGCATCGACTTCTCAAATTCTTGGTAATAACGAAGCATTCGAGCCATATACATCGAATATTTACACACGCCGTGTACTTTCGGGAGAGTTTATTGTGGTAAACAAGCATTTATTAAACGATTTAGTAGCCTTAGGATTGTGGAATGAAACATTGAAGCAGGAATTGATGCGTAACAACGGATCGGTACAAGATCTAAATATTCCGCAGGACTTAAAAGAGTTGTACAAAACGGTTTGGGAAATGTCAATGAAAGATATTATAGATATGTCACGTCAGCGTGGGTATTTTGTAGATCAGTCACAATCATTGAACTTGTTCATGCAAAACGCAAATTATTCTAAACTAACGTCAATGCATTTCTATGCTTGGCAATCAGGATTAAAAACAGGAATGTATTACTTGAGAACAAAAGCTGCGGTAGATGCTATTAAGTTTACATTAAACAACGATAAAGCAGCCGCACCAATTGAGGTAAAAGAACAAGTGCAAGTCCAGACTCCAGCAAGATTAGAGACTATTGCATCTTTGGATGAGCCAGTAGGAGTTCAAATGTCTGCAGAGGAATACAGAGCCATGATCGAATTGGCAAAAAATGCGGGTCCTGACGAATGTGAAATGTGTGGATCTTAAGAAAAACAAAAAAGGCTTCAATTGTAGTTGAAGCCTTTTTTAAAAAATTTAATTATAGATAATAGAATTGAAGTTCTATTCTATAGCCTGATAATTATATTTCAATTTGACAATTCAAATATAAAATATTTTGGTAAAAAAAGGACTTCTTTATTGTTAAATTTTAATATTTTTCAAATATGAGTCCAAAACAGGATGATAGTTGTGAGTATATTTTTAGAAAATGTATCACCACTAGGAATGGAAGAAGAATTTGTAAAACTGACGGAAGTAGTTTTAAGATTCGAGTTAAAAAGAATGATTAATTAATTTTAAAACAGCTATCAATTTTGGTAGCTGTTTTTTTTTGGGGCTAATCCCGCTTTCCGTCCCAATCTTTTTATTTTTAAAGAAAAAATAAAAAGGATTTCCACTGCAATCGGGGCTAGGAATAGAAGGTGTTGTTTGCCCTCTTTTGGGGAGGTAATTATAAAACGTATTTAAAAAGGTATACAAATGGCACTTTCTAACAATGTCATAACACTATCTAAAAATCCTATAACTGGTGCTGCCTTCATGCTGAATATATTTGTAATATCAAACATTATGATTATGAAAGCAATTCAGTATGCCAAGCAAATAATCAAGAAAAGTATTATTTTGTTTTACTCTACTTGTACTAATGATTTAATTATCTATTCGAAACAAGCCAGTAACATCGAACTGTTTATTTTGGCCTTTTTCGTCGAATGCAATAGGCTTTTTATAGCAGATAGCATTGTCATGAATACTTTTCAAAAACAAGTTTTCGAAAAACTAGTAACCTCTTATAGATTGAATCTTAGTTTAATTCAAGTTAATTGGATAGAGGCAAAGCAAACTATTGCTGAATTGCTAACAACTAATGGTCAGTTTTCGAATCAATTTCATGAAGATACAATCATCAACTAGTAGGAGCGTCTTGGAACCTTATTCAAGATATGAAATCTAAGTTTTAATTGTTTAGTGTTTTAAGTTCAGTAAACGGATTAGAGCCGTTATTAATTTCTTCAATCGACTGTCCTGTTTTTACGTTCTCCAATTTCAGGTCTACTAATCCTTTGTGATTTGTAGCAATTTTAACGCCGTTAGTAAAAGTTTGCCACTCGTCCAACTCGTTTTCAATACCGCCTACAGGAATAATACCAACCCACATTTTCCAAGCTTTTGGTATATAATTTTGATCTACAAACCATAAGTAAGAATCGCCAGGCGTGCTGCCTCCAGAGGTGTAAGTAACCAACAACGTTTCTTGATTATCTTGCAGTACGATGCTTCTTGTAGTGCCTGGATCACGCAATTTAAAAGGGGCAATCAACCAGAAGGAATCGTTATTAAAAAAATCATTTGCTTTTGTAATGGTAGTTGTTTTATCAACGTCGGTTAGTGGTTTGTTGTTTATGTAAGCTACACCTTCTAGTGTTTTATTGTTGTAAATTACTTTGGTGTCATCCCATTGTACCTGAACTAAATTTCGTTTTTTATCCCAAAGGTAATGGTGATTTCCTCGAAAGCTAAAAGCAACAGCAGCTGTCGAGTCCCAAGCTTTTTGATTAATTGCCGTTTGAATTTTGTCAGTAAGAGCTTCGGCTCTTATTCCTTTTTGTCCTATTGGTAAAGGTTTGCTTGAAAAATAAAGGAATAGGGCAATCGATAGCGCTATTACAAGGCAAATAGCGCCAAGTATTTTGAGAAATTTTTTCATGATCGTAAATTATTTTGATTTTACAACTAGTCAAAAGTACTGAAATATGCCCATACGAGAAGACTACTTTTTCCCTTATTTAATTCCTTGTGCTTATGGGTATGTTTTTTAACTCGCGACTTCTTGTTTTCTTTGTTAGATAGGATTGGTGCAATAGAGAGCGGCTCTAATTTCTTTTTTCGATTTAGAAATCCAGATAAACCTATTTCTTTATCTTTGAACATTAATCGAATTATTCAACTTTAAAAAGACAGTATGAACTGGGAACAACTTTTATCACTAAAACGCCAAGGCGACACAAGTAAACGATTGCGTATTGAGCAAGATGACACCCGTTTAGGATTTGAAGTAGATTATGATCGTATTATTTTTTCGGCTGCTTTTAGAAGTTTACAAGATAAAACCCAAGTAATCCCATTGTCAAAAACCGACTTTGTACACACGCGTTTGACTCATAGCTTAGAGGTTTCTGTGGTGGGACGTTCATTAGGACGATTAGTAGGAAAAAAAATAATCGAGAAATACCCGCATTTAAAAGAGGTTCATGGGTA
>Ga0206125_10005446_pt1 | contig 10756 bp, 11 predicted proteins | sample Helgoland_Spring_4_FD_148598 | JGI IMG/M metagenome (GOLD analysis project Ga0206125, IMG submission 148598) | Pelagic subsurface seawater microbial communities from Kabeltonne, Helgoland, North Sea - Helgoland_Spring_Bloom_20160331_1 | ecosystem: Environmental > Aquatic > Marine > Epipelagic ...
GAGGCGCTTGAGCAGCGATTGCTCTTCGTCGCGGAGGGTGTCGACGTTGCCGGCCAGTGACTGCACTTCGGTACGCGTGTTGCTGAGATTGTCGCGGAGGATGTTACGCTCGCCACGCAGCGAAGCCAGTTCCTGCCTCACTGCATTCAATTCGTTATCCAGCTGCGTGTTCAGCTCCTTCAGTTCGAACTTTTCGAACTCGAGCTGCTCGTTCTCGTTCAGCAAGGATTTGATCTGACTGACGTTGTCGTTGAGCTGGGTGGACAGGAACTGTTGCGCGAAAATGAAGACAACAAGCACGAAGATCACCACCATCACCAGTGTGGTGAGCGCGTCGACAAAGCCTGGCCATATATTGACGCGGTTGCGCGAGCGGCGAGCCATGCCGGATCCCTACTCGTCTGACGTGCTGCGCGCAGCAGCTTCGTGGCGCATGGCCCGCAGTTCCTCGCGGCTGCTGTCCATGCTTTCCAACAAAGCCTGCAACTGGTTTCCCGTTTCGCTGCCCGACAGGAAATCACGAAGATTGGTGAAGGCGTTTTCGGTGCGTCGGGCGTTCTCGCCCAATTCGCGGCTGAGCTCGGACAGACGGTCATTCAACGTTCGTGTCGTGTCGCGTGCCTTGAGGAGGCGCTCGATGTCTTCAGCCACTTTGACCATCTGGATCTGTCCGCGACCCGCTTCTTCAAAGTACTGCTCCGAGCGGCGGCTCCAACTGTCCATGATGGTGCTCATGCGCTCATTGGTATCGGTGAGCATGGCGAGCGAGGCTAGTTTGCCGTGCTCTTCCTTCCTCATAGCTTTCTGATCTTCCTGCACCGCGACCAGTGCCTGCAGCGCGGCGATAAGGGCGTCGTGGTTCCGGGCGAGGCCAACGTCGATCTGCTCGAGTTTGGCGTTGGTCGCTGTAAGCACCTCATCATTGAAAGCGCTGGTGGACGCGACCACTGTTCCGGTGGCTGCGACCGCTGCAAAGCCACCGCCACTGGTCGACAGAATGGCATGTTGATACAGCCAGTTTTCAAGCTCATCGATAAAGCGCCCGTGCGCCTGCGCGCTTTGCTGCTCAAGAAAGCCGACAATGATGGTTCCGGCCAGCCCGAATAGCGAGGACGAAAAGGCGATGCCCATGCTGCCAATGGGATCTTCGAGGCTCTGGATCATCTGTCCGAAAAGGTCACCAGCGTCGCGTGATGCTGATTCTTGGTTGAGCTGACCGATTGCCTTCCCAATGTCACCTACGGTCAATGTCAGCCCCCAGAACGTGCCGAACAGGCCGAGGAAAATCAGCAGCTGGAGCAGGTATTGAGACAGATCCCGCCGCTCGTCGTTACGGGCCTTGATGGCGTCCATAACGATCGAAAGGTTTTCGGTCGAAAAACCGCTTTGAATGTACGTGCCGTTCATCAGCGATTGCAGCGGGAACAGCGATTGCGGCATGTCGGCGCTGGTTGACTCTGTGGTGGGCATGGCGCTGCCCGTGATCCGCGTCCCTTCGACCCACCCCACGGCCCGGCTCAGGCTGAACACCTCCCAGATGATCAGGGCAGCAGACAGCACAGCGACGAGCAGAATAGCACCGTTGATCGCGGCCTGAGCGAAGAAGAAATCGCTGAGACGTCCTGCTTGCGAATAGGCCAGCCCGCTCACAAACACGAGCACCGCAAGAATGATAATCAGGGGAATGTAGGGCTGCGTTAGGTTACGCGTTTGATCGGTCATGAGTAGGACGCTAATAGCAAAGTTTGAACGTCCGGCCTAAGTACAGATGCACCGCCCCTTTCGCACGACTTTTGTGCGAAAAAGAAGCCCAGAACGCGTAAGAAAGTGTGATTGGCTGAAAGTTCACCAACACCCGTGTCTTTGTCGCTGCCCAATTAGGCAACTTGATGGCAGAACCTAAAAGAATCCATTAACAACAAAGGGCTCTTCGAACAAAAATGAAGAGCCCTCCGCGTGTTTCAAGCTGATTCTTGGCCCCAATCAGTTCGCCCGCACGATGAGTGCGTTCCCAGGCTGACTGCCGGTCGGGATCAGCGACTCACGGGTCACCATGGAGTCATCCAATCCAGCATCTGTCAGAGCATGCAAGGCGCGAAGAACGCGGCCTTTGACGATGCGCAGAGCATCGTTTTCGTTGGCGATGTTGCCATCGGCGTAACCAATGATCTGAACATTTTTCTTAGCGGAAGCGCAGAGCTCTCCGAACTCCTTAACCTGCGTCGTCTGTGCGGCGGTAAAGCGGTTGGAGGTGCCTTCAAACTGCAAGGAAATGCCCTGCGAAGTACAACCTGTTGCGGCCGAAGTTGCTGCCGCGACGGTCGGGGTGACGGAAGGGGTTTCGACAGCCGCTTCGTCCGACAGCGACCGTGTGCGGCTCACAAACGTTGTGCCGCCAGAGGAGTCCGCCGTAGACGTGGTGCTGGCTGCTGTGGGCGCAGCGGCCGCTGCGGCCAAATCTCGGTTGGAACGACTTACCAAGCCAGTGCCGTCGCCGGTAGAGGTCGCCACTTGCGGCGTAGTCGCAGCGGCGGTAACGGCTTCTTCGGTGATCCGGCTGAAGGATTGAACCGCATCTTTTGTCTCGTTGACCGGAGACGCGACGTTTTCGCCAGCGGCATCAGCTGTGCCGTCCTGATCGGTTGGGAATGGCGACAGCACAGATGCGGTGGAGCGACTGGAGCCCGTCGCGACGATGGCATCGGGTAGTTCCTTGTACTCAGGTGCCCCGGGGCGGATTAGAGGGACGGGGCCGGTGAAGTTGGTTGCCAACGGGAATGAACCGATCATGGCTGCGCTGTTCGCGACACTGTCCATTCCACTGCGTGCAGCTGCGGCGATCGCGTCTGCGCGATCAGCACCGACGTAGGGGATGGGCGCAGGGTTTGATAGCCCCGAACCTGGCATCTGGCGTGCGTAGTCCGGCCCCACGATGGGCAGTTCGCTGCCGTAAGAGACCAGAACAGATCCACCGAAAGAGCTGCTGGAAATGATTGCGGAGTTGCCGTAGCCGCTGCGGATGTTGGTGACAGGCCCGGAGGTAACCGGAACGCCGTTGACGATCGCCACCGCCGTCAATCCGGTATCAACGCCCGCCGGCGTCGTCAGCAGCGGCTGCGGGGTCGCTGGCACTTCCGTTGGAAAGGCCACGAGCGAGGTCGGCGCGGTTGCTGCCGTTTGGCCGAAGCCGCCGATGGTTACCGGCTCGCCAATTGCCTGAGCTGCCAGCAAGGCCGCGTCTTCCGGGCTGAGGACTGTGTAGCCGGGGTCAATGGTGGTCACCATGGTGTTGCGCGATGTAAAGGCCGTTGCGTCCAGAGGCGGCGTGGCGGCGGTTTGCATGACACTGCTCACCGGCGGTGCCAGAAGGTCGCCCGCAGGGACTGTCCCAGCCTGAAAGATTTCCTGTGCTTGAGCAGCGACTCCAAAAGACAAAGTGCTCAAGGCGACGCCGAGAAAGCTCGCACGCAAGATCATAATCTCGTCCTCATCATTCCCCGTTTTCTAGTGGTTGCGAACCACCACGGGTTTTCACGTAAATTCGACGGTACCAAAGCAGGCCAATTCGTCGAAATTACGATAATCCCACCGATTACTAGTGCAGATATACAACACTGGTCCATACAAATCGCATAAAGTAAGACACATGGCTCGGCCAATAAGCACGCATTCGAGCAAATGCGCGACTCTGTAAAGCGAAGTCCGCATTATACGTTGGGGCAGAGATTAGCGATTGGTTACCAGTTTAAAGAGCTGGTCGTATATCATAGGGCCTGCGGCAATTATGGAGCGGTCTGAGACGATTTTATCCCCGCCTTTTAGGTCACTGACCCTAGCACTGGCCTCATTGGCAATTAAGGCGCCTGCTGCAACGTCCCAAGCTGAAAGTCCGCGTTCCCAAAATCCGTCATACCGACCTGCGGCAACGTAGGCCAAATCCAGTGCAGCGGAACCGAATCGACGGACGCCGGATGAGACTGATGCCACGCGCTCGATTTCAGCCATCGTGGTTTCCTGATCGGGCCGTCCTTTGAAGGGCATGCCGCTGGCGAAAAGGGATTCGGACATTTCCTCTTTTCGAGACACGCGCAATTGCCGAGCGCCCAGATAAGCACCCTGACCGCGTTCGGCCCAGAACAGCTCATCCTTGATGGGGTCAAACACCACTCCGGCAACGATGCCGCCAGTCTGTTCCAACGCAATGGAAATTGACCAGTGGGGAAGGCCGTGCAGGTAGTTGGTTGTGCCGTCTAGCGGATCAACGATCCAGCGACCTTCGGGTTCTTCGGGACCTGTCTGACCGCTTTCTTCACCGAAAAAGGCAAATTCCGGACGGGCCTCGTTTAGCACCTCAAGGATGATCTGCTCAGCTCGTTGGTCGGCTTGACTGACGAAGTCAGCGGGACCTTTTCGCGACACTGTCAGGTGCTCAACGTCACCGAAATCTCGAACCAGTTGCCGGCCAGCTTTGTCAGCGGCCTTCACCATTACATTTATAAGCGCAGAGCGACGCATAGCTATTTCGCCCGCTCCATGTAAGTGCCATCGGCCGTATTCACGACCACTTTGGTTCCAGCCGCGATGTGGGGCGGGACCATGATCTTCACACCATTTTCCAGGATGGCTGGCTTGTAGGAAGAGGAGGCAGTCTGCCCCTTTACAACCGCGTCGGCCTCGGTGATTTCCAGCACAACAGATTCTGGCAGACTGACCGAAATCGGCTCTTCTTCATAAAGTTCGATCGTGACCTGCATATTTTCCTGCAGGAAGGGCAGGGGCTCGCCCACCAGATCGCTGTTAAGCTCGATCTGATCGAATGTATCGTTATTCATGAACGTCAGCATATCACCATCGGCGAACAGGTATTGATAATCAACCTGATCCAGGCGCACGCGCTCGACCGTCTCATCGGACCGAAAACGCTCATTCATCTTGGTGCCGTCGCGGATGTCTTTCAGCTCCACCTGCGCAAAGGCACCGCCCTTGCCGGGTTTGACCTGCTGCAGCTTAACGGCCCGCATCAGACGACCCTTGTGCTCGATGATGTTGCCCGGACGAATGGCATTTCCGTTGATCTTCATGACCCTGACCCCGTGTCGTTAAGGGAACTTCTGCGCAGCAAGTAACAGCGTACCCGGAAGCAAGCAATCTTTAGCCAAGCGGAACCGCTATGAACTCTGGCGCATAGTCCGGGTCTTCAGCGGCTGAGGTAACCGGGACGATGCACGGAACCTCCATCATCTCCACCCACCATTCCGCCAGCTCGTCATTGACCGACTTGACCATCTCAGCCGCCGAGGTGGCTCTTAAGTCACCAAAGAAGAGCGCGTCGGCCCCCCCTTCGCCGGCCTGCATGGCCAAATCGCGGGAGGTCAGGTTGGCGGCAACGATTTGCAGATCCGGGAAATCCGAGCGCAGAGCCTGATCGGCCGCCATGTTGAAAGACACAAAACCATCGACCCCGTTGGGGGGAAGGTCTTCGCCGTTTTCACTCATCGAAGCGGTGATCAAAGCGCATTGTTCCTTCGCGCACAGTGTGATCCAGTCCAACAGTTTGGCGTGGGCTGGATTGACGTCTTCCGGCACGCGGAGGATCAGCGCGGCGCTGTCCAGTGAGCTAGGCAGGGGCGTTTCGCCAAGAGTGGCAATGTTGACCAGCTGTGGTCCCTCATCATCGTCCATCGTCGCCATGCTAAGGGTTTTCCTTCTCTAATGCCGTCGCGGTGCTTTCGGCTGTGTGCAGGACACTTTTGTCTTTGCTTTTGCCCGTTGGCACTTTCGGGTGCCACGCCTTGGATGCAGCGGGATGATGGGTGGTCACTCGCCCGCCAAACTCTGTCGCATATCGGCTCAAATCGCTAAACGCTGGGTGGTCCGAGGGGCAGAAGATCTCGAACAAACCCTGTTCCAGCGCATACAGGCCAAAGCCCGGTGCAAGGGTGGCATCAACGGTCAGCCGGCTATCCGGCCTCCACGCCTGCACGGCGGCCTGCAGGTCAAGCGCCCAGTCCGCACCAAGCGTCTTTAAACCTGCTGCGGGTGTGACGAAGTGCATGGCGCCCGTCTCTGTCGGGTCATGGGTGGAAAGCGCAGCAGCGAAGGTAAGTTCCACGACGTCAGGCTCTCCGGTCATAACTTGCCCCTACAGGCTTTCGAGAACCGCCTGGACAATAGCTTCTTTGGTGATGCCAAAGTGTTCGTACAGTTCTTCCGCAGGCGCCGATGCGCCGAACTGATCGCCGACGCCGATGAAAATACCATCTTCGCGGATGAAACGCCGCCAGCCAAAGTCTGAACCCGCTTCAACCGCGACGCGCAGGCTGCCTGGGCTGAGCACTTCTTCGCGGTAGTGCGCAGGCTGCTGCTCGAACAGGTCCCAGCTGGTTAGGGAAATCACGGCCGTCGCGATTCCATGATCCCGTTCCAGCACTTCCTGTGCTTCAACAGCGAGGCTCAATTCAGTGCCTGTCGCAATGAGCGTCACTTTGCGTTCATCCATGGCCGGGCGGTAGATGTAGCCGCCTGTCGCGGAGTAGTTTTCGCCGATCAAGTGACGCAGCGCGGGCACTTTTTGACGGGACAGGGCAATCACCGAGGGGCCGTCATGTTGCAAAGCCAATTCCCATGCCTCCGCCGTTTCAACCAGATCCGCTGGACGGAAGGTCAGCAGTCCTGGGATGGCGCGCAGAGCGGCCATATGTTCGACTGGCTGGTGGGTCGGACCGTCCTCACCCAGACCAATTGAATCGTGCGTCATGACATAGATCACGCGCTGCTTCATCAGCGCGGAAAGACGGATTGCAGGCCGGGCATAGTCGGTGAAAACGAGGAACGTCCCCGCGTAGGGAATGACACCGCCGTGCAGTGCCATACCATTCATCGCTGCCGCCATTCCGTGCTCTCGCACGCCCCAATTCACGTAATTGGCCGCAAAGTCATCGGCCGTCACGGCGCTGTGGTGCGACGTTTTGGTGTTGTTCGAACCGGTCAAGTCGGCGGATCCGCCCAGCATCGATGGCATGTGTGGGATCAAGGTTTCGAGTACCTTGCCTGAAGCAGCACGGGTCGCGAGCGACGGCATATCTTCAACCGCTTGAACCTTGAGAGCTTCAAGCGCGTTAAGGGCGTCTTCAGTCAGGATGCTATCCTGCATGGCCTGGAACTGATCCGCCTGAGCCGATCCTGCCAGGCGGGATTTCCATTCGGCTGACGCCTCAGCGCCTTTGGCCCCTGCCGCGCGCCACGCATCCATTGCGTCGTTAGGAACCACAAATGGCTCGTGGGTCCAGCCGATGTTGTCCTTGAAGGCTTGCAAGCCGTCAGCCCCGAGCGGCGCACCGTGGGCCTTGGACGTGCCCGCCACAGTTGGTGAGCCGTAGCCAATGGTGGTGCGGCAGGCGATCATCGATGGCATGCCGGTTTCCTGCTGCGCCAGCTCAATCGCGGTCAGTACGGCATCCTGGTCGTGGCCATCGACCGCCTGAACGTGCCAGCCCGACGCCTCAAAACGGGCGCGCTGGTCTTCTGACGTGGACAGGTCAGTTTTGCCGTCGATGGTGATTTCGTTGTCGTCCCAGAGCACGATCAGCTTGCTGAGCTTGAGGTGTCCAGCCAGCGAAATCGCTTCCTGGCTCACGCCTTCCATCAAACAACCGTCGCCCGCAATAACATAGGTGTGGTGGTCCACCAGCTCGCTGCCGAACCGTGCGGCAAGCCACTGTTCTGCCATCGCAAAGCCAACCGAGTTGGCGATGCCCTGTCCCAGGGGCCCCGTCGTCGTCTCCACGCCTTCGGTGTGGCCAAACTCCGGATGCCCGGGGGTTTTTGAACCCATTTGGCGGAAGTTCTTGATCTCATCAATCGACACGTCTGCGTAGCCGGACAGGTACAGCGCCGAGTACAGCAGCATGGACCCGTGACCCGCTGACAAGATAAACCGGTCCCGGTCAGGCCACTGGGGCCAAGCAGCGTCGTATTTCAGTATGTCGCGAAACAACACCGTGGCGACGTCAGCCATGCCCATGGGCATTCCGGGGTGACCAGAGTTTGCCGCTTGCACGGCCTCCGCCGAAAGAATGCGGACGGCATCGGCCATAGTGGCACCGAGAGCGTTGGGGTCCTGAGCGACAGCATCAGACATGGGAATCGAGCTCCTGATTGAAACGCAAAATACAGGTGAGACAGTGCGCGTGTGACTGCGTTTTTCTGTCTTTACACCGCCCTTTATAAACACGGAGCACCCGACTAATTAACCCCCGCGCATGCGCGTACTGCCATGAAAGGAGCGGCTTTCGTGGCCAACTGTGATGCGATTTATCCACTGCTTTTCGTAATTCGAGTGAAGTACCGCGTAGATGTCCTTGAAACCAATGCTAATTTACACTAATCGGAAAGTATAACGCGAGGATGAGCTTAGACCTGATGGGCCGATTAGAAGACGCTAAAGCGCGCTTGGACACTGTCTTGCACCGGTTGGAAGCCTTAGGCGACCGTCTGGGGCCAGAGACACAGGAAATTACACGGTTACAACGCCAGATTTCGGTGATGGAAACCGCGCAAGAGGAGTTGCGGTCTGCTGCTGCATCAGCGACTGAGCAAGTTGCGCAGCTTATGGCTGAACTCCAAGACGCTGACAGCGCCGAGGAATAGACAGATGGGTCAGGTGCGCATTACTTTGAATGGGCGAGGTTACGACATCGCCTGCGATGACGGGCAAGAAGAACACGTGATGCGTCTTGCCAACGCGCTGTCTGAGCGCGTCAATCAACTGGTGACTGCCAACGGGCAGGTCGGCGAAGCCCGGCTTCTGTTGATGGCAGGCCTGCTGATGGCCGACGATCTCCACAGCGAAAGGGCTAAATCCGCGGCGGAAGGCGTGGTTTCTGCCCCAGCGTCATCTGAAACCGGCGAGGGCGCAAGCGACGCGGTGCAGCAGGCTTATGATTACGTTGCAGACGTCTTTGAACAGCTTAGCAGCCGGCTTGAAGTTGTCGTTTCAACGCTCGAAGGCTCAGATGAAGACGTCGCCAAAGACGACTGATTAACACGACGCAGACCGAAGAATTCAGGACAAGCACTATGCAGCAGTCTCCGGACTTTGACGTTATCCGTGGCTTCCAGATCGAAGGCACAGACCCGCCGCACCGCGCCTTGATCCCCAATATTGAACCGGTGAAGCATCTGCTGGTTCTTCTGCATGGTTACGGCGCAGACGCCGATGACCTCTTTCCAATCGCCCGGCAACTGGCGCCCGTGCTACCCGGAACGGTAATAGTCAGTCTGGAGGCGCCCGAGGAAATTCCTGGCGGCATGTTTGGTGGGCGTCAGTGGTTTCCTATCGCCCGTATCGATCCAGCCGAACTGGACCACGGCGCGCAAATGGCGCGCGGCTACGTGACCACGGCGCTCAAGGGCCTGAAGCAGCGGTTTGAGCTGGAGTGGGGGGACATCGCGCTATTTGGATTTTCCCAGGGCTGCATGATGTCCCTCGAAGTGGGCCTGCGGTTGCCAGAACCTCTCGCCTATGTTCTGGGCTATAGCGGCGCGTTACCCGCGCCGGATCGAGCCCTTAGCGAAGCAAGCTCCCGGCCCCCGTTCCTGCTGGTCCACGGCGAAGACGACGCGGTGGTGCCATTTAACTCCATGGATGAGGCGGCCAAGACTTTGGCTGAATTGGGAGCCCCTGTGGAAACCTTTGTGCGGCCCGGGTTGGGGCATGGGATCGACGGTGAGGGCCTGCAAGCGGCGCTGCTGAAGCTGCGCACAGCCTTCGGTATGGGCGATCTCGACGCATAATCAGGTGCGACGGTGTGAAACATTATACGCGCATTACTTGTCCTCTCGTCATTCGCTTGTCATAGTCGCTTCATAGCTTCCGTGTCAGTCGGAAGGGATTGGAGAGAATGAGAGCGCACAGTCTAGAGAACTATCCGGCATTGGTTTTGAACGCGGATTTTCGGCCTTTATCCTATTTGCCGCTGTCGCTTTGGAATTGGCAGGATTCGGTGAAAGCCTGCTTTCAGGGGCGTGTGAACGTTGTGGCGGAATACGATCATGTGATCCGCAGCCCGTCATTCGAAATGCCCATCCCCAGCGTGATTGCGCTCAAAGACTACGTTCCAATGAACCGCTCGCCGGCCTTTACCCGGTTCAACGTGTTTCTCCGCGATCATTTCCGTTGCCAATATTGCAGTACCCGCTTTCCAGTCCAAAGCCTGACCTTTGATCACGTAATCCCTCGCTCCAAAGGCGGTGGTACGAGTTGGGAAAATGTCGTGACCGCCTGTCAGAAGTGTAACCTGCGGAAGGGGAATCGGTACTTGCGGGACAGCGCCATGGGGTTGCGGAAGGAGCCTCTGCGCCCGACGGCTTATCAGCTGCAGGATGCCGGCCGGGCTTTTCCTCCGAATTTCTTGCATGAGAGCTGGGAAGATTACCTGTACTGGGATTCCGAACTCGAACGGGATTAGTCCGCCTTGCGGAAGCGCTGCAGGCCTCGTGTAGCGATCAGGGTCGAGAGAACCATCAGACCAAGATTGGCGAGCAAATTATAGGTTGCCATCGACAGGCCAAACAGCGCCCAAGTACCTTTGGAACAGGTGACTTCAGGCACGTTGAACAGCGGATTAACCGGCAGGCCGGGACCTTCTTTATCAAGTCCAAAAGCGGTCATCGACCCTGAACAGAGGACGTCGCCTGGCCACCAACCCTGTTCAACACCGACGTGTTCAAACGCGGTTGCACAGCCATATAGGAA
>Ga0206125_10005449_pt1 | contig 10752 bp, 10 predicted proteins | sample Helgoland_Spring_4_FD_148598 | JGI IMG/M metagenome (GOLD analysis project Ga0206125, IMG submission 148598) | Pelagic subsurface seawater microbial communities from Kabeltonne, Helgoland, North Sea - Helgoland_Spring_Bloom_20160331_1 | ecosystem: Environmental > Aquatic > Marine > Epipelagic ...
GAAGGCGTAGCCCAAGGTATTAAAGATTTGAATGTACAATCAGATGTGCCGGTTATTTTTTGTGTTTTAACAGATAACACCATGCAGCAATCTATAGATAGAAGTGGTGGAATTCACGGAAATAAAGGGACTGAAGCAGCTATTGCAGCAATAAAAATGGCTTTTATTCGCCAGCAAGCTTCATTAGCCCATGAGTATAAAAAAACAACATTATTATCTTCGGGTCAGTTGCAAATTGAAGATGTACCTTTGAAATTAGAAGAATAATAATTCAAATAACTCAAAACTAAGCCTATGCTGTATCTCAAGTCAGTATAGGTTTTTTGTTTTATTTATGATTCCTAAAAGTAATAAAGCCGGCATAAATTCATTAAATTTGTGACTATTTGTTGAAAAATCTAAAACCATAAATTTTAAACTATTTTTTTTAATGTCAAGTATAATCCAATTACTTCCTGATCATGTTGCAAACCAAATTGCTGCTGGAGAAGTGGTGCAAAGACCAGCTTCAGTTGTAAAAGAATTATTGGAAAATGCTGTAGATGCAAATGCTTCAGATATCAAGTTGATTATTAAAGAAGCTGGAAAAGCATTGGTGCAAGTAATCGATAACGGAAAAGGTATGAGCGTTACTGATTCTCGCTTGTGTTTTGAACGCCATGCTACATCAAAAATTCGCTTAGCCGAGGATTTATTCTCTTTAAGTACTAAAGGTTTTAGAGGAGAAGCTCTTGCTTCGATTGCTGCTATTGCTCATGTAGAAATGAAAACCAAGCAGGAGCAGGAGGAGTTGGGAACGCAAATTATTATTGAAGGTAGTAAATTTGTCTCTCAGGATGTGGCAGTAGTACCTAAAGGAACATCTTTCGCAGTTAAAAATCTTTTTTTTAATATTCCTGCACGTCGCAATTTTTTAAAGTCAGATACGGTTGAATACCGCCATATTATTGATGAGTTTCACCGAGTTGCTTTGGCGCATCCTTCTATTTATTTTACTTTTTATCATAACGGAAGCGAAATGTTTAACTTGCCAGCTTCTAGTTTGCGTCAGCGGATTGTTGCTATTTTCTCAGGTAAAACCAATGAAAAATTAGTGCCAGTTCAAGAAGAAACCGAGATTGTGACCATTCAAGGGTTTGTTAGCAAACCAGAATTTGCTAAGAAGAGTAGAGGCGAGCAATTTTTTTTTGTTAATGATCGATTTATAAAAAGTGGATATTTGCATCACGCTGTGATGGCGGCCTACGAGGGAATTTTGCGTGATGGGGCGCAACCTAGTTATTTTTTATATTTAACCGTACCGCCAAATACGATCGATATTAATATTCATCCAACCAAGACAGAGATTAAATTCGATGATGAGCATGCCTTGTACGCTATTCTACGTTCCTCGATCAAACATAGTTTAGGACAGTTTAATGTAGCGCCTGTTTTAGATTTTGATAGAGACGCTAACCTAGATACACCATATAATTATAAGGATTTAAAAGGAGAGACACCAACTATTCAGGTAGACAGTACATTTAACCCTTTTTCTGATGATAAAGTTAATAAGCACTATGCTTCAGGAAGTTCGTATCGAAAACCAGAGCCTACAGCTAGTTGGGAGAGTTTGTATGTTGGTTTGAAACAAGAATCACATTTTCAATCGGCTGCAACTGATTTTACATTTGAAACAGAGGAGGTAACCGGTTCTTTATTTAATGATGAGGAGGTGGAGCATGCTGTTCAAAATGTATATCAAATACATAAAAAATATATTGTATCCCCAATTAAATCAGGAATGGTTATTGTGGATCAGCAAAGAGCACATCAGCGAATTTTGTACGAGCAGTTTTTAACCAATATGACAGTGCAACAAGCTTCGAGTCAACAATTATTATTTCCTTTGGATTTATTTTTTTCGTCAACTGAAATGGAGCTAATCGAGGAGTTAAAGTTATCCTTGGTTAACACTGGTTTTGTATTTGAAGAAACACCTACTAACGCACATGTTGTAATTTCAGGTATACCCGTTAACGTAACCGAAAGTGAGGTTTCTATGGTATTAGAGCAGTTAATTAGTGACTTAGAGGATGGTATTCCTGAAAACAGCTTTAGCCAAAACGATACTATCGCCAAGTCAATGGCTAAAAGTTTAGCCGTAAAAACAGGCGTAAGTTTAACCGTGAAGGAACAGGAGAATTTGGTAAATGGTCTCTTTGCTTGTAAGGACCCCAATGTTTCCCCTTTTCAAAAACCTACTTTTATTACCATGAGAGTGGAAGATTTAGATAAAAAATTTGCAATATGATGAATATAACCGAAACAGTAAAACAATTATTAATTATCAATGTACTGTTCTTTGTAGGTACGCTAGCCGTAGGAGATCAGGCATATGACTTATTAGCGCTGTATTTTCCTGAAAACAGTAGTTTTCAGTTTTGGCAACCACTTACTCATATGTTTATGCACGGTGGTTTTATGCATATTTTATTCAATATGTTTGCTTTGTATTCCTTTGGATCAGCTCTAGAACATTTTTGGGGAGGTAAAAAGTTTTTATTTTTCTACCTTTCCTGTGGTTTAGGAGCTGCCTTGATACATACGGGAATTAATTATTATTATTTTCAAGACGGAATGAAGATTTTGGTCGAACAGGGCTTTTCTCAAACCGAGGTAATGGCGGTCTTGAATGGAAAAGGAAGCAATCAAATTGTATCTATTTTAAATAGTCCCGGATTTGAAAATTTCATTAGTTCTTATGCTGGTAGAGTAGTTGGTGCTTCGGGAGCTATTTACGGAATTATTGTTGCCTTCGCTTTTATGTTTCCAAACGCTGAGTTGGCTTTGATGTTTATACCAGTACCTATTAAAGCAAAGTATTTTGTACCAGGATTGGTTGCAGTAGATCTTTACTTGGGAGTATCGGGTCAGTCGCTTTTTGGAGGTCCAGGAATTGCTCATTTTGCTCACGTTGGTGGTGCATTATTTGGTTTTTTAATTAGTTGGTATTGGAAAAAAAACCAGTTCAACAATAACCGTTGGAATTAAACAAAAGCAACTAAAAATATGGGTATAATAGAAGATATAAAATTACAGTATAAGTTGGGCGGTGTTGCTTTTAGAATTATCTATTGGAACATAGGATGCTTCTTGTTATCGCTAGTTTTTTTCTATCAATACAGCGGAGGGGTTTTTACGTTTCCAACCTGGATCGCTTTATCTACTGATCCAACTAATTTTGCAGTAAAGCCTTGGACTTTTTTAACTTATGCTTTTTTTCACGATGGCCCATGGCACTTGTTGTTTAATATGATGGTCCTTAATTTTTCGAGTCGATTGTTTTTGACTTATTTTACCCAAAAGCAATTGCTAGGTAGTTACATTTTAGGTGCTATTTTTGCCGGCGCAGTGTTTGTTTTAAGTTACTATTTTTTGGGTATAAATACCGTTATTGTTGGTGCTTCGGCTGCGATCATGACTATCTTAGTCGCTGTTACGACTTATCAGCCTTTAATGAATGTTCGATTGCTATTGATAGGCAATGTGAAATTGTGGCATATTACGGCGGTTCTTTTGGTATTAGATTTAATGCAATTCCGTTTAGATAATATGGGAGGTCATATATCGCATTTAGCGGGAGCCTTATTTGGATTTATATATATAAAATTACTTGAAAATGGTACTGATCTTAGTACAGCAGTGACTAAAGTGATAGATTTGTTCGTTAACTTGTTCAAGAAATCTCCCTCAACTCCGTTTAAGAAAGTTCATAAAAACTACAGCAAACCTGCGGCACAAAGAACTGCTAAGATTGTAACAAAAAGTAAAGAACAACAACAAATTGACGAAATTTTGGATAAAATTAGCCAGTCTGGATATGATAGTCTGACCAAAGAAGAAAAAGACTTTTTGTTCAGGGCAGGAAAATAAATAAATAAAACGAGTAGTAGCTGAATTTTTAATCTTAAACTAAAAAAATGAAAAACCTTTCCTGGTTCAATAAAGGGATGTATAGTTTAAACATTCTGCTTATTTTCATCACTTTTATAGCGTATCTATTACCGTTTCTATCACCAAAACTATTTCCCATTTTATCGGTCTTAACTCTCGTTATGCCTTTGTTTTTTATATTGAATGGTTTATTCTTTATCTATTGGTTGTTTCAGTTTAAAAAGCGAATGATTTTATCTGGAATTGTACTTTTGATCGGTATTACCTTTATTAATAAATTTTATAAATTTTCAGCAAAGGTATATCCCGAAGACGAAAAAGACTTTGTTGTAATGAGCTATAATGTGCGGTTATTTAATTTGTTTAAATGGATTGATAAAGATGATGTGGCAGGCGCTGTTCTTGAATTTATTAATGAAAAAAATCCAGATATTTTGTGCATTCAGGAATTCTCGTCGTCTGCGACGATAGATTTAAAAGTATATCGACACAAATACATATTAATGGCTGGCAATCAAATAAAAACAGGCCAAGCTATTTTTTCGAAGTTTCCTATTATTGATCAGGGGAATATCGTTTTTCCTAATTCAAATAATAATGTTATTTATGCTGATATCAAAAAAGGGAAAGATATCATTAGAGTCTACAATATGCATTTACAATCGATTAAGATATCACCTGATGTAGATGAAATTAATGATAATATTGAGGTCATTAATAAGAGCAAGTCACAAATGTTATACCGAAGGATTAGTAAAGCTTTTACGCAGCAACAACAGCAAGCGGAGATCTTTAAAGCCCATGAAAGTCGTTGTGAGTACCCAGTTATTATATGTGGTGATATGAATAATAGTGCTTATTCATATGTGTATCGAAATATTAAAGGCAAATTGCAAGATTGTTTTGAAGAGGCAGGTAAGGGCTTTGGACAAACTTATCAGTTTAAATATTATCCAACACGTATCGATTATATATTTGCTGATGAGAAAATGACAGTGAAGGAATTTCAAAGTTTTCCCGAAATGAAAGACTCAGATCATTACCCTATCATGACTAAATTAAGTATCGAGTAGATAGAAGGTCTACTTTACAGCTAGTTGCTGTTCTTTCAAATAATCAATAGTAAACTTACCTTCATTAAAAAGTAGATCTAAAATACTTAGGTTGTTGATAAAACCATGTTTATCATTAAATACCTGTGGATAAGGTTGCATGATAGAAGGATCTTTTTTACCATCAATCAGGTGTCGAAAATCGGTTGTAATTTTCGGATCTACCTTTCGAAAATATTCAGTTGTTGTTTGAAATTCAAATTTTCTACGTAAACATTGCGACACGATTTCTTGTGATTCATAGTTTAAGTCCAAAAGAAATTTAGGTTTTTTTTCGTAAAAAGGTCTAATATCATCTTCAAAAAATTCAAAGAAAGGAGAACTTCTATATGCCGCTTCTAGCGATTTATAATGTTGTTTTTGCCAGTCAGATGTGTTATCAATAACGATATCCTTTGTTTTTTGATGACTTTCTTTTGTGTGTTTTATAGGAATATTTAGTAGTTGAATTCCATTAGGACTGTATATGTAGGTTCGGTTTCTATTGGTCTGCTTTTGGAAATTATCTTCTATTTCAAATAGAACATTGTCGGCCTGCACCATGGCAACATAGTGACTGATTGATGGAAAATAAGAAGGATGCAGTAAGACTTGCATGTGATTGTTCACTAAGGTTATTATTTTAAAAAAAGTCATAAAGTTAGTTCTATGAACTTGACCTTATGACTTTGAAATTGCATTTTTGTTAAATTAACTGTTTTTTGCTTTTCTTTTTTTCCAGAAATATTCTCCGATAAAAAATGCTGCAAGTGCAATTAAGAAAAATTTAAAGTAGGACTGTGGTTGGCCTTCACCACTTACGGTTGTGAAAACACGATCCCAACGGATGCTCCAGTTTTTTATTCCGTCGTTGATACCTTTTATACTCATCCAAATAAATACGGGCTTTCCAACAATATGATCTTCAGGAACAAAGCCCCAATAACGACTATCTTCAGAGTTATGACGGTTATCTCCCATCATCCAATAGTAGTTTTGCTTGAAAGTGTAGCTGTTTATAACCTGACCATTCAATCTAATTTCAGAACCAATAACTTTCAAATCATTTTTTTCTCCTGCATCACTTTTTTCATAATCAGTAATGATTCTTCTATAAAATGGTAAAGAAGCAGTGTTTAGGGCAACAGTTTTGCCTTTTTGCGGAATATAAATTGGTCCAAAATTATCTTGATTCCATTTGTTGATTTGTGGAAATATGCTTTGCTCAACATCTTTAGCAATTATTCTGTTCACTGCAGTAATGCCAGGAACATTTTTTAATCTGTTGGCACTTGCTTCTGTCAATGCTCTAAAAATTAAAGTGTCTCTTGCTTCGTTGATATAGCCCGCGGCATCAGTGATATCCATGTCTTTTACAAGATATTCAAAATCAATAGGCGTTTTTCCATCGACAACCACGTTATATGAAAATTGTGGTTTTGCTCGTTCTGGAAGCGCTAATTGTTTACCATCGATGTATACCATTCCATCAACTATAGATAGACTGTCTCCTGGAACACCCACGCATCTTTTTACGTAATTCGACTTTTTATCAATAGGTTTAATTACTCCAGGGCGCCCTTTAGGTTCAAAGAAATAATGTACAGTGTCAACTGGCCAGTTAAAAACAACAATATCAGTTCTGTTTATTCCCTCTGCGCCAGGCAATCTCAAGTAAGGTAATTGTGGCCAGCTTAAATAGGATTTAGATTTCATCATTGGTATAGAGTCATGTACCATCGGTAATGCAACCGCAGTCATTGGGACTCTTGCACCAAAATTTATTTTACTTACAAATAAAAAATCTCCCACTAGTAATGATTTTTCCAACGAAGGTGTTGGTATAGTATACGGTTGTACTACATATGTGTGTACAAGAGTTGCTACTATTATTGCAAATAATAAAGAGTTTATTGTATCTCCTGCTGTACTTTTTGGTTTAAGAGAACGCTCTTTTATGTGCACTAACTTTTGAGTATAGTTGACATAATACACATACAAGCCACAGCTTATTATTGCTAAAAAAGTATCAAGGCTAGAACGTTTTCCAAAGCTTCTTAGTGTCTCTACCCATACGATAGGAAACATAATTAAATTGATAATTGGAATAAAAAGTAAAATCGTCCACCAGCTTGGGCGACCTATTATTTTCATCAAAATAATCGCATTGTAAACAGGTACAGCAGCTTCCCAACTTTTTCTACCTGCTGCAACATATAGTTTCCAAGTACCCAGAAAGTGTACTAGTTGAATGAATAAGAAAAAAACAAACCATTGATATATCGACATAATGTATAGGTTTAAATTGTGGTGTAAATTAACTTTAAAAAGACTACTATTATAATTCTAAAACATCCTTCATGGAGAAAACTCCTTGCTTTCCGATAATCCACTCAGCAGCTATAACTGCTCCAAGTGCAAATCCTTCGCGATTGTTGGCAGTATGCTTAATTTCTAAGCTATCAACTCCAGAGTTATATGTTACAGAGTGTGTTCCTGGCACAGTTCCAATTCGTTTTGCTTCAATATGAATTTGGTCATCCGCAGCATCGTCTAACGTCCAACTATTATATTGACTATTTTCGATTATACCTTTGGCTAATGAGATCGCGGTACCACTTGGAGCATCTAGTTTTTGCGTATGATGAATTTCTTCCATTTCAATACTGTAACTATCTAGTTTGGACATCATTTTAGCGAGATATTCATTGAGTTCGAAAAATATATTAACACCCAAACTAAAATTAGAGCTTGAGATAAATGCACCTTTGTTAGTATTGCACAAAGCAACCATCTCATCATAGTGTTCTAACCAGCCGGTAGTACCTGAGATAACAGGAATGTTTCCTTTTAAACAAGTGGCAATGTTTTCAACTGCAGCAGAGGGTACGCTAAAATCGATAGCTACATCTGCATTTAAAAGTCCATCGAAGGTATTGTGTTCCTCTTTTTTTAAAACAATTTCATGACCTCGCTCTGTTGCGATTCGTTCAATTACTTGTCCCATTTTCCCGTATCCTAAAAGCGCAATTTTCATTTGTTGTGTATTTGAATGTATCCCGTTTAGAAATAAATTATTAAGAAATAAATTTCTAAAAATTATAATTAATAGTTAGACCCACATTTGCCTTTAAAGTTACATCGTTGGTATACAGCGAAGGTTTAAAAGAAATGTTTTCGTCGACATTGAACTGCAATAATGCAGCGTCAACATTAGCGTCTATAATATTTAAAGCATAAAATGCGACCACAAATAAAGCAGATAAATCTCTGTTTCTTTGATAGAATTTTTGTCCTGCGATTAGTCTAGATGTATCAAGGTAGTCTAAATCATCATCAGTGTAGCCTTCTAATCTACGTTTGTAGGCATCTCTATATTGATTGTATTTTTTATTGCTATCAAGGTAAAAGTACATACTAGTCCCTATAGCGCCATAAACGATTGGTATTTTCCAGTATTTTTTATTGTATGCTTGCCCCAAGCCGGGTAATACGGCCGAATAGAAAGCAGCTTTAGCTGGAGTTAATGGGTCTATGTCATTGGATTTAACGGTGTCTTTAGCCACTACGTCTTTGCTGGTCTTTGCTTGTGCAAAAACCAAATTGTTTCCTAAACTAAAAAGGAATGTTGCTATGAACAGAATTTTATTCACTATCCTTTAATTAGTTCCAAAATACGCTTGAAATCTTCAGCTGATTTAAACGGAATAGTTATTTTTCCTTTTCCGTTGGCAGCCACCTTAACGTCTACTTTGTTTCCAAAATAAGTGTTGAAAATATTTTTGTCGTTTTCTGCTATATCAAAATTTTGTGACTTGGTACTTGACGGACTTTTTGGCTTTAAGCTTTCTTGATAGTTTTTAACCAAAGCTTCAGTATCTCGAACAGATAAATTTTGACTTACAATTTTTTGATAAATCCCTGTTTGCGCATCAAGATCTTCAATATTAATAATAGCTCTACCATGTCCCATGCTAATAAACCCGTCACGAATGCCGGTTTGAATGATTGGATCAAGTTTTAAAAGTCTTAAATAGTTGGCAATGGTCGATCGTTTTTTACCTACACGCTCACTCATTTGCTCTTGGGTTAATTGAATTTCGTCAATTAAACGTTGGTACGAAAGTGCTATTTCAATTGGGTCAAGATCATGACGTTGAATGTTTTCAACTAATGCCATAACCAACGATTCATTGTCGTTTGCAATGCGTATGTATGCGGGTACAGTGCTAAGACCTACAAGTTTTGAAGCTCTTAATCTACGTTCTCCCGAGATTAATTGGTATTTATTGAAGTCTAATTTTCTGACCGTAATGGGTTGAATAACTCCTAGTTCTTTAATAGATACAGCAAGCTCTTTTAATGATTCTTCATTAAAATTACTACGAGGTTGAAAAGGATTTATTTCAATGGCCTCAATGTCAAGCTCAATGATGTTCCCTACAACTTTATCAGCATTTTTGTCATCTACCGATGTGATATCATTTTCAGGATCTTTTAGCAAGGCTGATAATCCACGGCCTAAGGCTTGTTTTTTGATTGCTTTTGCCATACAATTATTTGCTATTTTTCTTAATTACTTCTTGTGCCAAATGCAGGTAGTTTGTGGCACCTTTACTTGTTGCATCATAGTTGATAATGCTCTCACCAAAACTAGGTGCCTCGCTAAGCTTCACATTTCTTTGAATAATGGTCTCAAATACCATATCATTAAAATGTTTTTGAACCTCTTCTACAACTTGATTTGACAAACGCAACCTAGAGTCATACATGGTCAATAATAAACCTTCGATATCCAAATCAGGGTTATGAATTTTTTGTATACTTTTTATAGTATTCAATAATTTCCCAAGACCTTCTAATGCAAAATATTCACATTGAATCGGAATGATGACAGAATCAGCCGCAGTCAACGCATTTAATGTTAATAATCCAAGCGAAGGAGCACAGTCAATAATGATATAATCGTATTCTTCTTTGATTTCGGCTAATGCTTTTTTAAGCATGTATTCCCTATTTTCTTTGTCTACCAATTCAATTTCGATAGCAACTAGGTCAATATGAGCTGGAATAACATCAACGTTCGGAGCAGAACATTTGACAATTGCTTCTTTAGGGCTATTGCTGTGCTCCAAAATTTGATACGTTCCGATTTCAACGCTGTCTACGTCGATCCCTAACCCTGAACTCGCATTGGCTTGAGGGTCAGCATCTATAAGTAATACTTTTTTTTCTAAAACTCCTAACGAAGCGGCTAGATTTACTGATGTTGTAGTTTTTCCAACGCCACCTTTTTGATTAGCAATCGCAATGATTTTGCCCATTTATTTTCTAAATTTTGAACCGTAAAAATACAATTTATTATGGTTTCTAAAAATCTATTTTGTTAACAATTGTTAAAGACTGATTTGCTGATCACTACTTCAAATTTAATAGACGAATTGTTTGCTTTTTCTCCTATCTATTTCCTAGTTAGTACAAAATCAGATTTCAATTTTAATTTTTTTATTTTGTTTGTTAAAGCAAAAAAGAATTGTATATTTGCAGCCGCTTTCGGGGTGTAGCGTAGCTCGGTTATCGCGCCTGCTTTGGGAGCAGGAGGCCGCAGGTTCGAATCCTGCCACCCCGACCAAAACCTTCTTGTATATCAAGAGGGTTTTTTTATTTCTATAAATCATGTTTTACGTTTATATTTTATATTCAAAATCTATTTACAAGTTTTACA
>Ga0206125_10005450_pt1 | contig 10750 bp, 9 predicted proteins | sample Helgoland_Spring_4_FD_148598 | JGI IMG/M metagenome (GOLD analysis project Ga0206125, IMG submission 148598) | Pelagic subsurface seawater microbial communities from Kabeltonne, Helgoland, North Sea - Helgoland_Spring_Bloom_20160331_1 | ecosystem: Environmental > Aquatic > Marine > Epipelagic ...
AGTGGTGATCTATGTGAATGCCGCCAGCCTGTCAGCTAAAATGTTACCGAAATTCGGATTGAATAAATAAAATGAGAAAAATAATGACTGACCAAAAAACAGATTTTGGCAAAAAGATTTTGCGCTTTGTGGGGGCGCTCAGCTTAGTGGCCGCGATGGTTGCCGAGGCGACTGCAGAGGAAAAAGTAAGGATTAATTTCCGCGATGCGGATATCCGCAGCGTAATCGAAAGTGTTGCAGAGATCACTGGAAAATCCTTTGTTCTAGACCCTCGTGTAAAAGGCAAGGTAACCATTATTGCCCCGGAGGCGATTGATGCTGACCTGCTTTACAATGCCGCGCTCTCTTCACTGCAGGTGCAGGGTTTTCAGGCGGTCGACGATGGTGTGGTAACCCGTATTCTGCCATTTAACCAGGCATTTACTTTTTCTGGCAGTGCAGGCGGCAATAACAAATTGATTACCAAGGTAATTAAGATTCAGCACACTCAGGTGACCACCTTGGTGCCAGTTTTAAAGCCGGTGATGAGTTCCGGTTCGCGACTGCAATCCTTTGCCCAGAGCAACGCCATTGTAGTTACAGATATCGCCTCGAATATCAAACGTCTTGAAAAGCTGGTTGCAGAGCTGGATGATCCCGAGCAGACCGCTATTGAAGTGGTTACGCTCAAGCATATCTCTGCCGGTGAAGCCGTGCATATCGCCACCCAGTTAAAGCAGCTGCAGAAGCAAGAGTTGTCACTGGTCGAAGACGGTATGAATAATCGAATTATTGTCAGCGGTCCGAGCACTGCGCGCCGCGCCTTTAAAGCGATGTTGCAAACACTGGATCAGCGATCAAATAAAGCCGGCAGCGTTGAGGTGATCTACCTTAACTTTGCCCGTGCAGCAGAGATGAAGCCAATTGTTGAAGGTATGCTGCAGTCGGATATTTTTCTGCGTCTCGCCGGAGAAGCTGGTGCCAATAACAAAAATAAAAAGAAAACCGCCTATCAGATCCAGATTGATGAGCTAAATAATGCGCTGGTAATCGCAGCGCCTTCGGCGGTGGTTAGAGAAATTAGAAATGTTGTTAGAAAGCTTGATCGCGCCAGACCGCAGGTATTGATTGAAGCAGTTATTGCTGAGTTATCGGAAGATCAGGCTAACCTGCTTAATTCACAGTTAGTGTATACCAGCAAAAATCGCGGCGGTTATCTCACCAAGTTTGATAATCTTTTAGCCACGGTACTTGGTTCTGGTGCTGATGGAGATATCAGTGATGCGGATTCAGCAGGTCTTGCTGATATATTGTCCACTACTACTGGTGCTATAGGTATAGCGGGTGATTTTGACCCTGATACTGGCAAAGGAATTGGGCTATTAATCCAAGCTTTGAAAACCGATATCAGCACTAAAATTCTTTCAACGCCATCGGTTGTCACTTTGGATAATGAAGAGGCTACATTAACAGTAGGTGAGGAAGTTCCTTTCCAATCCGGAAGTTTTACCAGCGGTAATAATGGCAGCAGTAACCCTTTTACCACCATTAATCGTGAAGAAGTGGGTGTAAAACTTAAGGTTAAGCCGCAAATTAGTAAGGGCAACTCGGTGCGCCTGGAGATTGAGCAGGAGTCATCCAAAGTTAAAGCGGGCGGTGAACCAGGTCTGCAAACCACCTCAAAAAGCACCATGAAAACCAATGTGCTAATTCAGGATGGTGAGTTATTGATATTGGGTGGGTTGATTGAAGACCAAACAGGTGGCACTGAGAACAAGGTGCCGCTGCTGGGAGATATTCCACTGTTAGGTCGTCTATTCCGGTCATCAAACAAAGAGGATTCTCAGTCGGTATTGATGATGTTTATTCGCCCAACCATTATTCGCACAGCCGAAGATGCACGAAATTTATCCGAGGCTAAATATAAGCATCTGATCAAGCGCGATCTAAACAGTGAAAAAGGCGGCCTTATTAAGCCAATGCTTGAAGAGTTTATCAATGAGGGGCAGCCAACCAAGTAGTACAATGAGGGACTATGAGCATTTATCTGCAATATTTTGCCCTTAAGCGAGAGCCATTCTCGATAGTCCCTGATCCTGGGTTTCTCTATCCCAGCATCTACCACCGACAGGCCGTAGCCCATTTAAAGTACGGCCTTGATCGCGAAGGTGGTTTTATCCTGCTGACCGGTGAGGTAGGCACAGGTAAAACCACATTGACGCGCACCATGATCAAGCGTATTCCGCCCCATGTGCGGGTCGCCTATATCCTTAACAGCAAGCTTAATACCACCGATGTGCTTGCCAGTATCTGCGATGAACTAAATATTCAGCTGCCTGAAGATGCCGAACTGTCATTTACCAAAAAATGTATCGACGCACTTAATCAGGATCTGCTCGCCGCCCATGCCGAGGGTAAAAAAACACTGATCGTAATTGAAGAGGCACAGAACCTGACCCCAGAGGTTTTGGAAACCCTGCGCCTGTTAAGCAATCTGGAAACCAGTACTCAGAAACTGTTACATATTCTGTTGGTCGGCCAGCCCGAATTGCTCGAGATTCTCGCTCAGAAAGAACTTCGCCAACTCAATCAGAGGGTGGTCTCTCGCTTCCATCTATCGCCACTGGATAAGAATGATCTCTCCAACTATATCAATCACCGCCTGCACCGTGCCGGCGCTAAAAGAGCTATTTTTGAGCCCGCCTGTATCTCGGTATTATTTCGGCTTACCGGAGGCGTACCGCGATTAATTAACCTGGTCTGTCATCAGGCTCTGGTTGCCGCCTACGCCAGTGGGCAGAAAACAGTCTCGGCTAAATTGGTCCGTCAGGCGGCAGCAGAAATTCTCAGCGAAAAGAAAACCACCGGCAAAACCAGAGTAGGGCTGATAGTAGCTGTATTGTTTATTGTCGGTGCAGTGGCTCTTGCCGCTGCTTATAAATCTACAGATTTGTTTTCATCTTTGGAGGTGGCACCTGAGCAAGCTGTGGCACCTGATCAAGCTGTGGCACCAGAAGAATCTGCGGCAGATGTGCCAGTTCAGGTTGCTGAGGTTAAGGTTGCTGATATTGAGGTACCAGCTATTACAGATAGCCCAACAGCTGAAGTGGTTAAGGATCAGCCCGCAGCGGCCGCCAATCCATTGTCGGCTCTTCTGGCCATCTGGGAAATTGATACCGCTGAGGTCTACAGTGAGGAAGAGCTCTCTTCTGTGGCTAACCAGCAACAGCTGCGTATGGAAAAAATCAGCGCCGTGAGTCTTGGCTTTATTGAAAAAGTGAATCGTCCCGGCATAGTTTGGCTGCTCGATGAAAATGGCTACCTGAAAACCTATGTGCTCTCTAAGTTAGATACTAATACTGTTACCTTGCAGAATCGCCAGGGCACAGCAGATATTGATAGAGAGCGCTTTGCACAGAATTGGAATGGAGTGTTTCTCTATTTATGGAAACCGCCAAGCAGTTATAGCGCGCCTTTGGCAGTGACCGGCAATACCCCAAACCAATTACAGATTAACCCCCAGTTAATCGACTGGTTACAGCTTCAGTTGCAAGCGATTGATCAGAGCAGTGAAAGGGTTATCAGTGGCGGCCGCTACACCCCGGCCGTTGCCCAGCAAGTATTGGAATTTCAAGAGCAGCAGGGATTAGTGGCAGATGGAATACTGGGTCGTGAAACATTGATGCGCTTAAATCAGTTTGCCGGGGAAACTATTCCGCGACTGATGGAGATTCAATAATGTCCTATATTCTCAATGCGCTAAAAAAGGCTGAGCACGATCGCAAACGTGAAGAGTCAGAGGATCTGGATGATTTTGTCAGCGCCGGTTGGGATCCCTATCAAGAACCGACCAAGAATAGTTCTGGTTACAAACTGGCGCTGATTATAGTTGCAGTTGCCGCGCTGCTTTTTTATGGATTTTATAGCCTGACTAATCAGAATATCAGTGGCGCAGTAAGGATATCTGAGCCCCAGCAGGCAGTTGAAGCTGTGGAGATAGAAACAGTTGCTGAAGAAGTTATTCCTCAGCAAGAGCCTGTAATAAAAGAGCCTGTAATAAAAGAGCCTGTATTTGAAGAGCTGGAATTGCCGGAAGTAACCATAGCCGGACATATTTATATTCGCAGCGGCTCAGCGAAAAATCGAATCTTTATCGGTGAAAAAACCTATTATGTGGGTGATAGCATCGACAGTAACTGGGTGATTGAATCGATTAACTTCGACAGTCTGAGTATTCGTTCTGGAGCGCTCAGTTCAGAAATTCCCCTGCGCTAAACTCAAGCTCTAATCAAAAATCTCTAATCAGAAAACACTTCTAATTCAGAGTCCTTACCGCGATCAAAGCGCCTGGCGCGGCGGTAGGGAAATACATCCAGTACAAAGCCATCGCGAATTTTCTGCTGCAGATCCTGCCAAAATTTAACCTCGTAGAGATCGCTGTGCATCTCTTCAAACATTTTTCGCGCCTTGGTATTACCGGAAAAAAACAGCCGAAACTCCTCGGGGAAAATATCATTCTCAGCCACGGTATACCAGGTGCCCGCCTGCATCTCCTCCTCAGCTGTGCGCGGCTCGGGAATATGGCGAAAGTTACAGTCGGTCAATGAGGCAATTTCATCGTAGTCATAAAACACCACGCGGCGGTGACGGGTGACGCCAAAATTCTTTAAGGGCATATCGCCGGGAAAAATATTCGCCGCCGCCAACTGCTTAATACAGTTGCCGTACTCCTCCATGGCGCTGTGAATTTCAGCGTCGCTGGCACTCTCTAAATAGATATTTAGCGGCGTCATATAACGCTCTGTATAGAGATGCTTAATGATCAGTCTGGTATCGCGAATTTCAATCGAAGAGGCGGCAACTTTTTGCAACTCTTCGAGCAGCGAATCTGAAAAACGATTTAGGGGAAAAACCAGCTTATCGAATTCCTGAGTGTCGGCCATACGTCCAATACGATCATGTCTGGAGACCAAGCGGTATTTATTGCGTACCTCCTGATGAGTAATTTCCTTGGGCGGCGCAAACTTGTCTTTAATAATTTTAAACACAATATTGTATGAGGGCAGTGTAAACACCGTCATCACCATACCTTTAATGCCTGGGGCAACAATAAACTTGTCATCAGAGTTGCGCAGATGTTGCACCGACTGGCGATAAAACTCGGTCTTTGCATGCTTTGGGAAACCCAGAGAATTGTAAATTTCATAGTCGAGTTTTTTCGGCATCAGAGTTTTTAAAAAATGCGCGTACTGATAGGGCAGGGGTGCATCGACCATAAAATGGTTGCGGGTAAAACTGAAAATCACACTCAGCTCATCCGAGTTAAAAATAGCCGTATCCACATACAGCTGTCCCTGCTCGTTATTAAGAATCGCCAGCGCCATCGGGAAGGTCTGTTCGCCATCCATTACCCGGCCAACCATATAGGCAGCCTTGCCGCGGTAAAAAACCGACTCGAGTAAATCAAATTTTAAATCTTCAGGAGAGCCGTTGAGCGCGGGCACCACCTCGCGCTGAAAGACATTGAGAATACAGTCTAAATCCAGCTCTATATCTTCTCCCGGCAGAGAGAACTCGGACTCCTTGAGAATACGTCGGAAAATATTTCGATAATCACTGCCCTCATAGCGGACAAAAATACTGTACTCGGCTTCTGGTGCCTCAATTAACTGTGAAGAGAGGACATAGATAATATCGTCATTGATCTTGTCGTGATCGTGGAGTGCACTGAACACCGAATTAAAAAACGTTTCCGCAATTTCAAAATTTGGAAAGTTAAACACCAGTTGGGTATAGGCTTTTTTTGCCTCGATCCACAGCGCTCGATTGGCTATATCCTTGTTGGTGACCATCTCCAGATACATCACTGTCTGAGTGACTTTAGCCTTGTAGAGTTCCAGGCGATCGACATTGGCCTGCTGTACACCGTGCCAGTCGGCTTTTTCAAAGCGCGCCTTGGCGCTGAGTGTAGCGTTTAGATAGTCGGCAAAATAGCTGCGGAAACCGTTGAGCACGGTTTTCGCCATGCGCCGTGCTGTAGAGTTGTGTATCAGTGGGGTTTTCGCCATATAGCAATCGTCTCCGAGAACTTGTTCCGTGGCTTAGCTCTTAATCAAAAGCTTCTAACTTAAAAGATTTTTTAAATCATCCAACTGGGCCAGCGCCTGTTTTTTAGTGGCTGGTTTCATTGAAGTCTCTGGCAGAGCTTCTGGTTTTTCGATGACCAATGTCTCGCCAGCTACAACCCGCTCGCAGAGTTTCTGATAAATTTCAGCAAAGGGTGCAAAGGCTTTTGATTCAATGGTATTGGCAAGAAAGTACCAGCCACATTCACGACCGGCAATATACACAGCCGGATGAGCCCACTGCTGTTCAGCTTTTGGACTCGGCTTATTGCAGGCTTCCTGATAGGCCTTGCGCGGCGATGGCAAACCCGCAGGCATGCCTGCATCGCGGCAGGCATTGAGCATTTTATGCAGGGTCGGAAGATAGTCGCTCTCGGCAATAACTTTTTCAGCGCCAGCAATAATTGTCTCGGCTGAAAAATCACTCAGCTTGCTCAGCCAAAGTTTTTTAGCCAGATTTTCAGACTTAGTATTATCGCCAAAGGCACTGTAATACTGGTTGTGATAATTAATCCGAAAAAACGCGAAGATCTGATTAATAGCATCAATCAGCTGCGGGTCTGCTGGCGTCGCTTTAGGATGCCCAGCTGCGGTCGGAGACTGCGTCGATGATGCTGCGATCCCTGATGCGACCTTTTGGATTAGATCCTTGCTGTTTGCCATCTGCTGTATCCGTTGACTGAGTTTGATTATGTCTTGCCCACTGACGTTTTACATACTGTAAAAACTTGGTACTCCAGGAACATTGAGGAGAACCGTTCTCTTGCCAATAGAGGACAAATTCGGGAATTATTTGCTGAGCAAACTGACGGTTAATATTAGCCATTTGCAGTACATCATACACAGATTCTTTTGGCTGCCAATTCGCCGTAATTGCGCGAGGCATAGAATCCTGTTCCATCATGCCGCTATAAAATTGCCACTGGCGGCGAATATGCTGAATAAACTTGGAATCCCAGGTACTGGAGACATCGCCACGATCACGCCAGTAGAGAATAAACTCAGGAATCGCATCTTCGACAAAGTTGGCATTAATACCACCCTGGCGAACCAGAATCTGCATTGCATCATTAGAGGGACGCCATTCGCTTGAGACAGCCACCTCCTGACGGCGGCGATGTGACGTCGCCTCAGCCTGTTGCCATTGGCGCCAGACTTCCTTGATAAACTTTGACTCCCAGCTGTGTCGCGGCACATTGCGATCGCGCCAGTAGGCGACAAATTGAGGGATCTGCTGCTCGGCAAAAGTCTGGGTAACGCCAAGCTGGCTAAGTTGACGCAGGGCATCCTGGCTGGGTTGCCAGCTATTGCCGATAGTCTTGGCTGAATGTGGCGCTGTATTCACTGCCTGAACGACGGGTTGAGCGGTTGGCTGTCCTGTAGATGGCTGTCTGGCAGCTGGCGAAGAAGACGCAGCAACAGCCTCATTAAAGGCAAAGCGAAAATCCTGCTCGGCAGAGAATGGTGCGCCGCCAATCAGCAGTAAACCTTTTTCATGTAGACCCATAGACAGTCGGCGAATATCATCTTCCCGCCAAAACGGAGCCAGACTGAGAAGTTTCTCTCCGCTCAGCGTAATCCACTGATAACCCTGACTCTGCTGCGCGTTGCTATGGCTGCGGCACTCCTGCAATAACTGTAGCAACACGGTCTCTTCCAAGCCGATGGTAGCGGCCAGCGTGGGAGAGATAACAATAGGTTTTTCGGGTATTAAAGACATGCCAATACTTTATCAGAAAGCTGGCTGATCGACGAGGCAAACTGAAGACTGAATTAGCACTGATCCGCCAGAGCAGTCAGCGACTCACCGCTCAATCGGTTAACCGTCCAGCCATCCATAGGCTCTGCATTAAGCGACTGATAAAAATCTTTAGCCGGTTGATTCCAGTCGAGCACCCACCAATCCAGCCGACCGCAGTCGCGCTCGACAGCAATTTTGGCGAGATGAGCGAGTAACTTTTTACCAAAGCCTCTGCCGCGCATATCTGACTGCACAAAAAGATCTTCGAGATAGATACCGGGCTTGGCCAAAAAGGTTGAGTAATTGGTAAAAAATAGAGCAAAGCCAACCGGACTGTTTTGGTATTCAGCAATAATAACTTCCGCACTGGGCTGCTCGCCAAACAGCGATGCCTGCAGCTTCTCCTCGGTGGCCACCACTTCGTGGGCGAGCTTTTCATACTCCGCCAACTGTTTGATAAATGCCAGAATAGCTGGGCAATCTTCACGGGTTGCTGGGCGAATAATAAAATCCGTACTCTTGTTTATCGGCTGCATGGGATTTTCTGTTCTTATAATTTTGAACAGTCATAGTAGCTGTCATAAGTGGCGCTCGGAAGCGCTATTTTGAATAAGTTTATTTACTGTACATAACAACAGTAATAGGCTTAAATAAGCATCAATCAACAGGAGAGTCAGCTTGGTCACCAAAACCAAATCAGCCTATGTCTGCAATGACTGCGGTGCCGATTACCGCAAGTGGCAGGGTCAGTGCGGCGAGTGCGGTGCATGGAATACATTATCAGAAGTTCGCCTTGGCAGTGCTTCGCGGGGCGGCAAAGTGCTGCGCTCAGGTTTTGCCGGAGTCGTTGATGGTGCGGTAAAAACCCTCGCCGATATTGCCCTGGATGAAATTCCGCGTATCAGCACCGGCACTAGCGAGCTGGATTTGGTGCTTGGTGGCGGTTTGGTACCGGGTTCCTGTGTGTTGTTGGGCGGTGAACCTGGCGCGGGTAAAAGTACATTGTTACTACAGACCCTGTGTAATCTGGCTGAAAATCATTCGTCGCTCTATGTGACTGGTGAGGAGTCGCCTCAGCAGATAGCTATGCGCGCCAATCGCTTGGGATTGCCCGCCGATAAGCTGGAGATTATGGCTGAGACATCGGCCGAGACTGTTGTCGCAATCGCCGAGCAAAAGCGTCCGAAAATTCTGGTTGTCGACTCTATCCAAGTGATGCATATGGAAGAGGTGGCCTCAGCGCCGGGCAGTGTTTCTCAGGTGCGCGAGAGTGCCGCTATGCTGGTGCGCTTTGCCAAGCAGACCGGCACTGTATTAATTGTGGTCGGCCATGTCACCAAAGATGGCTCGTTGGCCGGCCCCAAGGTATTGGAGCATATGATTGACTGCTCGCTGATGCTCGAGGGTTCCAGTGACAGTCACTTTCGCACGCTGCGCAGCAATAAAAATCGCTTTGGCGCGGTTAATGAGCTGGGTGTTTTTGCCATGACCGACAAGGGACTTCGTGAAGTGCCCAACCCCTCGGCAATTTTCTTGCAGCGCGGTGAAGATGCCTCTTCTGGCAGCGTGGTGATGGTTGTCTGGGAGGGTACCCGACCATTATTAGTCGAGCTTCAGGCGCTGGTCGATGATAGCCATCTAGGCAATCCGCGACGCGTGACTGTGGGTCTTGATCACAATCGTCTGTCGATGTTGCTCGCGGTACTGCACCGTCATGGCGGGATTGCGGTGGGCGATCAGGATGTTTTTGTCAATGTGGTCGGCGGCGTTAAGGTACTCGAAACCAGCGCTGATCTGGCGCTGATACTGGCGGTGATCTCAAGTTTCCGCGATCAGGTGTTGCCGCAGGATTTGATGGTTTTTGGCGAGGTTGGTCTGGCCGGTGAAATCCGTCCGGTAGCCAATGGCCAGGAGCGTTTGCGCGAGGCGGCCAAACACGGTTTTACCCGCGCGATTGTGCCAGCGGGCAATGTGCCGAAACAACCGATTAAGGGTATGACGGTGATTCCAGTGCGCCGGGTTACCGAGGCACTGGACGCGCTTTAGCGCTCAACTTATCTAGGCTGTAGTCAGGATAGAAATGCTTTCTGGCTCAAGCATCAGTGGCTGAATGGGGCCGAGGGCTGCCGCGCGTTCATGGGATTCTTGCCAAGCTTTCCAGTCGGCAAGAGTCTCCATTTGAATCAGGGCAAAGCGCACACAGGGATCATTAATATCTTTAAAGGCTTTGCTGGAAATAAAGCCCTGGGCTGGAATAGCTGCCTGGATAATCTTTCTGGAAAATTCTTCGTAAGTGGACTCCATTCCTGGGGCCAAAACTCTTTTAATCAGTACAGCAAGCATATTTCGATGACTCTTATTATTAGGTGGATAGATTAACACGTCGCAGGCACTGTTATAAATAGTGTTTTCAATGGATTCGGTTTGACTTCAAATCCTATAGGGATTAGATTGCGTTCTCTTGCTTCAGCAATAGGTTCTCGAATTTAATCGGTTGATTGATTAAAGGAAGAGTGAAACGGGAAATCGGTGCGCATTGCCAAAATTTGGCAAATTTTGTAACTCCGATACTGCCCCCGCAACGGTAGATAAGAATGTTTGGCTGTATGACCACTGTGTATTTTTTGCATGGGAAGGTAGCCAAACAGAGTAGTTGTTCATTAGCTGCTCACTTATAAGTCCGGAGACCGGCCTATAGCTATGCAGACAAACCGCGGGGTGCGGTCTTGTGCTGATCGACAGTTTCTGTCTGTTCGCTTATACGCCCCCGTTTACTTAACTTTTAGTCACTCGGGTGTGAGTGTAAGAGAATCCAAAATGAAAAAAATTCAAACAATAGCGACAGTAATCACTGGATCGCTGCTATTTACTTTACCGTTTGCCGTACAGGCACATGACCATGTTG
>Ga0206125_10005456_pt1 | contig 10745 bp, 7 predicted proteins | sample Helgoland_Spring_4_FD_148598 | JGI IMG/M metagenome (GOLD analysis project Ga0206125, IMG submission 148598) | Pelagic subsurface seawater microbial communities from Kabeltonne, Helgoland, North Sea - Helgoland_Spring_Bloom_20160331_1 | ecosystem: Environmental > Aquatic > Marine > Epipelagic ...
TTACGAATCTCCTGATAAAAGAGGAATAGACGTTGCCTTGTTGTACCAAAAGAGATACTTTAAGCCAATTTTTCATCAATCATTTAACCCAAATATTTATAGAAATAATAGAAAGGTATATACTAGAGATCAATTACTAGTATCGGGATATTTAGATGATGAGTTAATTCATTTGATAGTAAATCATTGGCCATCAAGAAGTGGTGGTGAAATGAAAAGTAGACCGTTAAGAGAAAAGGCCGCTTATCAAAATACAAAAATCATTGAACAGGTTAGGGAAAAAGACCCAAACGCAAAAATTATTATAATGGGTGATTTTAACGATGATCCCATTAATGCAAGCTTTAAAAAGGTTTTGAAAGCTAAGGGGAAGAAAAAAAATGTAGGACAAAATGACGTTTATAACCCATACGAGGATCTGTTTAAAAAAGGATTTAATACGTTGGGTTATAGAGATAATATTAATTTATTTGATCAAATTCTAATTACCTCACCATTGTTAGATTCTGGTAATAAAGATTTCTCTACTTACAAGATGTTTAAGGCTATGGTCTTTAACAAAAGATTTCTTACAAATAAAAGAGGGCGTTACAAAGGCTATCCTTTTAGAAGTTTTTCTTTTGGAAGTTATACAGGAGGGTATAGTGATCATTACCCGGTATACATGTATTTAATTAAGGAGAAAAATTAACAAACAATTACTCATCATATATTTTTGAGGTCTTTTAAGATCAGTTGAATAGAGGTATTCCCTTTCCATTCATTTTTCCCGCTAGTTTGTAACTAGTGGCGGTTAAGAACCTGCCCGATGGCGCGGATATGTAACAAAACAGTGCTAGCGAGGACTTGTAGTCCGTGCCAATAGAAAAAGAGCTACTGTAAAAAGTAGCTTTTTTTATGAATACGCTTTTTTAGCATTAGTATCTCTAATATAAACATCAAGAATTTTAAAGAGTGCTTTTTAATCTTCACTTTCCATATTAATAATAGCTTCCATGCGTTTGGTAATACCTTTAACCCGACGGAGCAGATACGAGTAAAACATAAGAGCGCCTTCCCGATGGTTGTAACCTTGCTGCTCCCAGGGAATGGTCTTCGTAATCTTGGTGGTAAAAAGATAACATCTACTACTACTAATTCTCAAGAATGGATACAAAGTTATTCCTTTAATATGCCCATGGCACAAGAATTATTTTATGCTTTTGGTCTCAATCATTTTCCAGAGAGAGATCAAATAGCCGAGAAAAGTAATTATAATAGGCCTATTGAAATAAATTACCAAGATGGGTACTGGTTGTATGATTTTAAGAGATGTGACGGAACTGGAGAAACATTTAGCAACCTTCAATTAATGGATAATTATGAATTAACATTAAATGCCATCTATAAATTATTAATTAATACAAACGGAGTTGTAAATGAGGGATATTTTAAAGTTACAAACAGACGATTTTTTGATACTGGAGGAGATGATGATGAAGAACCTCAAAGAAATTTTGGAGTTGACAATTTTGGTGTAACTAAAGTATCTTTAATAGATAGGACATCGGCTTACTTATGCCCTAATGGTAGACCTTATTATGTAAAAGGTCACAAAACAGTTGTAAGAGATGTTAACGGAATAGAATCTGTTATTTTTAAAGATAGTGATGGTAGAGTTTTGGCTGCTGCTCGAAGTGGAAATGAAGATAATACAACAAGAAAAAAATACAAAGTTCTTTCCCCTATTGGAGAACAAGGCTATGTAGATATTCATATTCCTGTAGGTTGTGATGGAACTGTTTATTTTAAAGGACCAAATTCTTCAAGGTATAAAATCTATAATCTAATTACAGATCTTCCTGTACCAGGAAAAGAAAATATTAGCGTAAGTACCTTTTTAAATGCTGGAATGTATCGAATTGAGGAAATTAGTACTCAGGAATATCATAAAAATGAAAATCCAATTACCATAATATCAGGAAATATTATCCGTTTATTCAATACAAGTTATAATATTGGGATAGAATATTATGTAAATTATTACGATTATAGCCTCAATGAATATGATAAAGCAGGTAGGCTTATTAAATCTATACAGCCACTTGGTTTTGATGATACTTTAAATCTAGAATCTTCTAGAAATCATGAGCTAACCTCCACCTTTAGCTACAATTCATTAGGGCAATTACTCAGCACTACCAGTCCAGACGAAGGTACCTCAAATTTTAAATACAGAGAAGACGGTCAAATACGTTTTTCACAAAATAGCAAACAAGCCTTGGTAAATGAATTTTCTTATACCAATTACGATGAATTTGGACGTCCGCTAGAAAGTGGCGTAGCACAAGGAAATTTTCATACGTTAGATGGTCAAAACTCTTCTGTTACAGGAAACAAAGAACAACATTTTACAGCATATGATTATTTAAGTGATGATCACAAAACAATTCTAGAAAATATGTTACATACAGATTATCACAATCCTAGCTTTTTGGCCAGTAATGTGGCAACAACCTGGAATACAGACCAAAATGGAACCCAACAATCACAAACTTTTTACAGTTATGATCTTTATGGAAGAGTGCAATGGATGGTTCAAAACCTAGAAGGTTTGGGAGTAAAAACCATTGATTATGAGTATGACCCTGTTACCAGCCAAGTGCTAAAAGTAATTTATCAAAAACACAATCTAGCCGAACTATTTGTTCACAAATATAGCTATAATACCACCCAAGAATTGGTGAAAGTACAAACCTCTACAGACAATGTAAATTTTACAACCCATGCAGACTATAATTATTATGAAACAGGGGCATTAAAACGTGTAGAATTGGCAGAAGGCATCCAAGGAATAGACTATGTTTATAACTTAGCGGGGCAACTAAAGGCTATTAATCATCCAAATTTAACTAGTGAAGATGATCCTGGACAAGACCCAAATGATTTGTTTGGAATGACCCTAGACTATCATACAGGAGATTATCATAGGAATTCTAATTTTTCTTTGCTAAATTCGGGGAACAATCAATACAATGGAAATATTAAAGGAATGACTTGGAAAACCCAGTTTGGAAACACAGAAACCCCTTTCCAATACACCTATCAATACAACCGAAATAACTGGCTTACAGAAGCCAGTTTTAATGGCAATGGCAACCAGCAAGGGCCTGCTGCAGACCTTGTTTTAGATGGTATTATTACAAGTTCACAAAATGTAGAAGCTACCAACAGCATTAGTCTACTTCCAGGTTTTGAAGTTACCATCGGTGTAGAATTTACAGCAAGTATCCAAGAAAATTCTGGGGGAGATTTTGGCACAACCGATTATAAAGTATTTGGTATTACCTATGATGCCAATGGAAACATTCAAACCCTTAACAGAAATAAAAATACAGAAAATAGCTCTAACCGTATGGATGAGCTAAGCTATCAATACAAAACAGACAAACCCAACCAACTCAAACGAATAGACGATGCTGTTACCATAGAAACCAATGCCAATGATATTAAAGACCAAACTACAGAAAACAATTATATTTATAATAGCATTGGGCAACTTGTAGAAAATATAGACGAATCTGTAAAGTATCAATACAACGCCAGTGGTTTGGTAACCAAGGTATTAAAAGACAATCAGGTTTTAGTAAAATTTATGTATAACGATAAAGGCTTTCGGTTAAAAAAAGAAAGCTATTCATCGGGTAGTTTAAGCAAAACCACCTATTATGTAAGAGATGCTTCTGGAAACCCTTTATCAATTATTGATGTGCCCTCAGGATCAATACCTACAAATTCAGAAGAACTCCCCATTTATGGGGCTAGTAGATTGGGTATTTATAACAGAGCAAGTAATACGAGTGTATACCAACTTACAGATCATTTAGGGAACGTTAGAGCAGTTATTGCAAAAGACGTGGCAGGCAATGCTGCAGCGCTTGTTCATGCTACCGACTACTACCCCTTTGGGATGGCGATGCCTAACAGACAAATTGTAGGTGGAGAACCCTATAGATACGCCTACCAAGGGCAAGAAAAAGACCCTGAGACAGGAAAGGAAGCGTTTCAATTAAGACTTTGGGATAGTAGGATTGGTAGATGGTTGACAAGAGACCCAATGAGTATTCATCACAGTCCTTATTTAGGAATGGGAAATAATCCTATAATAATGGTTGATCCTAATGGAGGTTATCCTACTCCATATGAAGCGGTTCTTTTAGCAAGTCACGTTTATGGAGATAATGTAGAGTTGATAGGTGGCTGGGCATTATCCAAAAATGTTCAACATAACATAAACGATAAAAATTCTGGACTAAAAGGTGCCTTATATCAAAGGGAACTGAAAGGTGGTGGTACTGAATATGCTTATGTTTATGCAGGGAGTGTAGAACTTGCAGACTGGAAAAATAATGCTCAACAAGCTTTTGGTAATTCTGAACAATATTCTAAATCTTTAACAATATCGACAGATGTATCTGTAGCACATAGAAATCAGGAGCTTACTTTTGTAGGGCATTCTCTAGGGGGTGGTTTAGCAAATTATTCCTCACTAAATACCGGAAGGTCTTCAATTACTTTTAATCCTGCTTGGGTTTCAAATTCAAGTATTAATAACTTAAAAAACAATAATGGAAACACCCCACCTTTAGCTTTCAGACCAGCTATACTTCAAACCAATTATGTGCATCGAGCTGACCCTTTACATATTTTTCAAAATGGTTCTTCTGCAAGTTTATTATTGAAAGAAATAGGCAAGAATATTCGTGTTGGTGGTAGTTTTGGATCTTATTTTAATGGACATTCTATTGGTAATATGGTAAAAGGTCTTAAACCAAATAGAAAGGTTAGTTTTGAATTTGGTGAAGGTACTTTTGATTATGATTAAAAAACATAAAATGAAAAAAAAAGTTTATTTTTTGATATTTAGTCTTTTTGTTTTATTTTCTTGTGAAAACAAAAAACCAGCTTTTAGGTTTTCTAATTTCTATAACACAAAAGCTGAAAAAATTTCTAAATCTATTGAACAAAACGATACAATCAGTATTATAAAAGAAATAAAAGCTAAACGTGTAAACATAAATTTTAAGGATAAAAAATATGAGATATCATTGCTAACATTAGCAATGATGAACAACAAAAAAGAATCGTTTAATAAGTTATTAGAATTAGGAGCTAATCCTAATTCTAATAACTCATATTGTGTTGGCCCTTTGAATACTGCAATTAGGTATAATATTAATTGTGATATATATTTTATAAAAAAATTACTAAATTATGGGGCGGATATTTCACCGAAGTTTTTTAAGAAATGTAATTCTCATTATGCATACGATCCAATTGTAGAAACTATAATGTATCATTATGAAGAAGATAAAATAGAGTGTCAATTTAAGATACTAAAACTATTATCCTCCAAATTAAATAATCCAAATCTCTTATTCAAATACAATGACTCTATTAATTACAGACAAAACATTGTATATAGATGTTTGAGTACTCATAAAAATATTCCTGCGTTAAAATATTTAATTATTAATTTAAAGTTAAAAATACCAGAAAAAATATTCATAGATGGTACTGTATTTCCAAATTTTCACGGGTATATGTCTTTAAAAGAAATACTTCAAAATAAAGCTTTTGTATTTGAGCACTCTCCTTATAGAGAGAAAGCGAAACAAGAAATTTTAGCGTACTTAAATAAAAAAGAATAATAGAAAACGACTTTAAGAGATTAGAGTAGTTTTTTTACTGCACTAAATGTTGGACTTTCTTTTTAGTAATAAAAGCATCAATTAATTTCTTAATAGTACTTCTATCATCATCGTTCATTTGTTCTACTTCTTTAAACTGCTGTAAAAGCTCATTGTCATCTAAAGAATGTTCTGCTTTTTGTTCTAACGTACCATTTACAAGATAATCAATAGATACCCCTGCTGCCGCACGATTGCATCGTGTGGTAAAGAGTAAGAAATAACAAAAGATAAGAGTAAACTACTTTAAGAGATTAGGGTAGTTTTATGCGTAAGTATTACGAGCTTTAGCGTCTCTAACAAGCCCCGGTGGAGCGGATATGTAACACAACAGTGCTAGCGCAGACTTGTAGTCCGTACCAAAAGAAAAAGAGCTACTGTAAAAAGTAGCTTTTTTTATGAATACGCTTTTTTAGCATTAGTATCTCTAATATAAGCACCAGAGGGCGCTAGTTTATGACGCACAGGCTAGTGTTAGCATTTGCTAGTACCGTCAACGATAAGAAATATAAGTGAAACTACTTTGCTCTTTGTATAGTTTGAAAGCACAGATTACAAATCTGCGCATGCACTATTATGTTAATTTTTGTAACTTGTAAGTAAAAGTTTTATGTCTAAAAAATACAAAGCTACCGTTGTTGGAGAGGCTTATTTTATAACGATAACCACAGTAGGTTGGATAGATTTTTTTTCAAGATTAAAACAGCGATATATTTTATTAGATTCTTTAAAATATTGTCAAAAAGAGAGAGGATTAGAAATCTAAGTATATTGTATAATGTCTAGTCATATACATTTACTGTGTAAGGGTTTAGAAAGTGAAACATTAGCAAGTATTATTAGAGATTTTAAAAAATTTACTTCAAAAAAGATTGTACAAACAATAATAGAATTTCCAGAAAGCAGAAGAGAATGGATGTTAGAATACTTTAAAGAAGCTTGTGTTCACTTAAAACGCAAACAGCAATATAAGGTTTGGCAAGATGGCTATCATGCAGAGCATATATATTCAAATAAATTTATAAAACAGAAGCTGAATTATATACATCAAAATTCAGTAATTGACAAAATAGTTTCATCGGCAGAAGATTATGTTTTTAGTTTAGCAAGAAATTATGCAGAATTGGATAATGAATTAGAAGTTATTAGATTAGAAGTGTTTTATTAAACGCACGGATTACAAATCAGCGCGATCGGATTTTTTGTAGGTATACCAAAGTGTTATATTAAACGCACGGATTACAAATCCGCGCGATTGGAGGCTATGGAAGTTGGAAAGAAAATAACTAAAAAAAACCGAGGCGTAGACCTCGGTTTTTTTAGCGCTAATTTTTTGCTAGAACTTTAAGGTAACACCAACTAAAAAGTTAGCAGTAGCTTGTGGGTAATACCCTGCTCCATCTCCAGTAATTGTATTGCCATTTCCATCTGGGTAATCATAGGTATAATAATATACTCTATCTACATATTCTGTATTAAAGATGTTGTTGATTAAGCCAGAAATGATAATGGCATCAAAAACTTTTTTAGTAGCTATCTCATACACAAAATTTAAATCGCTTGTGAAGTAACTGTCTAAAACATCTAATTTAGAAACGCTGCTATTTAAGTTGCTCATAAACTGTTTACCTACATATTTTGATAAGAAGGAAATTTGAAGGTTATTACTAGGTTGGTATATAACCATATTCCCAACAATTACATTTGGAGAAAATGACAAAGGAGTATTTCCTAAGTTTAGTAAACTCCCATCTATAGGTGCTGTAAAATCTTCATTTTTATTCGTGCTAAATGCTGCATTTGATTTTATAGAAAATTGATCATTTAATTTAAGATCAGCATCAATCTCTAATCCTAAGCGATAACTTTTTCCGCTAGTTGCTCTAATAGGTGCGCCAACATCATCTATAGCACCCGTTAATACCAATTGGTTTTTATAATTCATATAATATATGTTGGTGTTTAACTGAACTTGATCGCTTTTATAACGCCACCCTAATTCTATGTCATCCAATATTTCTGGCGAAGAAACACCATTTTCAAAATCATTTCTATTGGCCTCTCTATTGGCTCTGGCATACGAAAGGTATACATTATTTTGAGCTGCTATTTTATAAATAAAACCTGCTTTAGGATTAAAGAAGTTAAATTGAGCATCTACATCTAAAGGGTTTCTATCTGAGGAAAGCCCTTTAGTTTGATAGTTGACGAAACGACCTTGAAGATCTAAATACGCAGCTACTTTTTCATTCATTTCATAGGTTGCTTTAGAAAAAACACTCATGTCTGTTTTTTTAGCATCACTAAAATAATAGCGATCTTGAATAGAAGTTCCAGTACTTAAATTGCTTCCCCAAATCACTTCTCCAAAATGATCTCCGGTATAATTGCTGTATGAAACTCCAGTGATAATATTTAATTTTTCATCTTTATAATTAGTATTAAAATTGAAAACATAAAAATCATTATCTAGCCAGCGCCTCACAATTACATCGCTACCATCTTCAATAAGATTGTTAAAATCAGCGGCATTTTCTGCTGCTTTATATTGTTCAAAAAAACCAGCTCCTTTGGTATAATTTAAACCCAAATTCGTAGACCAATGGTTATTTAATTGTTCATTCCAATGCAATTGATAATGATTTTGCTTATAATCATCAACTTCGTTTTCATAGGTATAGGGGTTTTGTCTTCTGTCTTCCTCCAACTGTTGTGGATCTAAACCATACCAAGATTGATAGGTTCTTTCAGCGCCACCAAAAGAAACTGCCTTAATGAGTGTATTTTCATCTCTGTAAGAGGCTTGTAAAAAATATGATTTTAAGTCGGTAAAAGCTCTATCTATATAGCCATCAGAATGGATGTTAGAAAACCTTCCTGAAACTTCAAGATGTTCATTAATTTTACCAGTTGTAAATTTTACAGTGTGCTTTCTTGTTCCAAAAGAACCAAAAGAGTTGGAGATTTCACCACCAGCATTTTCTGAAACAGCATCTGTTAAGATATTTAAACTAGCTCCAAAAGCACCCGATCCATTGGTAGAAGTACCAACTCCTCGTTGTAGTTGTAAATTTTCTGTTGATGAAGCAAAATCCCCTAAGTTTACCCAAAATGTCCCATGACTTTCAGGATCATTGTAGGGAATTCCATTAATAGTTACATTAATACGCTCACTATTAGAACCTCTTATATTTAAATACGTATACCCAACGCCTGCACCAGCGTCAGAGGAAGAGATAACAGAAGGCAGGTAGTTTAATAAGATGGGAATGTCTTGTCCTAAATTACGCTTGGCAAGCTCTTTTTTACTTAGATTGGAGTAGGTAACAGGGATGCTAGAAGTAGCTCTTACTGCTGAGACTAATACTTCATCTAAGACATTATCATCTTCATAAAGAACAATGGTAACTACTTTGTCTTTATCTAAATAAACATCTTTTTCAATGGTTTTGAAGCCAATATAAGACACCTGGATAGTATAGGTTCCTTTGTTTAATCTGAAACTAAAATTTCCATCTAAATCCGAAGAAAGTCCTTGATTAGTTTCTTTAACAAGAACGGTAGCTCCAGTTAAAACTTCTTGATTTTTGTCAACGATTTTCCCTGAAACCGTTACTTGTTGTGCGTTTGTAAATACACTTACAAACAAGAATAAAAAAATGGTAATTTTTTTCATTTTAAAAATACTTAAAACGAATAAAAAGAGGTAATTATTCTTGTGTTATAGTTGAATAATTAATTTTTGAAGTATTCTACTTCTTCACTTGTTAAATAACATCTATATAGTTATTTAACTCGCTTTCCTAAACAGCATTACCTGTTCTAGGTTCAATGGGTATGATCTCAGCCTTATAAAAAGCACCCCTTTACGAGAACGATACAAAGGTAAAATGGATTTTTGAATTAATAAAGGATAATTACTCTAAAGTTGGTTTTTTTCGAAGAATTTTTTTTGTAGCATGTTTCGTCTTATTGTCCAGTCGTTTTAATTTTTGAGCCCTACTCATTTTTGTGGGTTTCCTTTTTTTTGGAATAATGAGTCCTTTTTCAATTATCTTAAAAAATCTTTTTACTACTTTTTCTTTATTGGTATGTTGGCTTCTAGATTCGCTAGAATATATTTTTAAGACGCCCTCTTTATTAATTCTATTGGAAAGGTTTTCAAGAAGTAGTTGTTTTTCTTTTTCAGCGAATGCTTCTGATGAAGCAAGGTCAAAATATAACTCAACTTTAGAAGAAACTTTATTTACATGTTGCCCACCAGCTCCTGAGCTTCTAACTGCTTTGAAGAGCAATTCTTTATAAATAGTGTCTTTATTCATTTTTCAAGGTCTCTGAATACGAATATAAGTTGTTTTTATTTTTAATAATTTTATCAATAGCCTCAGTTGCTGTATAAAATCTTTCTTCTTTATTTCCTTTTAATAAAATATATGGTCTATGATTGTCTTCTAAAGCTTTTTTAAATGCAAGAAACATTTCTTCTCTTTGATCTGGTCTATCTCGTAAGTCATCTGCCTCCCATGGGGTGTCTATATAGGTAAGAAAATACAAATCATAACTACTTTCTTGAGCTCCTTTTTCTAATAATGGATCTACATATCCACCATAATATTCTTCAGAATATACTTTAGTTTCTAATAAATCGGTATCACAAATTAGAACTTTATCAGCTCGTTTTGCCAATCTATTTTCCAGAGCCATCTGACCAAAGGCAATAGGTAAGATGTCTTTAGCTTCACAAGTTCTTCTTTCTTGATTCCATACTTTTTGCAGGTAGGGTCTAGCGTATTCTTGAACCCAAACAGTATTATAATGCTTAGCGAGTTGTATAGATAGTGTTGTTTTACCAGTACTTTCTGGTCCAAACAATACTATTTTTACGAGATGAATGTCTTCTTGTCTAAGGTCTTTTTCCATGCGTAATATCCTGCTATTGCTATAAATGTAAATCCTAAATATTGAAAGCTAGTAAATGTAAGTCCTTTGTAAAAATATAGAGGGATAGAAATAATA
>Ga0206125_10005461_pt1 | contig 10742 bp, 12 predicted proteins | sample Helgoland_Spring_4_FD_148598 | JGI IMG/M metagenome (GOLD analysis project Ga0206125, IMG submission 148598) | Pelagic subsurface seawater microbial communities from Kabeltonne, Helgoland, North Sea - Helgoland_Spring_Bloom_20160331_1 | ecosystem: Environmental > Aquatic > Marine > Epipelagic ...
AAAAAGCAATTTTAACTAATCAACTGTAAGTTTAATATTATGTCCTGTTACTCTTTTCAAAACTTCTTTCATAAAATCACTTAGTCTGCTAATATTATCTTCATTAGTACAAATACAATCATGAATCGTAAACAAAGGAACTCTACCTCTATTTAAGTTATTAAATTTTCTTGCAACTAAATTAATCATTATCTCAGATTCAATAGAAAATAATATGTGTGATAAATATTCATAGTTTTCTTTCTTTATTTCATACAAGAAATTGGCTATTGATGGAAATTTATCCTCAAATTCAATCTCCATATCCAAATACGTACCCTCCTTTGAAAATAGCATAGAAATAAAATCTATTTTTGTTGATTTTCTTGTGTCGATATCATAATCTGATTCATCAGCACTAAAATCATTTTCATATGATATTCTATTAAATATTCTTCTCTCATATTTAAGGTTTATATCTTCATAAATATCCCCAGCTAAACATAGTCTTTGAAACTCTTGAACCTCAACGATATCAATACCTTTGGCTCTTTCTAAAAACATTAATATATATTTATATAAGCTTTTATTATACTTATTAAATAAAATATTATAATCAATACTTATAGAATTAGTTAATAATAAAGAAAAAAGAGTAGGGATTGAGTTTTTAATATCAATTTCTAATAGTCTTTTACCATCATAAGTAACAAGCTTTCTATCCTCTTTTTTTAACATAGTGAAAGATGAATATAGTCTTTGAGTTTTTAACTTATCATATTTAAAAATATAAACTCCTTGATGGAATTGCAAAGCATTATTTAACCTTATGATATATTTCGCTTTTTCAGGGTTAAATTCTAGTTGATTCTTTAACTCTTTATAAATAGAGTCAATATCTATTTTTAATTTTCTAGGGTCAAAAAATTTATTCAAAAATTTAAGTTGACTATCTTGATTACTTCGTATTTTTTTTAGTTTTTTAATTACATTTTTACCTTTTGTGTCAAGACTAAAAGAGGTAACAACTACTCTCTTCTTCAGATTTACATCATTTAAATAGTAACTTCTGCTTCGCTCTCCAACAACATAAGTAGTTCTAAATAATATTTTACTAATTATTACATCAAGTGACTTTATATAATGGTTTCCATATTTTTTAAGTAAGTTTTGTGCATTAAATCTTAAATTTTCATGATTATTTATTTTTAAATTTAAATTATATGCAGTTCTTACAATAACCTCGTCTAAAATACATTTACCTACAGTTTTATATGATTCATTATGATTTTTATATAAATCATTGTAATTTGTATTTTCTATTGCCAGTAAATAATACTTATTTGTTGAGGTAAAATCATTTTCAATTTCTAGCATTCTTGTTAATTTTAAGGGTCATAAAATATCTAGAACCTATATTGTTAATTTACTTCATTACATAGTTTTTATCAAACCCAGTTCCAGTTATTATTTTATTAGTTTTCAATAGATACTTTCTTAAACATATCTATAGAATTTATAGACATTAACTCTTCATAGGTTTGACTAAAAGAAACAAAAGGAATAAATAAAATTAAAAGAAGCTTTTTCATAACTCAAATATAGGAAACTTAACCATATTACTTTTTTATGTCATTGATTAATCAATTTCTTTAGAAGAATAGGATTTTATTTTTATCGTAGGGTAATTAATATTATATTGCTATTAATCTATAATACTCCCTATTATATGAACTTGCCTGTCATACTACCCCTTTTCAAAGACTATGGTTCCGACCCAGTTGTTGGCTTTATTGCAATAATTGGAACTATTGTTGTTTATGCTATTTGGTTTGCAATAGATTCAGATTCAGCCTCAAGAAGTATTGAAAGAGGGACATATACACCGGGAGAGGTTGGTCCCAATAATGCTAAGAATAGAAGAAGAGCCAAGAAGAGAAGAGATAACCAAATAGCAAGAATAAGAAGTATCACTGAGCCAAACGTAGATGGGCAGTACTTATACATTTTTCAGTCGAATGGTTTATATAAAGTTGGTATATCGAACAATCCTGAGTATAGAAGTAATCAACTTCAGAAGATGCTAAATAGCCCAGTTGGGATTGTGTATATTGGTAAGGTTAGATTTGGAAGAACCATTGATGCTGAAACATTAGTTCATCGAGATTTATCTAAATACAATATTCCGGTGGATTATAATGATGGTTCAACTAGTCCAGAGTGGTTTAAATGCTCAATAGGTAAAGTATTATCAACCTGTGAGAAATATGCAGACATGCATTAATTTAATATTTTACAAACAAAATAAAATGTCCTTTAGATATTAAAATAAAAAACTAAAACAACAAAAAATTATGGGAATATTTGATTTTTTTAAAAGGAGTAAGTTTTTAAAAATGTCTAATCTGGATAAAGCAAAAGAGCAAACATATGCTATTTTGCTATGTGTTGAGTTTATAGCAACAATGACTAGAGCAAAAAAGGGAGAGAATAAAATTTCTAATGAAGATTTTGAAATAATAAAAATCCTAGCCAAATCTTTAAATATAGGTTCAGAATATTATGATTGTGATCTCAGGAAGAACTTTTTTGAGTATATGGTAGTTAATAATGATTATGAACATTTTAAGGAAGTTTTATCAAGCTTAACTTTAAAAAATAAAAGAATAACAATTAAGCAAATGTTATTAGTCTATAGTAATAGAGAAGATTTAAAGAATCTTTTGGACGATAATGGAAATATTATCCATCAGGGTAAGTATATGACAGAAATTGAAAAAATAATTTTCTTTATGGGAATTAATGAAGAGTTAGAGGGCTTAATTCAGAATATGATTTATGAAATAAATAAAAAACAAACTGCCATTGATTTGTTTTCTTTTAAACAAAAATGTGCAATACTTGAGATTGTTTTATTTATTGGATTAAATGAATTAACAGAAGAGCAAAATTTATTTATTATTGATATAGTAACTGCCTTTAAAATTAATCCCGAAGATGAAGTTACATTGTCACAACTTGAAAGAAGTAATTTATTAAAAGAGCTTAATACTAAACAAAGTAAATATATTATAGGTCTTATAAATGAAATGAATAAATTGGGAAATGTTTCAGAAATAAAACACAAAGAAATATTTAAAATATTAAATCAATATGGTTTAAACGAATCAATTATAGAAGCTATATCACCTAGTATTTATAATAAAAATCACTCAGAAATAAAACTTATAGAGGAAGCTGTAAGTGATATTAATTCTGATCAAGGTGACCCAAATTTTTATAAATTTATAAACTATTTAGATGATCACCCCAATTTAAAAGATATATATAATAAGATTACCAATGCTGATAAAATGGGATTCACTATCAGTCAATATTTACAGGAGGAAAATTATTTATCAAATTTAGACAACATAAATATTTTGATTGAAGGATTTTCAGATATTAAAAACTTATTAGACAATATGCTCGAAGATTCACATAATGATAATATTATAAAAGACATAAAATGTTTAGATAAAGCAATCAGCATTCTCAAAAGAGAGAGTACAAATAAAAAACTGTTATAATTATGGGAATATTTGATTTCTTCAAGAAAAAACAAAAAGAGGTAATAAAAAAGGAAACCACAGAGATAAAGAAAGAAATTATGAAAAAAATGGAGATTAATGAAGATAACATATCTAATCTATCAAAAAAAATTAAAGATAATTTAGATGAAATTAAAATTATACTAACCTTTACTGAAAGTGTTGAAGGATATTATCAAACTGAAAATAATAAATGTTCAGAATATTCATATGAAAGCGATGAAGTTCAAATGGATAATGAAAGCTTTTCACTTGATGATTTTAATTACGATAAAGAAAAAAACATATATGAAGGAGAAGTGTTAATTATAGATAAATGTGAAATTAACCCTAAATCATTTATTTTACTATTAGAAAAATTTTATCAAGATGATGATTTTGATGATAAAAGTTGGTATAGTTTTACCCAAGACTATTTAGGTAACCAAGATGCAGGAGTAATGGAGAGTTTTGGAGTTCAAGGTTACAATGGTTCAGACGGAAACATCTTTATAATTGACAGACAAATTGAAAGTGAATTAACATTAGACAGAGAATCTAATTTAGTTACTACAGTTTGTATTAAGGAAAGTATGGGTGAAGATTGGGGGTTTGAAATTATATTTAACGTCAGCAAATAGTTCATTTTTATTTGACTACATAAACAAACATCTTACAATAATGTATTAAACTAACTAAAAAAACACTTATGGGAATATTTGATTTCTTCAAGAAAAAGCAAAAAGAGGTAATAAAAAAGGAGACCACAGATGAAAATAATATTAATAAATTTATCGAAGAATTAACCCAAAAATTATCAGTTGAAAAGGATTTGGCAGAAGCAGAAATGCCAGGATTAATGAGTTTAAATGAAGAGTATGGAGCAAATAAAGAAGTATTACAATCTATATTTGAAACAAAAATACCTAATAAAGATGATTTAAAAATCGGGAAAAAAGAAAAGTTTGATGAATTAGATTCTCCTGACGGGGGATGGACTCAATATTATAATGATAAATTATTTACAGGTACCTCTATTTCTTTTTATTATGAAGATGATGATGAAGAAGTTCTTGATGGATGGGAAGAAGAAACCTACTTAGAGGGGATTAGTCACGGAGAGAAAAAAGAGTTTAATCAAGATGGTCAATTAACTCTTTTACAGATACAAAAAAGTCATCCAAACACAAAGTTTTCTTCTGTAATCTCATCCAAAAAATATTCTAAAAAAGGTAATTTAATAGAAGATTTTTTTATTGGAGACCAATATTTACAACTAATAAAATATTATGAAAATGGAGAGAAACAAGAAATAAAAAATTACAAAAAAAAAGATAGAGTTATTTTGTCAATTGTTCGACTTGATAGTGACTTTACTATAGTAGAACACAAGAAATGGAACGAGAAAGGTGAGTTGATCTTTAAAAAAGAATTTGAATAAGTACAAATAAAAAACTATTATAATTATGGAAATCAACTTAGAAGAAATTATGGATATGAATCCAAATAGTGAAGCAACAATATATCACAAGTTTGAAGAAATATATGAGGGTTGTCATTGGCAGTATTTAGAGGATAAACAAAATAAAGATGATGTATCTGAATTTGATGAAGAAGTGCATAATGAAAGTGGATGGGGTGATATGAATTTAGATAACGAAGAATTTCACGACCCAAAAAGAATAATTCACGAATATGACAATTTAGAAATCATACAAGAAAGCACTTTTAAATCTAAAACATTTATTGGATTGATTCAAAATGAAATTAAAGCGTATCTGGATGAAAACGAAGATGAGGAACTAGAGTATATGTCTCATCAATTCCTTAGTGATTTAGAAATTTTTCATAATTGTGAAGCATTTCAAGATTTAGCTATAAAACTTAAATGTGATGATTATAAATTAGAAAAACATACGGATAGTGAATCAGACTTACTTTGGTGGAGTTATTACGAATTACGTGAAGCAAACATAATATTTGAAATTAAAGAAATTTAAGAGTAATAAATAATAACCTTTTAAGCTATCTTTTTAATTAACCTTATAACTTGAGTTGTAGAAATTATTTACTAATAAAGGGTTCAATATAACTCTATCAATCCCTCTTTAATCATCTTTTTAACCTTCTTAACTAAGCCCTCAGATGTTAGGGAAAGCTTTGCGGTTCTAGATATGCTTTCATTCATCTGTGCATTGTAATGAGCCTTTTCAAAGTCTTTAAAACGTTCTGTTTGCAATTCTCTAGCGTTGGTTACTCTTTTTCTTATGGCTGCACTAGATTCTCCTTTTCGTTCGTCTGAAAGTTTTTCAAAAGATCCTGGAGCTTCTTCCATTATTATCTGAAGATGCAAAGTTTAAAGCTAGATTAATTCTAGGGGAGAATCCAAGTTTTACCAAGAAAAAAAAGACTAGCAATCACTTAACAAAACAAGAAGCAGTAGTGCTAGTTAGAAAATTTTTAAAAATAGACCAATAAAAAACCCCTACATTTCTGTAAGGGTATTTCTCTTGTGAAGAACATACCTCGATAGTTTAAACTAACAGTTTTCTGCTATTTAATATATTCTATATGTTTCTTTTTTCCATCCATTTAGAAATTTGTTTTTAACTCTTCATCCAAATCAAAATCATTAAGTCTGTATAAATCAACTCCATCATATTTACATGATCTTTCTTGACTAGAGTTATTAAATTTTTCTAAATCTTTTTCACTTAATTGCTTGCCTTCACAATCATAGGCTCCGCCATACATTAAATAATACCCATTTAATGATTCTTTTGTAGATGTGATTTCTCTTTCAGAAACATCAAAACCAATTTCACTTTCGGTGTAAAAAACATCTCTAACAACTGCAACAAATTCACCATCTTGCTCAAAATTTAATGCTAAATTAACAGCATCATAAGACTCTAGTTGCTCTTCTTTATAGTATCCATTTTCATTTAAATCTAATTCGTCAAATTCATCTTCACCATATTTATCAATAAACTCATCTTTAGTTAATTCAAATATTACGGTATTATACTCACTACCGTTCCCGTATCCTGAAAAATGTATACTTACTTTTTCTATTTTATTTTTTGAAAAACCTTTGATTTTTGACCATTCATGAAAAACTTTGATACAATTATCTTTAACGTCATATTCAAACGATTCAAATTTTGAGGGAATATTAAGGTTGAAACCATCTGGAGGAGTAAAACCAAGATTTTCTTCAGTTATTGTATAGGCCGCACTACCTTTTGAAATATTAATAGTATTAAGATAACTTCCATTATTTCCAAGATTATAAGTGTCCAAAATTATTTTGCCATTAACATAATTTATTAAATCAGTATTATCATCAAAGTTTAATTCACAAAAATTTAAAAATTCAGATCCGTCATAAAAAAGAGTTTCTACATTATTTTCATTTAATATTACATCGCTTTCTCTGTAGTCTCTTCCATCTTTAGATTTAAACCTCACATCATAATATTTTTGAACTAAAAATTTTATGGTATTATGATTTTTTCCTACAAAACATTTTAGTTTTATATTTTCTTCAATTCCACGAATTTCAACACATTTATCACTTGGATTAGCCCAATTTGTTTTTGTATTGTTAATAATGGGTATAAGTTTTTCTGCCAAATCAGTAAATTTATTTTCTGTCATAGTTATTGTTTAGTTAACTATACTAAGATATATAATTTAACTTAATAGTTAAATTACAAGTATCATAGAATATTATTATAAATTTTTTAATTTATTCTTTAGGAAAGTGTCGAATCAATCCTTTACCCTCAGAAATCACAAATCCAATCTTACCCTTATAAGATGATTCAGAACAACCATATGAAACATAATCAGTTCCTTCATAGTTAATAATTTTATAGTACTTACACTTTTGTTTAATGTTATTTACGATTAAATCATAGGGGTTTTTAGAATTATCAGTTTTTAGACCAATCAAATCATCTATTTTACTTCCTCTTGAAAACACTAATAAAAACCTATCATCTTTGGAGTTATAACTCATCCATTTAGAGGATTTATTTCCTTCTATTGAATCTTTAACGATGTTAAAACCATAGTTTATCCAATCATCATCAGTACTATCGTATTCATATCCATTTTCAATTACAAACTTTTTAAACATATCTATAGAATTTATGGACATTAACTCTTCATAGGTTTGACTAAAAGAAACAAAAGGAATAAATAAAATTAAAAGAAGCTTTTTCATAACTCAAATATAGGAAACTTAACCATATTACTTTTTTAAGCTATCTTTTTAATTAACCTTATAACTTGAGTTGTAGAAAATTGTTTCCCAGTAGAGGTAACAAAACCATTACTATTTAATGCTTCTGCAATCTCTCTTAATTTCATATTCTTATAATCCATAAGAGATACAAAACCTAATGCTCTTTTGTTATGTGGATTATGATTTGCTTTATGTTTAATCGATTCAATAGCTTTTAACCTTGCTTCTTCTGTCAAGTTTTGAGGGTTACCAAGTTTCTTTTCAGATTGAGCAAGAGCAGATTTTATTCTCTTGGATATTGTCTTTGCTTCATCTTGAGCTACTGCACTTAAAATATGAATTGTTAAGTTACTAGCATTTGGATTATCAACTGCAATGAAATTCACTTTACTATCCATTAAAGAAGATACAAATGAAACGTTTCTAGCTAGTCTATCTAGTTTAGCTATAAGAAGTGTTGCTTTATGTTTTTTACATAGTTCTATTGCTTCATTTAGCTTAGGTCTATATTTCTTATTAGTTCCAGTTTCAACCTCTGTAAATTCTGCATCTATTAAATCTGGTGATATGAATCGTTCAACTGCATCTTTTTGTGCTTTTAATCCAAGTCCACTTTCACCCTGTTTCTTTGTAGATACTCTATAATAAGCTATGTATTTCATCTTCATTTTATATTAACATACACAAATATACATAATTTAAACTAGTGTTTAATATATGTATAAATATAATATAGTCCAATAAAAAAGAGCCTATAAGTTACAACCCAAATAGACTCTTAAAAAAAAATTGCATTGAAAAAGGTTTTGCCCTTAATCACTTTAAAGGTAATTTAATATGTTGGATAATAAAATAGCGAATTGCTATAAGATAGAAAATAAATGAAATAACATTAATCACTACAAATATTTTATAATCCGTTGAGATTTGGTGTTTTTATAGTGGTGTGGGATAAACGTCTTAAATGAATTTTAATAATTATATTTGAAATAAAAAAATATGTTCGGAAAAGTAATATTATCTGCATCTCAAGTTGAAAAAATTAACAGTCTAGTTCCTAAACAGTTTAGAAAGGATAGTTGGATAAAAAAAGATTTTAAAGATACAAATGGTATTTTTCAACACATAAGAGATTACAGAGATAAAAAAACCTCATTTCTAGCTTCAAAAAAAAATGAGCTAGAATTCTTAAATAAAAAAGGTCTAGAAGAAATTAACCTAAAAATACTAGACCTTAAAATAAGTAAAATCATACTTTTTAATATTGAGCCTTTTGAAGCAAAACCAATAGGTATGGTTGATATTGGTATAGTAAAAAAGTTTAGTTCATCGTCTACTGGTAATAGATTTGAAAATGGAATGGTTGGCTATGCAATTGAGCAAGCATTTGATGACGTTTGGGCAAAAAATAATGCTCAAGAAAATGCTTTAAATGAAGTCAAGATTGAATTTTTAAAGAAAACTGCCTCCTTATACCCAGAATGTAATATGATTTTCAAGTTTGAATCAGAATTTAGAGAAATGGGTTCAAGTGGTAATGTTTTTATTTATTTAAAAGGAACAGCTTCAATTGGAGACAATAGTGGGATGGAAGAGATTAAAAGTGAAAAATCTAGGTTATTAAATGAATTTGAAGTTAAAAAGGAGGAACTAACAAAACAAATACAAATCATTCAAGAAGAGTATAATTTTATTCAAGAGAATATTGGTAAAATACCTAAATCAAAATCAGAAATTGAAAAGATGTTAGGGAAATAATTAACGTAAATACAAAATAGATGCTATGAAAAAAATAATTTATTTTACCCTTAGTTTTACTTTTTTAATTTCTTGTAACGTAAAAGAGACCAAAGAATATAAAGCTCTATTAAATAAGAATAATGAGCTTAAGGTAATAATTGATAGCCTTGAAAATACTTCAGAAAACAGGTTTTTAAAAGCTAACAATTTGTTTAAATCTAAAAATTATGAAGAAGCAATAATTGCATTTGAAATTTTTATAAAAAACTATAAGGATAGCTACTACTACCCAAAAGCAAAAAAAAATCTTTCAATTTCTAAAACAAGATTTAAAAATATAGAAATAGAAAAAGAGAGAAAGGAGAGGTTAAAATTCAAAATATTTAAAGAAAGTAATCCTGTAAAAATTGATAGTATTTCAATTAAAGCTTATGGGTTTAATTTTACAAATGAATTTACATTTGATAGGTATGATGATACATATCACTATAGAAAAGCTGAAAGAGGCAATAAGTTTTTATCTTTTGATGTTACTATTACATCAGAAAAAAAAGACCCTAATCTTCCTCTTTTTTATATTTATGTTTTTGAAAAAAATAAGCTAAAAAGACTTTCCAGACTTAAGGGTATGTCATATGAATTTTATAAATGGGAGGACTATGGTACTTATTTAGGGAATTACTCTGATTATAGTAATGATTTTTCAAGAACTAAAAGAATAAGATTTGATGTTGGAGAACAATTGCAAGTTTCGAAATATAGAGGAAAAGAAATCTATTTAGTCGTATCAAAAAAAGAAAAAGCCTCGAGACAATCAACAAGAATAGGAAACCCTGAAATTGAATACAGTCCTTATAGCATAGATATAGATATTCCTGAAATCCTTGATATTGAAGCTTTTGAGAAAAACTTTATTCTTGTTAGAAGACTTAAATAAACCATAGGCATATTTTCTTTTTATTTAAATTTAATCTTTCCATGGTAGTGAGGTTGCTAAGGTGTATCAAAAAGATAATCTAATTCAAGCTCTTTAAGCATCTTGTTAAGTTCCTTTTGAGATAAGTCATTGTTTGTATTTAACTAAACACTCTCGCAGTATCCAGATATTCTTGAGTTTCTTTCATTTATAAAAGTCATCACATTTTTCATATAAGTTTTGTATTCAATCACGTTCTTTGGAATTGGATTTAGTTCAAAATTAG
>Ga0206125_10005464_pt1 | contig 10741 bp, 7 predicted proteins | sample Helgoland_Spring_4_FD_148598 | JGI IMG/M metagenome (GOLD analysis project Ga0206125, IMG submission 148598) | Pelagic subsurface seawater microbial communities from Kabeltonne, Helgoland, North Sea - Helgoland_Spring_Bloom_20160331_1 | ecosystem: Environmental > Aquatic > Marine > Epipelagic ...
AAAGAATTAATTTTTCAGTTATACAAACGTGACTTTTTAATGCAGTATAAAAAATCATTTTTAGGTCTTGGTTGGATGATATTTGGCCCTATTATGGGAGTTGTTTCTTGGGTGCTGATGGATTCGGCAGGTGTTCTGTCACCTGGTGATGTTGGTGTGCCGTACCCAGTTTATGTGCTGTTTGGCACCTCTATTTGGGGCTTGTTTATGAGTTTTTTTGCTAGTTCTAGCCAAACGCTTCAAATAGCGGCAGGATTCATACAACAGGTTAATTTTCATCACGAGGCATTGCTTTTTAAGCAGGGACTTCAAAATTTAACCAATTTTGGGATTTCACTTATCATTAATGTTATTGTCATGCTCAGTTTTGGAGTTGTACCGTCATGGTATATTGTTTTAATGCCGCTATTAATTATTCCTATTTTCTTTTTAGCTGCCAGTGCTGGCCTTATCATATCTATTTTGAGTACCCTTACCTCAGATGTGTCTAGAATTGCATCCTTTTTTCTTTCATTACTTATGTTTATTACGCCTGTAATTTATGATTCTACAGATAAGGTACTTTGGTTACAACAGTGTAATTTATATAACCCTTTAACATATTTGATAACAGGCCCAAGAGATTTGGTGTTAACAGGCATGATGAGTAACCCAGAATATTATCTGCTCTCAATTTTTATGGCTATAGGTTTTTTTATGATTGCCTTGCGCTTTTTTTATATCTCAGAAAAAAAAGTAATTGAAAAAATGATTTAAACAAATGCAAAAAAATTCATTAAATTAAATGAGTGATGTTTTAATAAAAGTAGACCATCTGTCCAAGAAATTTTGCAGGTCTTTAAAACGCAGCATGTACTATGGTGTTACAGACACGCTTAAAACTATGGTGGGTATAAACTATAGCACAGATACCTTAAGACCTTCAGAGTTTTGGTCTCTAGAGGATATAAGTTTTGAACTTAAAAGAGGAGAGACTTTAGGGATAATTGGAATAAATGGCTCGGGTAAAAGTACTCTTCTTAGGCTTCTATCTGGAATATTTCCACCAGATGGCGGCAAGATAGAGATAAATGGCAATATTGGCGCGTTAATTGCAGTGGGTGCAGGGTTTCATCCTCACATGACTGGCAGTCAAAATATTTATTTGAATGGGACACTTCTTGGAATGACAAGGAAAGAGATAGATGAGAAATTTGATTTAATTGTTGATTTTGCAGAATTACACGAATCATTAGATACTCCGGTGGCAACCTATAGTAGTGGTATGAAGGTACGGCTTGGTTTTTCTATTGCAATTCATTGTAAACCTGATATTATGCTCATAGATGAAGTGTTGAGCGTGGGCGATATGGGATTTAGAAATAAAAGTCTTAGAAAAATTTATGAATACAAAAAAAGATCAAATGGCGTCATTTTTATTAGTCATGACTTAGAACAAATCAAAACACTTTGTGATCGTCTTATTATTCTAGACAAAGGAAAAATATTATATGATGGAAATACCTATGAAGGTATTGTTATATACGAAGATAGAGTAAGAGAAGAACGATTGAAAAAGATAAAAGGTGCTGAAATACAAAATCAAATTATAAACACTCTTGATAAGTTCCAATTAAAAGAGTCGCACGGAGAAGTGTTAGAATTTATAGATATTGGAATTTTAGATATGGACTCTGTTCCATCTGATTCTATTGGTGTTAATGACCACTTAAATTATTATTGCGATTTCAAGTTAAAAAAAGAATTAAAAGATATTTCTTTTTCGGTAGGCATACTTGATGAAATGTATAAACCATTAATTTGGGTTATGAATAACGATGGAAATAAAGAAGTGTTTAAAGACTTAAAACCTGATAATTATAGACTAATTGTACAGTTTCCAGAGCATAATTTAGTTCCAGGAATATACTATCCAAATATTGCTATACGAAATGGTGAAACAGGAGAGACTTACGAACGCGCTTGGACAAAGGCCTCTTTTCATGTAAAAGCCAATGGGGAACAAGTTAGTAGAGGCCTGATAAAAGTAAATGAAAACTGGATGCTGAATCCAAGTAGCATAGACACAAATAATGATTTGGTATTTGATGTTCTAAAGCCAGGAGATATTGCAATTGATTGCGGAGCAAACGTGGGAGAGGTCACTGCTAAAATGGCAGAAAAAGGTGCTATAGTCTATGCCTTCGAGCCAAACCCTTATGCGTTTAAAGTATTATCTGAAAGGTTTAAGGATAATGAAAATGTGATTTTAATTAATAAAGGGGTTTGGGATAAAAAGGATATGATGCCACTTTATCTTCATAACAATAGTGAAGCTAATCCCGAAAAGTACTCAGTGAGTTCGTCAATATTAGAGCACAAAAGAAACGTTGATAAAGATAATTTTATAGACATTGAACTTATCGATCTTCATGAATTCATAATGGATCTTAATACAGACATAGCAATTTTAAAATTGGATGTGGAAGGTGCTGAGATAGAAATTTTAAATAAACTTATAGATCAAAACTCAATAAGTAAAGTAATACAAGCATTGGTTGAAACTCATGAGAAACAAATGCCAGAGTTATTTCAGCCTACGAAGAATCTTAGAGTTAAAATAAAGGAAAAGGGTATCACACATATTAATTTAAATTGGGTGTAATATTTATCACTAAAACGCTACTTCAAGAATTGAGCCCTAAAGAAATTTTTAAAGATAAATTAATCATTATAGTAGTTGGAACTCTCAAGGGTATGGGTGGTGCTGAAAGGCAGGCTATGCTTCTGGCAGAGCATCTTAACAATAGTGGACATAATGTAAAATTACTGTCATTTTCTGGAGGTGATACTGAGCAAGTGCTTAAACAAAAGAATATTGATTATGTTGTTTATCCTTTTGATGGATATCAATCTTTTACAAAAAATATAGTCCCTTTAATTAAACTTATTTTCTTCTTACGTAAATTAAAGCCGTTTGCATTCATACCATTTATAACCCTAAATAGCAAGTATATTGGTTTAATATGGAAATTTACAGGCGCTAAATTTGCGTGCTGGAATCAAAGAGACGAAGGCAGAGAAGTTTACGGTTCACGACTTGAAAAAATATCTGCCAACAATGTACCTGTAATTATTTCAAACTCATTACCAGGCAAAGATGCAATAATTAAAAAAGTTGGTATTTCTAAAAACAAAATTAAAATTATCAATAATGGCATAGAAATTCCTTCCGGCTTAACCAATGAAGTTGATTGGCGGCAACTTCTTAATTTATCTCCACAAACTAAAATTGTAAGCATGCTCGCAAGCATATATAAATACAAAGATCACACCACCTTACTTAAAGCCTGGAAAATAGTCTTGGAATCTTTTTGTGATTCACCAGCACTACCTGTTTTAATACTAGCGGGCACTTTTAAGGGTATGGAAAACCAATTAAAAACTCTGTGTTATGATTTAAGAATAGCCAATAACGTTTACTTCATTGGAGCAACACCACATACAAACGCATTGATAGAACAATCAGAATTAGTAGTGCATAGTTCTAATAAAGAGGGCTGCCCTAATGCGGTATTAGAGGCAATGGCCTTGTCAAAACCCGTAATAGCAACAGACATCCCCGGTAATGTGCAAGCTATGGGGACAAAATATGCTAATTATTGTTTAAGCAAGCCAAATAACCATCATGATTTTGCTATAAAAACAGTAAAGTTATTAAATGATGAGAACTTGAATTCCGATATAGGAAGTTATAATTTACAGCGTATAAAAGATGAATTCTCAATAAATAAAATGGTGAACTCATACTTACAATTGATTAAAGAGAACTCTAAATGATTAAGATTTTTATAAGAAAAATCAATTCAGTTTTTTATTACTTTCAAAGAGACATGACTCTTTTATTAAAAATTGTAATAAAGAAAATAAACTTTTTTAAATTACTGGTAAAAAGAAAGCTTATATATAATAAATTAAAAGTGGGTATAGGTACTATATTTTATATTCAAGGTGGTGTAGCTAATCATATATTGTCATTAAATAAATATCTTAAAACGACTAACACTACAATACCAAATTTAGCTTTAGGGCATATTATTGATCCTAAGACTTTTTGTGATTGGCATGATGATAATAGTCTAATAGACAATAAGATACTTCATTCTCATGCAGATACTTGGTTTATTAATTATTGCCATAAAAAGCAAAAAAATAGTAATACAAAATGGCTGCATACATATCATTTACCATATTTTGAAGACTGCCACGGTCCATTTGATAATTGGAAAATTGAAATGAATAATGCACTTTTTAATGTTGCTAAATACGCAGATGTTAAAATTTCTGTAGGGAAATGGTTGAAAGAATATCTTTTTAATGAATATTCTATAGAAAGTATTTACATACCAAATGGTGTTGATGTGAAAAAGTGTAACAAAGCAAAAAGTGAGAGGTTTATCACAAAATATAATATTAAAGATTTTATATTATTTACCTCCAAAATAGATTATGTTAAAAATCCAATAGAATTTGTTCAATTGGCTGAATTGCTGCCAAATGAAAAATTCGTAATGATTGGCCCAGGGATAACGATTAATGTTTTAGAGAACCAACTGCAGAATTCATTGCCTAGTAATTTAACTGTAATAGGAGAGTATTTAAAGCATGAAACTATTTTGGACGCTATAGCCGCTTGCAAGGTTTTTGTTATGACAAGTAGAATTGAAGGATTGCCAACAGCTTTAATGGAAGCCATGGCTCTTGCAAAACCTGTTGTGGCATCCAAAGTTCATGGGTGTGAGGAATTAATAGAAGATGGTAAGTTTGGTTATTTGTATACTTTAGGAAATATTAATGATCTTATGGAAAAAACAAAATCAGCCCTTAACGATAATAAAATTGGAAATAAAGCCAAGGAAAACATTGTAAAAAATTACGATTGGAAAATTGTGGCACCACAAATAGACGATTTATATAAAAGACTATTAAATGAAAAAACTTAAAATCGCTTTATATACGAGTACATTTCCACCTAAACTTGGAGGTATTGCCACATCTAATTATAATTTATATCATTTACTAAAGACTCATTACGATATTAAATTGTTTGTTTACAACGACACTATTAATAATAAAAATGTAATTTACAGTAAAACACCAAGATTTGTTACATGTTTTATTCAGTGGTTAGCAAGTATATATCTTAAAAAATTTGATAAAAATGATCAATTTAAAACATGTAAGACTATCATTAGATTTGGCGTTAAAATATTTTTCCTTAATAAATCGTTGAAGCAGTTTAATCCCGATATCATTTTAGTTTCTGATAATGATATTCCTGCTTATTTTTTAAAAAAAACTTCTAAAGCTAAGTTAATTTGGTTAGCACATAACAACTATCAAAGATTTCAGAACCAAGTATTATGCCCCACAATATCTCAAATTGATAACGAAGTTGCTTGCAGTATGGAGAGAAATGCTGTAAAAAAAGCAGATGCTATTATTTCACCTTCCCGATATATGGTAGGTGTTTGTAAAGAAACTTTAAATGTAAACATCCCTATGTATGTGGTTAATAACATTATTTTAAAAGATGTAATTAATTTATTGTCAAAAGAAGATTTGTACACAATACTTAATATTAAATCTGACTACCCATTAATATATATACCATCGGCTGGATCAAAAATTAAAGGGAGAAGATATGTTTATGAAATTGTTAGACAATTAACAAAACATGCAAAAAATAAAATTGGGTTTTACTTATCGGGACCATTACCAAGTGAATTAAAATTTGAATTGTCTTTAATTAAGAACGCTCATATTTATAGCCCCGGCCATATAGAATGGGAAGAAAATATTTCAAATATTAAATCTTGTACTATTTGTATATCACCAAATATCATAGAAAATTACAGCAATGCTTTACTTGAAGCGCAAACTGTCCAGATACCAGTAGTTGCTTTTGATACAGGGGGAAACAAAGAAATTGTACTCAATAATAAAACAGGTTTTATTGTACCACATCTTGATATAGATCAACTAATTAGTAAGTCAAAACTAATTATTGATGAAAGTGATATTTATACTAAATTTAAGGATAATTGTATTTCAAGTATTAATACTATTGCAAATCAAGAAGTGATTTTGGCAAACTATAAGAGTATTTTTCAGAAAGTATTGAATGAACATTAAAATATTTGAATTTAACGTTGATTGTTTAGTACATACTACTAGCCGCGAAAAGGGCGAAATCTTATAGAGAGCTATTGAAAAATTTCACATTGGCAAACTAAATTAGTTCATAAACAAAATTCTATTGTTATAGTAATGAAAAAACTTACAAATAATAAACCATTAAAAATTTATTTCGTTGGTTATGCATTAGCACATTATTTTAATGACTTCTTGAATAAATTACAGTCACACTGTAATGCAAAAATTACAGTTTTTACCTATAAAGAGTCAGAACGTTTTATTGGTGAAGGCGTTTATCAAACATTTGATAATATCGATTTCAAAGTAATAGAATTACAAAATACAACTGAAAGAATTGCTAATTACTATCCGAGATTTGAAATAGGTAAATTTAAGTCACCTTCATATAACTATCTTAATGGACTAGACACATATATTTCTACTAATCATCCTGATATCATTATGGCTAGTGGCGCATATATGCAAATGTATTTGTATAACAACTCTATTAAGGCAGCTATAAGAAAAGCTAATACGAAATTAGTTTTTAGAACGATACCTTTTCAACAATTATCATACGACGTATTATTAGCACAAGAATCAAAATATTTAAAGCCTTTAGAATTAAACTCGTTACCAAGATTATTAAGATATTTTACAGAGAGACTAGGAATTGATAAAGTTTATTATAATAAAGTAAGGAAGCGAACACTATTACGCAATGTTTACTCTAAGCGTAAACTATTTAATTTTCCTGATGCTCATGCATGTTATGTGCCTTCTGGCATTAAAATTTACACAAGTTATGGTGTGCCAAATCACAAAATTCATATCATGCTAAATTCACCAGACACCGATAAGTTGTTGAATCAAAACAACATCGTTAATAACTATGAAAATTTCAAAAAAGATCCTTTTCGCATAGTTCATGTGGGGCGTTTAATCAAGCGTAAAAAAGTAGATTTATTGTTAAAAGCTCTTAAAGAAGCTCAGAAAACAGAGCCTAGGCTAAACTTGGTTGTTATAGGTAATGGCCCAGAAAAAGAAGATTTAAAAAACCTAACAAAAGAATTAGAGTTATCATCTTCTGTTCATTTTAAAGGAGGTATTTATGCCCCGTTAGAATTAGCTCAAGAAATGAAGCAAGCCTCAGTATATGTTTTAGCAGGTATGGGAGGGCTTTCTCTTAATGAAGCCATGTGTTTTGAGCTACCTATAATTTGCTCGGTTTGTGATGGTAGTGAAGAATACTTGGTAAGACATGGTGAAAATGGTTTTATTTTTAAAGAAGATGATAAAAAGGATTTAAGTCGTAAAATATTAAAGGTATTGTCATCACCTGCACTACAAAAAAGTATGTCTAAAAGGTCTTTGGAAATTATTTATAAAGATATAAATATTCACACTGTTTGTGATAACTACAAAAATCTATTTTATTCATTAGTTAAATAAATTGACAAAACTAAAAGTTCTACATATTACAAGTTCCCTGTCAGGTGGAGCTGGCTTGGCTTGCTTAAAAATACACCAAGCACTCCTAGATCATGGGATAGATTCAACAGTATTAACACTTAAGGCGGTTAAAGGTTACCCTAATGTACACCGTGTTTTTCCAAAAAAAAAGAACAACGTATATCGCGTGTTACGCCGATTGAAGTTGGCCTTTTTATATGATAGGGTCTTTATGACCGACACCTATATTGAACAAAAGAAAACCAAAAAAAAATATGAAACCTTTGCGTTAAGCAGACAAGGCTCGGATTTCAAAGATTATCTAAGTCAAAATAATTTTGACATAGTTAATCTTCATTGGGTGGCGCGTCAGGTAGATTTAAAGGGGTTACTTTCATGCTTTCGTGAAACAAAAATCGTATGGACTCTGCATGATATGAATCCATTTACAGCTGGATGCACTGCTGCTATGGGTTGCGAGCTATACAAAACTACAGGGTGTGAAAAATGCCCACAATTAGTTAATAAAGGTACTGATATTGCAAAAAATAATTTTTTAAGAAAACAGAAGATTTTGGAGAATACCTCTATTACTATGGTGAGTAGTAGTACCCAACTTTATGAGAACGCTCAGCAAAGTCTTTTGACCAAAAACAAGAATCATGAATTGATACCGTTAGCCAATTTTCGTCATCTTGATATAAAATCAAATAGGAATTGTTTAAAGCATGATTTTGGCCTATCCATAACAAAGACCATTATTGGTTTTGGAGCTGTTGGAATTAATAGACATAACAAGGGTTTAGAGCTTCTTTTAGAAGTTTTTAGACAATTACCTTCAAGTAGGTTTCAACTAGTGATTTTCGGAAGTGGTAATATTGAAGAATATAATTTAAAAAATCTAGATGTGAAATATTACGGTGAGGTTAATGATACAAATCATCTGGCGATGCTTTATAAAGTCATGGATGTTTTTGTTTCAATTAGCCAACAAGAAGCCTTTGGTCAAACTTTCATGGAAGCCTTGTGTCAAGGAACTCCAGTTATTGGAACCAATACTGGAGCAATACAGGATTTTGTTAATGATAAAAATGGTATAATTTTAAAACAAAGAACTAAAAAAGATCTAAAAAAAGCTTTAAGTGATTTTAAGTTAAAAAATTTTGAAAGGGAAAAAATAGCGTTAAAAGCAAAAAAAGATTTCAACCCTGAAATTATGATAACAAGGTATGTAGAGTTGTATAAAACATTAATCAAAAGATAATTAACTAGATAACTTTATTAATAAGTTAAAAAAACTCGGATAAAAAGACACATATGAAAAAGTAATTAATATTCGATAAATGGATAAACCAAGAAATTTAAGAGAGAAATAATGAAAACACATTTAATATCTGGCGGCTGCGGTTTTGTAGGGCGCAACCTGGTGAAGCGTCTATACAACAACACAAATGATCGTATTTTATTTGACAACTAGCTCCAACAAAGTAATTGCTATAATGTCCCTGCTAAATAATACTATAAAACACCCTAGTATAATAAGAAAATCTTATATAGATTTTGATTTTAATTTTTGGAAGGTGTTTGGTAAAAACTGGCTGACCTTACGTATTATCTCATTTAAAAATAGATTAAACTTCCAGAAATAAATATTTTTTAACTCATGAGACACTTACATATATTAATAAATTTCATTAGAGTTTTTAAATATTTAGGACTGTTCCAAATTCTAAAATTTTATACACTTCAAAAAAATAAAACATCGCAATTTAAAATTAAAAATTATAAAAATATTTTTTTTTTAAGAGGCGCTACCTCTGATTCATGGGTTTTTGATATGAATATAATTAGAGAGGAATATAAGGTGTTTATGCCAATAGACAGTCCTAAAACTATTTTAGATGCTGGAGCAAATATTGGTACTGCAAGTAGGTTTTTTTCTAACCAATTTCCAGATGCTAAAATTATCGCCATTGAACCGGATTCAGAAAACTATGAGATTCTTATAAAAAACACACAGAATAACAACAACATACAATGTTTAAAAGGGGGACTATGGTCTTCAGACACAAAACTTTCTATTGTAAATGATGATGAGTGGAAGTATGCAATAAGAGTTAAGGAAGATGCATTAGAAGGTAAAATAAATGCATTTAGTATTCCCGGAGTAATGAAAATGCAAGGCTGGGATTTTATAGACATTTTAAAACTCGACATAGAAGGCTCTGAAGTAGAAATTTTATCTAAACACACAGAATTATGGGTTGATAAAATAGGCATGCTAATTATTGAATTACATCCAGGTTTAGATGAAAAATGTTCTAGAGTCTTATTTGAAGCTTTTTCAAACAAAGATTTTAACCTTCAATGGAGTGGCGAAAATTTAGCTTTAATTTTTAAGAATCAAAATAATTAATGAAAACACACTTAATATCTGGCGGCTGCGGTTTTGTTGGGCGCAATATGGTAAAACGCCTCTATAAAAACACCACAGACCGTATTTTATTTATCGATAATTTATCTGTAGGTAAACACCCATCTGAGTGGTTAGGCATTCCTTTAAAAAAGACCGTTAACGAGCTTCAAATATATGGAGAGGATGAGCGCCTCTGCTTTATAAAAGAAGACTTTAGAGTTACCTTAAACAAGTTAGTACATAAACCTGGTTATTTAAAAAATGACTTAGGCTTAGAGATAGAAAAATTTACAGATGTCTACCATTTTGCTGCCATAGTAGGGGGGCGCGCCATGATAGATGGAGACCCTATACAAGTGGCCTTAGATTTATCTATAGATGCAGAGTTTTTTTTCTGGGTAAGCCGTCATAAACCCCAAAGGGTGTTGTACCCAAGCTCTAGTGCAGCGTATCCTGTTAGTTTGCAAACACAGGCTAATACCATACAACTTAAAGAGACAGATATAGATTTCAATAACATGGGCCAGCCAGACATGACCTATGGCTGGACCAAACTCACCGGAGAGTTTTTGGCAAAAATTACTGCCAAACATTACGGGGTTAGTATTACTTGCATACGTCCATTTTCTGGCTATGGAGAAGACCAAGACTACTCTTACCCAACCCCCGCTATTGCCCGGCGTGCTGTTTTTAAAG
>Ga0206125_10005468_pt1 | contig 10735 bp, 6 predicted proteins | sample Helgoland_Spring_4_FD_148598 | JGI IMG/M metagenome (GOLD analysis project Ga0206125, IMG submission 148598) | Pelagic subsurface seawater microbial communities from Kabeltonne, Helgoland, North Sea - Helgoland_Spring_Bloom_20160331_1 | ecosystem: Environmental > Aquatic > Marine > Epipelagic ...
ATTTCAAGGTTCTATAGATAAACAGTATTATAACTATTTCTACATAAAGGATTTTTTTTTATTTTATTAATATAACTAGATGAGTAAAAAAATCCCAGTTACATTGTTAAAATCAGATAAAACTGAACTGGAAGAAAAACCACCAGTTTCCCTCGGTAAAGGATACTGCGAATTCCCATTTGATTATCGTGGAAAATCGTATAATAGTTGTGTAAAAATGGGAGACGACAATATTTGTGCCACCAGTTTAACTAAAACTGGAAAGTTGAAGACATATGCTATTTGTAAAACTCGTAAACGAGAAAAAACACCATCACCTCCATCTGGAAATACAAATATGGTAAATGCTCCAAAAACAGTTAGGAGAGTAGTAAAGAAAAAGAAAAAAACCCAACGAATGCCTGAGGAATTAGCTATTATTAGTTATGAAATTCCAAAATTAGAGATGATTACTCCAGAAGTTTATGAATTACCTAATCGCAAAAATTTTGTAAATTATATTGATGAGGCTTTTAAAGTTTATAAATTCAAAGCTGGTCATAAGTTTACAAGAAGCGAACGTTTTACTTTTTTCAATCAGCAAAAATTAGTTCGTGATTATCTTCAGCATGACTCACCTTATCGCGGACTTCTATTGTATCACGGTTTAGGTGTAGGTAAAACCTGTGCTAGTATTGCTATAGCAGAAGGGTTTAAAAGTAATAGAAAAGTAGTAGTGTTACTCAATAAGAGTCTTCAGCAGAATTTTATCGATAATTTAATGAAATGTGGTAATGAATACTTCCGTATTAACCAGCATTGGGAATTTAAACCTCTCGCAGAGGATAGTCCTTTTACTCAATTTGCTAAAATACTTGGTGTTCCAGCTAAAGTTCTTCGTGAAAATGAAGGATTATGGGTAGTAAATTTCGCAAAGAAAGCAAATTACGAATCATTATCGGGAAGCGATAGAACTAAACTTCAACGACAAATAGATGCTATTATTAAAAAGAGATACACGTTCATTTCAATGGACGGTATAACAAGTAAAAATATGGAAAAGTATTTAGCCGCTCGCATTTTAGATGATGCTGTTCTCATTGTTGATGAAGTTCATAACATTACTAATTCAATGGCAAAGGCTAACCCAGGTATTCGTGCCAGTGGAGTACGTTCATTAATTATGGGTGCTAATAACTTAAAATGTGTTTTCCTTAGTGGCACTCCTATGATTAATGATCCATTTGAGGTAGCACAATTATTTAATCTTCTTCGTGGATATACGCCTACTTTTACATACACAGTAAATGCCATTGGAACAAAGAGCTCACCATTCAAACACTTAGAGAAGATTGTAGCAGAAAGTCCATTAGTAAATCAGCATATAATTCGCCAACGTGATAATCAAATAATAGTTACACAGAATCCATACGGTTTCATTAATACTCCAGAAGGTAGTGGAATAACTCGTAATCCTATGGGGATTGTTACAGAAGAAGAGTTTATAGGAAATCTTCGTGAAGCTTTCGCCAGCAACGGATATAGAGTCACTGTAACTAAAAACTTGTATAGTGCTTTCCCCGAGAACCGTGATGATTTCAATCGTTTATTTATCGAATCTAATGGCTTAGATATTCGTAATACCGAATTATTTAAAAGTAGAATTCTTGGATTGATATCTCATTATAAAACACAGGATAAAGACTTATTGCCCACTGTAGTTAGTAATGAAGTATTATCTGTTCCTATGAGTGATTATCAATTTATGAAATACTCCGAGAAACGTAAATTGGAAATTGAGCAGAATAAGAATAAGAAAAAGTCTAAACGTAGTGCTAAAGGCGATAACTCAGATGGTTCTGGTGAAGAAGTAAAGAGTAGTTATAGAGCATACTCTAGAATGCACTGTAGTTTCGCTTTCCCAGAAGATATTCCTAGACCTTATATTGGTGAAATTTCAAGAGACAGTGAAGGTTTAGAAGAAACACTCAATGAAATGGGAGTTCAAACTGACTTGGAAGATGTCACTCCTGAAATGGAGCAAGAATTATCTAAAGCTACAAGTAAGGCAATTGTAAAAGAATATGAGAAACAAAAGAATGCCACTCTTAGAAAATTAGACCGTAAGAAAACCGAATATTTATTGATGGATGATGAAGAAGGACTAGTTAAGTATTCACCTAAATATAATAACTTATTAAACAATGTTATGACTAGTGAAGGAAATGTATTCATATACACCGAATATAAGACATTGGAAGGGATTGCTGTTCTTTCAGTAGTTTTAAAAGCCAACGGATACGATGAGTTACGATTAAAACGTGACGCTGAAGGAGATTATATTATAGACGCTGATTTATCTAATCCATTAGAACACTCTAAGAAACGTTTCCTCTTCTGGGGCGAGAATCCTGAATCTAGTGAATTGCTTAGAAAAATATATAATAATCAGTATGATGAACTTCCTGAAAAAATACAGAAACAATTAGCATTACTACCACATGATAACCTAAAAGGTGAGATAGTCCAAATACTTCTTACTACCAAAACAGGAGCCGAAGGAATTGACCTTCACAATGTTCGCCAGGTTCATATTATTGAACCTTATTGGAATCCAGTGCGTCTCAAACAGGTAATGGGTCGCGCGGTTCGTGTAAATTCACATAGAAACTTACCTAAATCAGAGAGAACTGTTGAAATATTTACATATATCGCAACTATTACATCAGTCCAGAAAAAAGCAGATAAACAGATAGAAATTGATAGTGGTGGATTATGTTCAGACGAGGTTCTATTCCAAATTTCACAAAATAAATTATCAGTAATGAATACACTACTGAGATTAATTAAAGAAGCAAGTATAGATTGTTCGCTAAATGCGATTGAAACAATGGACCCCGATGAACCATTTACTTGTGTAGATTATGGACCATCATCTAGATTGACACGTGACAATTATTCTTATACTCCAAATATTATGGATTCTCTTCAAGACCGTGAAAGAGCTCGTAGATTTGAAGCAAAAATGGTTGAGTATAAGTTTGCTAAAATTAAAGGAATAGAATATGCCATTAGAACTGAAAACCCTAATTTAATGCACCTTTATGACGCTACAGCAGTTCGCAGTGGAAGACCCGGAAAACCAATTGGAGAAATAGCAGTTCAAGATGGCAAACGCAAAATGAAAATTTATTAATTATTCCTGTTCCTTTTCCTGTTCCTGTTCCTTTTCCTTTCTAGCACGTGTAATTCGTAAAATACTCGCAGCCAAATAAATCATACCATCTAGGGCTTCCTCAAGTGCCATTTCCTCCCATGAATCCTCTTTTGTACCCCATTGTCTAGTATCATCTTCTGTCCTTAGACCATGACCATATCTTTTGAGTCCTAATTCCATACGTTCTCGTATGATATCCATGATTTCTCCATTGTCATCTGCTTTATTGGCCATATTTTAAATCTACTGCTATTAATGATTATTTACTTAAATAAAAAACAATAAATAATTATAAGAATGAGTGATATAAGAAACTGGTTTAATCCAGTAGAAACAGCAGCAGTAGAAACAGCAGTAGTAGAAACAGCAGCAGTAGAAACAGCAGTAGTAGAAACAGCAGTAGTAGAAGAAACTGAACCAGGTTTAGCAACACGAGAAGTCATAGCATATACTGATGGTTCAGCTATTGGTAATGGAAGTGTTAATGCTACTGGAGGTATAGGTGTATTTTTTAGTGACAATGACCCTAGAAATATTTGTAAAAGTGTTATTGTTCCAAGGGTGACAAATAATATTTGTGAGTTATTCGCAGTTATTCAGGCAATTGAAAAAATTATTGATACTGAGTCTACTACAATAGGATTAAGAATTGTAATTTTCACTGATTCGGAGTATATAGTAAAAAGTGTACTTCAATATTCAAAGGCCTGGGAAAAGAATGGCTACAAAAATAAGAGGGGACAACCTATAAAAAATATGGTTCTCATGAAGAGAGTAATAGAGTTATACAAAAAATATAATGTAAAACTTCACCATTGTATGGCACATAAATCTGAACCAAGGGACCCAGTAAAAAGAAAGGTATGGTATGGAAATAAGATGGCGGATTTGCTTGCGCGTAAGGGTTCAAGTTAGAAATTTATTATTTTTTTTGAGTTCTTATTAATTAGTGTTAATTGTTCCTTATTCACAACTAATTTATTATTTTTTTTTATCATAAAATAAATGTTACTAAAGTATTCATTTTTTTTTGTTTTTAGTTGATACAACTCATAACCGTATTTATAAAATAAAATACAGAGTTCCATTGCTGTAACCCTATAATTATTTTCTTTATCAACAAGACTATCTGGAGTTGTTAATAATCTTATTATTGGTTCATTAGTTATTCCTAAACTGTGAATAAAATCTACGTTTTCTTGTAATGTCCAACCACGTTTCTCTAATGCTAACACTTTAAAATACTTATTTAGTGTAAAATATGGTAATAGATATTTATAAGTTCCAATGACAGGTTGTCGCCTTTTACCTTTTGGCAATAATGGAACATTTAATTTAGATGTAGTATTAATAGATAATTGTCTCTCTTTACTACTGTTATTAAATTTAAAAGGTTTTCCTCTAGATTTTTTAAGTGATTGCCAATTACATTTTCTATTTTTTACAACTTTATTAATACTACGGTCTTTCTTAACAAACATATAATAATATAAAACTAACATTTAAATATTTTCTTCATCTATTATAATAAATGTCCGGTTCCTGTAATTTAATGGATACAGCTAAAACACCGGTAGTATATACCGTAAGAGATGCCATTAAGGGCATTAAATACTACTTTATCCAACCTCTTGAAACTAGTTTAATATCACTTTTTGAAAATTTAAGTAAATCAAACAGTAAAACTAATGGTTTATCAACTAAACAAAAAGAGTTACTTTCTACTTGTTATCCTAATGATGATGTATTATCTAAACTAGAAGCTGATGTTCGTAACGGAAACGTATTCATAATAATACCATACTTTTTAGAAAAATCAGATTCAATAATAGATATTAAAAGGAAATTAATGAATGCTATAGGATATTACTACAATGATATACATCTCTGGGCAGATGTTACAGTTAGTGATAACAGACTCTCCAAAACAATTTCAGCGAGATATGGAAATGACGCTGAACCTCCAAATACGTTTACCAGTTTTAAATACTTACCTAATTTTGATTTTCTTGAATGTAACACCCGTGTATCTCTAGGAATTTATTATGAATCTTCTCTGGGAATTGAATTATTAGACCCTAATCCAAAAAATATGTCACCAGACCAACTCGCGGTAAATGTAATTAATACAGATACAATGACATTAGGTTACTATAATATTAAGAAAAATGAAATTAATATGATGGATTTCAACAGTTATAGGGAAAAACACCCTGAAGAAACTGATAAAAATTTAGCTATATTGCGACATTTCTTTCCCAAATCAAATGAAGAACCTGAATTTCAAGCAGAAAACTCGCCAGAAGTTATACGAATAATTAATAAGTCAATTGAACTTTCAAAGGCACCTATTGTTTCACCTGAAGAAAATATAAAAATAGGAACAATCGGTTTTAACAATATAGTTATTCAGGTAAATAGGCCAGCAAATATTTACAGAAAATCTCCACACGAACGCGACATAAATTTACTAAAGATTTTTGAAAAACTGGAATTATCTGAGAATATTCCATACATTCGTTATAGAGATATAGACCGTAAATATTTTACAAGAATAGCATCAGATAAACTGGTGAATGTATATCATGATGGTGTAAAAGTTGAATTAAATAATAAATACAAGACTACTAACGGTGAATATTTACAGGATTATTTACCTGGATTAAAACCTACAAATGTATCGAAAACTGATATGAAAAATTGGAGTAGCACGGCAATATCATATAGAGAACGCCAACAATTAAATAGAGATAGAGAAATATCAGATTCAAATATAGATTCAAATATAGTTTCAGAATTACTTTTAAAGGTAAAATTAAATCCTTCTGACGAATTATCTGGTCACCCATTTATAACCGATAATTACCTTACTCTAGTTATTAAAAGGTCTGGTCACGTATATATTAAATTTATTGAGAATAAGGGTGATTTACCATTTGATTTACTTTATTGTAGTCATTTAAATAGTATTATACCAGTAATTGCTGAAATAAATACTCATACAAAAGATAAGGTGGCATTATTTCTACCAGAAAGACCTAGTATAAGAAACACCCCCACAAATATGGAATATACTACATTTGATGCTAATATTCACGAAATAATGACCATTAAACCAGTAAGTTTCAAAAAATTAGCGGATGATTTACGATATTTAGTTCCCAAATTTTTTGATTTTCGTGTAATAAGAGATACAGATACAATAAAAATGAAATTTTCAGGAGTAGATAATTTCCAGAACTTTTCTAATATTAAAAATCATTTCTTAAAACTACGTGAAGTTGTGAAATCAGCACCTAAATTAATGGAAACTTTTCTATTAGATTGTGAAAATATATTCAATTTGACACAATTGGAAGCTACTAAGTTAATTGAAATATTTCGTGAAGAGATAACAACCGAACCTAATGTAAAACCTAACTTTTATGCTGACTTAGATATTGAAATAGAATTGAAAAGACTTACCGATACTTTATTTACAAGCCGAATAACAAGTTGTAGTTCTTTAGAGAACCTACACGAAATAAATAAAGAATTAGAAAAATATTTCTTGAGGTGTCAAATAGATAAATCTAAATCTGTTTCTAAAGTATCTTCCGCCACACAAAACACCCCCAGTGACCTTAAGATAGAATTAACTAAGATAGTTCTTCCACAAAAAAAAAGAAATTTCGTTGAGCACGATGCTAGTGAATTAATGGAAGAAAGTGATTTGGATGACTTTTCTGATTCGGAAGAAGAATTTGAGGACGAGGAAGCTTACCCAGAAGAACCTTTAACAGAAGGAGATGATTCTGGTGGCGGAGAAGCTGCTCAAAATAAAACTAATAAAACAGAAGAAGAATTAGACGAAGGAAGTATATCGAAACTAATGGATATGGAAACCAAGACTATGAGACAATTTATGCCAGCATTAAGAAAAGCTATAGACCCTAGAATGTACATATATCCCAGAACTAATGAGCATGAACAATACAGTAGATTATGTGCGGCTGTAGACAACCGACAACCAATGATTTTAACACCTGACCAATGGTTACATTTTGAAAGAACTAATCCAGATTCCTTTAATTCACCAGAGAATATTTATTTAAGATGGGGTTCAGACAAGTTTAATATGAATTATTATATTTGTCCTAGAATATTTTGTTTTAACAAAAGGTGTATGATGCCATTAACTATTGAACAATTATTAGAAAGTGATGGTAAATGCTTTAATTGCCAAAGTGGAATAATTTTAGATAATACAATAACATCTACATCAACTGTATTCGTAAGGAGAGGTCAAAAGAAAAAATATTGGGCTGAAACTGGAAAACGAGCAAATGCTGATATAGTTCGATTAAAAAAGAAATATCCTGATAAATGGGCATTATATTTATCCGATACTGAAAAATTTGGTATTCCAGGATTTATTGACCCTAAGTCACATCCTGAAAATTTATGTATGCCCTGCTGTTATTCTAGTAATGAACCTACCAATATTTTTAATAATACTGATAAGTGTGTAGAACATAATGTAGATTATTACATCGTAATAAGTACTACTAAAAAAGCAGAAGTGGAGTCATTTATAAAAACATTAAGGGCGGATTCGATAATAACTATTAGAAACAGTAGTGATGTAATAGATTATACTCTTAAAACAGGTGACCAAATATTAATAAGTGCTGGAAAGAAGTATTCCGGAGTATTTAAAATAAATGAAACCGATAGCGAACAAGTAAAAACATTTACTGACCGTGAGATAAGTAGAGAGTTTCCTAATATGACTTTTAATATTTTAATAGACTCCAGTAATGGATATAGAAGGGTTAAACTAACTACAAAAATGGAGATTAATGAGGAAAAATCATTAACAGATGACTCTGATTATATAATAAATTGGAACCGTCGTCCTATTGGTCATCTTCGTAAGGGAAAACTACCTGAGATTTTAAACACTCTTTTTGCTAACAACTTAGAGAAAGATATAAAAAAGGGAAGGTTAGAGGAAGGTGCTAGAAGAGTAGTCCTTCGTGAAGGAACAGCGAACAACAGTAAAAATTCTTTCATATCTGCCATAGGACATACTACTTTAACTTCTCCTAGAGTGGATTTATCTAAATTACTTGAAATTTATATTAGAGATTTAACATTAACTGAATTTTTAGATGCCAATGATGGAGACTTAGTATTACAATTTGCTCCTAATTTAGACGATGAAGACTTCTCTAATTATTTAGTTACAGAGAATTACGATGAATTTATAAACTTTTTGAAATTAAATAGAGATTTACTAAAATATAACCCAAGTGAAATAACCAGTAAGACAAAACTTAAGGAATTAGTAGAAACTGATAGACAAACTAGGTATAATTTTATATTATTTCACTCATTTGAATTCTTTAAGAAATATTTAGGAGACCAGAATATTTATAAAGATTATAAAATTCTATGGAATATGTTTTCCAAGAAGATGCCTTATAAATATTTAAGTGACACCGATGAGATAGAATACAAGAGAGGTAACAATATTCTTATTTTAGAATATTCGAGAGATGCTAAAACTAATAACGAAAGGGTAAAGTTATTAACGCCACTTTATAGAGGGACAATCATAGACACACCAGAGGCTTTCTATACAGTTTTATTCAAATTTACTGATACATTCACTGGTGATGAATATTTTGAAACTCTTTATGTTGATGAATACCTTAGCAAAAATAAATTGAATTCTAAGACTTTATCTAACATACCAGAATTTCTTCATAAATTAATTAGAGAACTTACTATAAAATGTATAGAATTTGAAAATCCATCACTTGAAGGACCTCCCGAACAAGCATTGATTATGGGAAAAAGTATTAAAGATCATAGAGCCAAGTATATTGAGACTGAGAAATTATTAAAATCACAATTAGGCGAACCTAGTATGAGAGTTTATGAAGACCACGAATTAGAAGAATTTATAAATGACTTTTTCTCTAGAAATAGAAATATTTTTGCCAGTGTTAAATATACCTATCCATTAACACTTGAGATGTATCCTGATGAAAGTATGGAAGAGGAATATAAGGAGACTCCTGGGGGGATACCAGAACCAGAACCAGAACCAGAACCAGAACCTCCTGTTCGAAGAAAAGTTAAAAAGAAAACCAAGAAACGTGAACAACATGTAGAAGTAGAAGATAATTCTATTATTCCTGCTGAATTTACGGGGCCTCACCGAGACTATTTCTTAAAAGGTTCTATGAATAAGGTTATTAAGAATAGTAAAAAATTAAAACCTGTTATAGACCAATGCGCGGAAACACCTGAATGTTTAGGAGTGACAAAAACTGGCACAGAATGGAGTGCTAGAACATCTAATGTATTAAAACCCAATGAAGGAGATGTATCATACGTTAAAGGAAAACCTTTGCGTTCTGTTGCTAAAAAACCTAGAAAAACAGTGGTTAAGGCACCTGAACCTGAATCACCAGTAAATACAAATGCTGGATTTTTAAATTTAAAAACACTTAAGAAAAAATCAAAAAAAACTAGTGGAAATAATAGTAGTTTAAAAAAAACAGTAAAATTAGCAGTTGATAAAGCAAGTGGTTTTGATGGACCAAAAGAAGGTAAATATTTGGAAGGACCTATTAAAGGTGATACAACAGGTTTAATAGAACAAAAAATGAAGCAATGTTTAGCAACACCCGAATGCGGTGGTATAACATCTACAAGACCTTGGAAAGAGGGGAAAAAATTCAAAATGAGAACTGGGACAAAATTAGAAGACTCTGAAAAGGGTGAAATATCATATGTAAAAAAAAATTAATTCTTATATTATAATATCTATTATGGCTGGAGGATTGTTTGGGAGACCTTTTGTTTTAAATATTAAATGTATAGTATTCTCATTACTGATAATGACTATATTCTTGTATAAACCAAATATTACAAATAATTATGTAATGGCTGCTGTATTGCTAGGGATATTTGTTGTAGCATACGTAGCCATGGCTTGGTATGATTACTATTATGACTGTCGTATTCTTCCATTGAAACGTGGCGAAAAATCGGTGACTGGATTACTAAAACCACCTACTCATATGCCAGAACAAACAGAAAAAGCAATTCCTAAACGCGGATTAAGTCGCCACGCATTAATGGTATATTTGTCACATATTATATTCATTGTTCCACTATTAATTTATATAGCAGTTTATAGAAAAAAAATAAATCCTATTACTTATCCTTTAATAGGAGCACTGGCATTATTTACTCTAGCTTATCATGGATTTGAATTAATGAGTGGAGTCCATTAAATTTATTGGTTTCTCTGCTCTTTTTTCTGTTCTTTTTTCTGAGCTTTTTTCTGAGCTTTTTTCTGAGCTTTTTTCTGCTCTTTTTCCTGTTCTTTTTCATCTTTTTCCTGTTCTTTTTCATCTTTTTCCTGTTCTTTTTCAGCTTTTTCTTTTCTTGCTTCATCCGTCAATTCACACTGTTGATTCAATTGTTCTTTAATACTTGGTCTTTTAATGCCAGGAATTTTACTTGCTGTTTTAGATAATA
>Ga0206125_10005470_pt1 | contig 10732 bp, 6 predicted proteins | sample Helgoland_Spring_4_FD_148598 | JGI IMG/M metagenome (GOLD analysis project Ga0206125, IMG submission 148598) | Pelagic subsurface seawater microbial communities from Kabeltonne, Helgoland, North Sea - Helgoland_Spring_Bloom_20160331_1 | ecosystem: Environmental > Aquatic > Marine > Epipelagic ...
GCCTTTATAGTACTGTTACTCGTAAAACACTTTTAATTTCTGAAACAATGGGAATTGAGGGTAGAAAACTGCTTACACCCGAAGACGAATATGAGGCATTACGTGAGTTCAACGCGGGGTATGAGGGCGAACGATCACTTCTAGAAAGTTTACAACTTAATTTACAAGAACTCTTGAAAAATATTCCAAATTTAAGAGAACGATTAGATACTTTTCCAAGTAGTATATTCAGTGGACGTGCAATGCCAAAGAAAGGAAGCAAAGGCGTATTTTTCTGTTACAGGTTACCGGCTTGGGATGTTGATTTGGAAGATTTTAAAATTGAAAATGGACCATGCCAATGGTATCTATATGAGATGGAAAATGGAAATATTTTTGAAGAAATTTCAGAAATAATCCACTCGGTCAAATGTTCAATTAAAGAGCCTCGCAGATGTAAGAATAAACAAGATACGCTTATTGAAATTCGAGAGAAAATTCGCAGACACATTAAAAATAGCTATCTGAAAAAAATAGAGGCGCCTGTTGGCATTAAGCCAAAGCTTCTCGCGTGGATGGAAATAAATTAATGTTAAGGAAATCAAATGAGCTTTGCTGCAACTAATAAATTTAAATCTATTAGCGACTTTCCTGAATTAGTTGATTACCTGGGCGATGAGCTTGATTGGCCGATAGAAACCGACGATTTTGAAGAAATGACATTCGAATATTCTGCCGCAGAACTCGGTTTAGATGAAAAGACTGCGCCAAAGTTTCTAGAAATACGACGCCTTAGACCGTTGGATAAAGACCAGCCATGGGGCATTTTCTTCATACGCTTTGATGATAGTAAGCTGCCAGTTGTTGCGCTTCGCAGGCTTTTAAGTAAGTTGGTACTCAAGAAACGATCAACGAGCAACTCAGGGGACCGAGCGTCATGGCATGAGAGCGATCTTTTATTGATTTCTCAAACAGGTAATCTTGGGACACAGAGTATATCATTTGCGCATTTTGCCGCCAATCCAGAGAAAACTGATCTTCCTATATTAAAAGTCCTGGGTTGGGACGACGATGATACTGGGCTTAAAATTGATTATGTCATAGAAACGCTGCGTGAAAAACTGGTATGGCCTGACGATCCTAGTGATAGTGCCGCGTGGAGAGCGCAATGGCGAGATGCCTTTACCTTAAAAAACCGCGAAGTCATTCAAAGTTCCAAAGAAATGGCTGAGCGACTGGGACAATTAGCTTTAGCAGTCCGTACAAGATTGCGTGAATTGCTACTGGTTGAGAGCGAGGAAGGTCCTATCCATAAGCTTATGACAGTATTTAAAGAAAACCTAATTTCAGACCTCGACACAGATTCTTTTTCAGATATGTATGCCCAGACAATCGCCTATGGGCTCTTGTCGGCTCGCATTATCAACCCAAAAGAAAATACGGCAGATGCAGCTATTTCACAAATACCAATTACTAATCCATTTCTCAGAGACTTAATGGAGACATTTCTGAATTTAGGAGGTCGCACACAAAATAGTGGTGTAGGGCTAGATTTTGATGAATTGGGTATTAACGAAGTTGTTGATTTACTTGATAATACAAATATGGAAGCTGTTTTGCGAGATTTTGGGGATCGCAATCAAAAAGAAGACCCTGTTATGCATTTCTTCGAAGGCTTCCTTCAAGAATATGATAGTAAAATTAGGAAAGACCGAGGTGTTTTTTATACGCCTCAACCAGTTGTTTCTTTCATAGTTCGTTCAGTGGATGAGCAATTGCAGACAGAATTTGGATTGGAAGACGGACTGGCCGATACGACTACTTGGGCAGAGTTGGCCGAACGGACATCCGGCTTAGAGATACCAGAAGGCACTTCTCCGGATCAGGCTTTTGTTCAAATACTTGATCCTGCTACAGGTACAGGTACTTTTCCCGTTGAGGTGATTGATTGCATTTATAAAACAATGACCGCAAAATGGCAGGCTCAGGGCAGCCGAGAAGCTCAGATCAAGGAGCTTTGGAACGAATATGTGCCAAAACACCTGCTTCCACGGCTACATGGCTATGAAATCATGATGGCTCCATATGCAATCGCACATATGAAAATTGGATTAAAACTCTATGAGACTGGTTATCATTTTAAGAGTAATGAACGTGCACGTATATATCTTACAAATGCATTAGAGCCTGCTCAAGATTTCGCTGGAACGTTTGCGTTTGCCGTAGTGGCGCTGGCGCGTGAAGCAGAGGCTGTAAATTTGATAAAGCTCAAGCAGCGTTTCACTGTAGTGATTGGCAACCCGCCATATCTGGGAGAAGGCGGCGTCTCTAAAGGCTGGATTGCTGATTTGATGCTCGATTACAAGAAAGAGCCTGGAGGCGAGATAAAGCTTAACGAGCGCAATCCAAAATGGCTAAATGATCTTTATGTGAAATTTATTCGAATGTCGTCGCATTTAATCGAAAAAAGTGGAAAAGGTGTTTTGGGATTTATCACGAATAACGGCTATCTAGACAATCCAACTTTTCGAGGCATGCGTTGGAGCCTTCTTAAGACCTTTGATCACATTTATTTGCTAGACCTTCACGGTAATTCAAAGAAGAAAGAGAAGACACCAAACGGCAAACCTGACAAAAACGTATTTGAAATTCAACAGGGCGTATCAATTCTTGTTGGAGTGGGTAAAAGGATTGGAAATGATACGCTAGCCAAGGTCATGCATGGCGATTTGTGGGGTGAGCGGGCATCAAAGTATGGAGCACTGCAACATTATGGATTGACTGAAACTATATTCAAGCCGCTGAAAAGTCCCGCTCCCCAACACCCTTTTTTATGGAGGGATTTCGCAAAACAGGCAGAATACGAACTGGGTTTTCCCCTGAGATCACTGATGCTCATAAATTCGGTGGGAATCGTTACGGCGCGTGACAGCTTAACGATTGATAAAAACAAAGATCAACTTTGGCAAAGATTGCAGGACTTTGCAAAGATAGAACCTGAAGCGGCTCGAGAAAAGTACAAACTCGGAAAAGACGTGCGTGATTGGAGGGTCTTGTGGGCTCAAGATGATCTAAACCGTGAGCTTACAAAAGAAAAGGTGATCCAGATTGCCTATCGCCCTTTTGATACTCGCTGGACTTACTATACTGGGAGATCGCGCGGTTTACTGTGCTACCCCCGCAATGAAGTAATGAGGCATATGATTCAGACTAATAATTTTGCAATTGCCACCGCTCGAAGCAATAAAAACCCCGAGGTTGATCATTTCTATGTAGTTAATACGATAATGGAGACAAAATGTGCTGAGAGTAGCACACAATCAACATTATTTCCTCTTTACCTTACTCCATCTGAACAGGACCTCGAGCAGAACCGTAGGGTAAATTACGAACCCAAGCTGTGGAACAAGCTTCAGTCATTAGCAAAGCACCCAATTCATGGAGTGCCAAATGAGGTTCAGGTCTTTGACTATATTTATGGCGTGCTAAACTGTACCGCATACCGCGAGACCTATGCCGCTTTGCTTAAGATCGATTTCCCCCGGATACGATGGCCCTCTACTCCAGATGAATTTTGGAATATTTCTGCAAAAGGAATGACTTTGCGAAAACTTCACCTGATGGAGTCGGAAACCATCGATATTATGACTTATCCTCTTTTGGGAGAGGGGGATATTGTTGTTGATAATCCTTACTTTGAGGAAGGGCGGCTTTGGATCAATCAAACACAGTATTTTGACGATGTTCCTGAAATTTCATGGGGGTTTCGTATAGGTGGGTATCAGCCTGCGCAAAAATGGTTGAAAGATCGTAAAGGACATAAGTTGATGTTTGAGGACGTGAAACACTATCAAAATATCCTAATAATTCTGTCTGAAACTGACCGAATTATGAAAACTATTGAAATGCAATTGCCCGAGTAGAGATTTTTAAACATCCTTCCTATTGTATTTGCTGGAAATGAGTTAAAAAATAAAATTAGTTAAGGTTCTTTCTATTTATTAATGAGTGAAGTGAGTTGAGTGCTCAATTTCAATGCACATAAAAATTGGCCAACCTGTTAAAGCGGTAGAGTAATGGACGTTTGAATTTCTAGAAGATAAGTTGCCACATGAATACTTGCTGATCAAAAAAATTCAATTTTTTACTTTATCTTCCTTCTAATCTTTTTTTATAAAAGCTGCTTAATTCTTTCAATAAAGTTTCATCACATCCTTCATCTCTTAACTTATCTAGTTGTTTTTTAACATTTTTTATTGTTGTCCATTCTGTTTTTTCTTCTTCTGAAGCCCATTTATTTTTTAAATATGCATTAAATGCATCTTGTTCCTTTGTTGTGAGTAATTCAGGTGCATTAAATGCAATTAATCTACGACCAAGTTGTTTCAAACGTTCGTCTGAAAATCTAGATAATAAATTCAATCGTTCTTCCCAAGAGGCTAATTGGAACTGTTCAAGAATAGATTTGTCCTCATTAGAATAGAATCCACCGTAAATCTTCTGTTCTATTGTTTTTTGATCATCATCCTCGTCACTTTCATAACGATCAATGATGCATTCTGAGACAGTCTTTCTAAAATCAATATTATCTTCGATAACTGCACATATATGATCCCATTCAGCATTTGTATTCTTGGCAGGTCTGATGGTATCGGCTTGGTTAATAGCAATATTGCGTATTCTTTGGGGGCTTTTTTGCATTGCCGCTTCTATAAGCTCATTATCTCCAAGAATTACATCCATTGGTTCGGACTGATCTAAATCAAAAAAACCTACTCTATTATTGTTTGATGGAATGCTACAAAGACACCCGGTATAAGTTTTAGGAAGATTTCCTCCAAACCTAAAAGTAACTTCTACTGGCTTAAAAGAGGATAGTAGGCGCAGATTGTAACTTTTATTACGAGTTTCAATTAATTGTCCATATAGCTCAGGCGCTTTTGTTTTAATTATATTTAGTATGAATATGGTTGCTTCAACGTCTCCAAGTGCATCATGGGCATTATGGGACTTGAAACCATTAGCAGGGGCTAGTTGATCTAATTTAAAATTAATTTTGCCTTTTTCATTTCTCGGCCATTCTAGAATATCTAGATTTTCAGCAAAAATTGCAAAAACCATTTTCATTACATCAAGGCGTGAATTATCAAAAAATTGAGTGGCAAATATATTTGGCTGCAAATTTTGATAAAACATTTGTCTCATTACGTTCTCGTCAAACTTAATGGTGTTATATCCTATCCAAATTGCTGGCGCCCATTTTTGGGTAAACTCTTGTATTTTCTGAGCAAACTCAAATGCAGTGGGTAAGTTATTGTTAAGAAGCTGATTTGGATTAACGCCAGTTACATGAAGAGCCATTGGCGCTGGTAATATGTGTGGCGATAATTGGCAGCGAATATCTACTCTTTCAATTTCATTAAAATCTAAATCTGTAATAATGGCTGCAAATTGCAAAGGCTGATCGTATTCTGGAGATATTCCAGTGGTTTCGTAATCATAAAAAACAAATTTTTCCATTTATTTATTTAAATACTTTTTCTAATTGAAATAGATTTGCCTCATAAAAGATATTATTGGTAGTTACCCAAACATTTGACACTTAATAAAATATAATTGGTTCTAACCTTTGTTATCTTGCCGTTGAAGAATAAAATCTGCTTGTTCTTTACCTTTCAGTTCGTCAACTCTCGGTCCAGTCCTGACATAAAGTTTATCTTTGAACCAAACACATTCATTTCCATTATATTTTTCACATGAAACAACACACACATGGATACCTTTTATCAAATGTATTTTTGTTGATATAAATTCTGAGACAATAACAGTATCAAAAGCATTAGTCATAAGACCAACTAAGTGGCGTTCATAGTGATCATGACTTTCAAAACCTTCACGATCTATTCCAACTACATTCTTTTTGTTATTTTTTTCATGGATGCCAATTACAAGTTTACCTCCTTTTGTATTTAAAAGGGATGCAATTGCTTTTAATGCTATGTCTTGAAAAAAGATGTGTATCTGTTTCGTTGACCCAAATTCTTGATTGCCTATTTTGTAAATTTCTTTCCCAGTTTTATTTTTTTGGAGTTTGGGATAATCAGGGTAAGGCGTTCTGAGTGATGCTTTAAATTCATGAGAAATACTTTCATCACATAAAAATTCTGAGACATTTTCTTGTGATAAATTTATAAATTTTCGTGTGGATTGCACTAACTGTTCAAACTCATTGTAAAAATTTATTTTTTCTTTTTTATATATTTTTTGCCAATTATCATGATAGAAATCTGTTCTCTCATCTTCATTTAGCCCTTCTGGTGTTATTTCATCCAATTTATCATCTACATGTGTTTCCAAACCAACTATAAAATTTGCTGTCTGAGTGGTTGCGGTAACAAATGCATCAATAGATAAATTCTTATATATATATGCCCAAATAAATACTGGAGATTGCATAATATGATTTAGTTGTATGAACGCCGCTTTTTCTGATGAGCTAGAATTATTGAAATCAGAAATTATGATGTTGGCTAACTTTTCAACTTCTCTCTTATCGCCGCCTATGTACTGCAATAAACCCCAGGATATTCCATTTTCTTCCAAAATAATGGTTGCAGAACGCCATTGATGCATTTGATCTATTTGTTCTGGTCCAGCAGATAGATGTGCGATTGGATCATTTTCAATTATATTAATTGCTTCTTCAAGTGATATGTTTCTGTTTGGATCATTCCAAAAATCGATTTGTGTGCAGAGTAAGGAATATAAACTAACAGTTTCTAGCGGGAACCCTTCTAGTGCATTGTCTTTATTAATGATTACTTCTGCATTTTTTTGTAATTCATAAACTAAATTTTCAATTAATGCTTCATTGTGGCTTTCGATTAAATTACCACCTGGAGTACTCAAATAATCATTACTTTTACCAATGGAAATGTAGTATTTACCTTTGTTTTCTTCTGGATATAAAAAAATTGGGTCCATCTTGCCCCTTATAAAATGAAAAGTAACAACTCAAACTGATCCTAGTTTGTAAAATTTATATATTCAACAACCAGATTGTTTTGGTGAAAATACTTTCATAATTTCTGCATATTTAAACATAATTGTTTCATATATCCTTAAACCTCACTGCAAAACTTAGTGCCAAATAGATACTCAGTAAGTTCAAAACGAGCTTATGGCCTCACTGAGTGTATTTCTCCCCATTCACACTCAGGACTTTTCCCCCAGTGGATTTTTTATGCCACTGGGGCTTTTTAAGGAATATATCATGCTCATTTCTTTCATTCTTCTCAGTTTTAGTTTGATTTCATTTGGAATTATCAAGCGTTCTGAATTTTATGAAAACCAAATAACATCTAAACAGTTTTTCTCACCAATCCGTGCAGGATTGATCATACTAAAGAATGCCGTGATAGGATTTACCCTAATCATCCTTATGATTTTGTCTTTAACTAGTCCTTTACGGGCAGAATACTCCCCAAAACAGCCTTCAATTAACCTAGAGGATGTTGAAAGTGGGCAGTTACTGATGCGTTCAGGTAATGAGCTAAGTTCTGCAATCCTACTCTCAACCGATATTAAAATTGCAGTTGCAGGCTCATCAAGTCGAACAATCGTCAGTCAACGCTTTATCAATACAGGCAAGACTTGGGCAGAAGGCGTTTATGTATTCCCAATTGGAGAGGATGCAGCCGTAGATACTCTGAAGCTAAGAATAGGTGAAAGGTTTATAGAAGGTATTATTAAAGAAAAATTAGAAGCTAGGGTTATATATGAAGAAGCTAAAGCTGAAGGCAAAAAAGCTTCACTAATTGAACAACAAAAGCCAAATCTCTTTACGAACAAGATAGCTAATATTGGCCCAGGAGAGGTTGTAGTCGTTCAGATAGAATTCCAGTCGAAGTTACTTCCAAAAGACGGCTCTTGGGAGCTTAGAGTGCCTCTCGTAAGCGCTCCAAGGTTTGATTTGCCAACAATAGAAGAGAATATTAAATTTGGGAATGCTGGGTTCTCTAATGCTGAAATTAACTCAGATTATAATGAAAATATTGATGTAAAGGTTCTGGAAGAAGAGGAACTTTTTAATCCTGTAGAAATTTCAATTGATTTAAACACAGGATTTGAACTCAATTCACTTAAAAGTGCTTTTCATAAGGTTGATATAGAAAAGCTTTCAAATGTACATCATAGGATTAATTTACCTAGTCCTATATCAAGTGACAGAGACTTCGTGCTGAGATGGACAGCAAAAGACAAAGACACTCAGACATCTTTGTTTAAGGAGACAAAGGGAGAGTATGATCATCTTCTTTTAACTTTAAACCCTCCACTTACAAACAAGAATAAATATGCACCAGACAGAGAGATTATCTTTATTCAAGATATTTCAGGTTCTATGTCAGGTGAGCCAATGAAGCAATCTAAAATTGGATTAGAAATGGCCATTAAAAGACTGAAACCAAATGATAAATTCAATATAGTCTTATTTAATGATCGCTATTCAAGTTACGCACGCATTCCTGTTTTAGCCACTGCTAAAGAACGCGATAAAGCCATAAGGTATGTACGTAGACTATCTGCTGAGAATGGTACTGATATGTATCCAGCATTATCATTTTCTCTTAATAACTTTAGGTCTAATAAATCGGTACTTAAGCAATTAATATTCTTAACTGATGGCGCTGTAACTGAAGAAACTAAGTTGTTTTCTCTTATAAATAGCAAATTGAAAACCTCTCGATTATTTACGATTGGAATAGGATCAGCCCCAAATAGCTTCTTTATGACTAGAGCGGCAGAAATAGGAAGAGGATCACATATTCATATAGGTGATATGAGTGAGATATCTGTTCGAATGGAAGAACTGTTCAATAAAATTGAAAACCCTGCAATCACTGACTTAGAACTTATATTGCCAAAGGGGTTTAAGGCAGAAGTTTATCCAAATCCATTACCAGATTTATATGTTGGTGATCCGTTGTCTATTGCCATTAGAGGCAAGAATGCATCTGGCATAGCACAAATCACTGGTAATATAGGTAATCAGAAATGGGTAGCTAAAGTTCCACTGGATCAGGGTGCAAAACAAGTAGGTATTGCAAAACTTTGGGCTAGAGAAAAGATATCTAACTTGGAACGTAACAGGGTTTCTTTAAATCCAAATGAAAATCAAAAAGCTCATATGGACAGAAAGTTACTTCAAACAGCATTAAGTTATGGATTGGTTTCACGTTTATCCTCGATGGTTGCTGTTGATATTACACCGTCACGACCTGTTGGTGTTGAATTAGGCTCAACAAAATTAAAAGCAGCAATTCCAGATGGTTGGGACGCAAAGCAATTTGATTATAATTACAATCAAATCGTTCCGGAGAAGTTGCAACAGGTATCGTCTAGAAACAATTGGTTTAAATCTGCCAACCTTAATCAAAAAACTGAAATGCAACAACTTCCTCAAACATCATTGAATTGGAAGGTCTCTATCTTATTTGCGCTGCTTTCTTTGTTGCTTGGTCTAATTACCTTATCAACATTGGGACGTAAGAATAATGTATAGTAGACTATTCACTGCGCTTGGTTTTTGTTTGGTTGTTATTGGCCTTATTGGAATAGCTAAAGCGAGTATGCAGCCAATTAAAGCTATAATTGGGCAACATTATCTTGAAGTAGCTTGGAAAGAGTCTCTCAGAGCAAACAAGTTATCAAAACCCTGGAGAAGTGCAGATTTTTATATGATCGGAGAGTTAACCGTCCCTAAACTTAAGATCTCTCGGGTCATATTGAACAGTGCTTCTGGAGAGGCCATGGCATGGGGAATTGGGCGTGTGAATAACGTCCGATACTCAAAAACCCGCAAACCTATAATACTTGCTGGGCATCGTGACAGTCACATGCAATTCATGTCTGAATTAAATGTTGGTGATAAAGTAAAATTAATGATGTCTGATAAGGTACTGAAAACATTTATTATTTCTAAAACTGATATTACCAAGAAACCTGAGCTAGCTATATCTGCATTAAATTCAGAAAATGAAATTCTTATTCTCACAACCTGTTGGCCATTTAATTCACAAAAGACTGGTACAGAGAGATATGTAGTGACAGCTCAATTAACACACTAATATTTACTTATGATTAGGCTAATGTACCGTATTGAGATTATCAGCTTTCATGAGATTAGAATAAAGATATTTAAATAAAAAGGATGAATTATGGATAAAATTTTTACACTGTTTATGCTCTTTCCAATTTTCTATTTGATGTTCGGTCGAGTATCTAGAGAAGAATTCATCAGGCGTGGATGGCACAAATATAATGCTTCATTAATAAAAGAAATCGTCATGGCTCCGATTTTTACTGTTGCGGGCTTATTTTTCTTTATTGGCATGATCGGTGTAGGTGGAGCTATGATGATTCCAGCTCTTGCAGGAACATTCTTAGTTTTGTGGTTAATTATAAATTCTTTGGGATTATATTAACACTCCCAAGTAGTTTACACCCCAATAACCCTATCTGTGCAACTCAACGTAAACACCACCTGGCTCACGTTTTAGGGGGGTATAACTCTACTATCATCCTGGACATAGGAAGAGTTAAACTCTTATTAGAAATACTGACCATATTAATGACTATTTAGTTCCTATTTGACATGAACTACATTTACATGTTTCTAATATAATATGAGTGTTAGCTCAGATGTAGTTCCGTGCTAGGGTAATGATCATTGTTTTGGGGGGCTAGTTTAATA
>Ga0206125_10005475_pt1 | contig 10722 bp, 9 predicted proteins | sample Helgoland_Spring_4_FD_148598 | JGI IMG/M metagenome (GOLD analysis project Ga0206125, IMG submission 148598) | Pelagic subsurface seawater microbial communities from Kabeltonne, Helgoland, North Sea - Helgoland_Spring_Bloom_20160331_1 | ecosystem: Environmental > Aquatic > Marine > Epipelagic ...
ATTCAAATAATACTGTTATGCCAACAATTTCAACCAAAGGGCAATTAATGCCAGAATCACCCATAAGAAAGCTGGTTCCTTTCGCGGAGAAAGCCTACAAAGCGAATAAAAAAGTATATCATCTCAACATTGGACAACCAGATATAAAGAGTCCAAAACAGGCTATGGAGGCTGTAGCTTCTCACTCACTTGATGTTCTTGCATACACAAGATCTGAAGGATCTGAGAGCTATAGAATGAAAATTGCAGCCTATTATCAGAAAAAAAACATTCCTGTAAACCACAATGAGCTTATTGTAACAACAGGTGGTAGCGAAGCGCTTTTATTTGCCATGGGCAGTATAGCAGACACTGGAGATGAAATTATTATCCCAGAGCCTTTTTACGCAAATTACAACGGTTTTGCAACCGCATCTGGGGTCAAAATAGTACCAGTTATCTCAAAAATAGAAGACAACTTTGCTTTGCCAAATATTTCAGAATTTGAAAAACTTATTACACCAAAAACTAAGGCTATTCTTATCTGTAACCCAGGAAACCCAACAGGCTATCTTTACTCTAAACAAGAAATAAAAACCCTTGCAGCTATTGTAAAAAAACACGATTTATTTCTCGTAGCAGACGAGGTGTATAGAGAATTTACCTACGACAATGTGAAGCATTATTCTATTTTAGAAGAACCAGAGATGGATCAGTATGCGATAATAATAGATTCTGTCTCCAAACGTTACTCTATGTGTGGAGCGCGAATTGGTTGCTTGGTGAGTAAAAACAAAATGGTATTACAAACTGCTTTAAAATTTGCGCAAGCAAGGCTTAGCCCCCCTACATTTGCCCAAATAGCTAGTGAGGCGGCGCTAGAGACACCGCAATCCTATTTTGACCAAGTCACAAGCCAGTACAAAGACAGACGAGATATCTTAATTGAAAAACTAAAGGAGATTCCTGGAGTTGAAGTTGGATATCCTAAAGGTGCCTTTTATTGTATAGTACAACTACCTATAAAAAATAGTGATGCATTTGCACAGTGGCTTTTGGAAGAATTTGATGTTGATGGAGAAACCATTATGGTAGCTCCAGCGGCAGGGTTTTACTCTACCCCAGGAGTTGGCCAAAATCAAATACGTATTGCATACGTTTTAAATAAAGAAAGTCTAATTAAAGCAGTACACATATTAAAACAAGCACTAACAGTTTATAAAGAGTAATGCACATTCAACAAAACATATCCTTAAAACCTTACAATACCTTTGGTATAGAGAGTGAGGCGCGGTATTTTGTTTCAGTGCACACCATCGAGGAGCTTCAAGAAGCCCTGAGCTTACCCAACTATTTAAAAAAATTCTTGCTTGGCGGAGGAAGTAACATACTACTTACCGGTCCTATTGATGCCCTTGTGATTCATGTAAATTTAAAGGGAATTACAATAGAGGATCAAAACCAAGACTATATACAGCTTTCCTGCATGGCGGGAGAAAACTGGCATAATTTTGTGCTGCATTGCATAGACAATAATTATGGCGGGCTAGAAAACATGTCTCTCATTCCTGGTAATGTAGGTACTGCTCCTATTCAAAACATAGGCGCTTATGGAGTAGAGTTAAAGGATGTATTTTTAAAATGCGATGCCATTGAAATTGCTACATCCAAAGAAGTTTCTTTCACTCACAAACAATGTGATTTTGGATACAGAAATTCTATATTCAAAACAGCAAACAAAGGCCAGTATGTGATTACCAGAGTAACATTTAAACTCACCAAAAACAACCACAAGATACAAACCCAGTATGGTGCCATTAATAAGCATTTATCTTTAAGTGACATAACAAACCCAACCATTAAGAACGTTAGTGATGCGGTAATAGCTATAAGACAATCAAAATTACCAGATCCAAAAAAGCTAGGTAATAGTGGTAGCTTTTTTAAAAATCCTGTTGTAGACAGCAAAACTTTTGAGGCTTTTCACACCAAATTTCCTGAGGCCCCTTTTTATGCCCTTGCTAATGCTGCATTTAAAATACCTGCTGGGTGGCTTATTGAACAAGCAGGATTTAAAGGCAAACGCTACGGTGATGCTGGTGTTCATAAAAACCAAGCCCTTGTGTTAGTAAACTACGGAAATGCTTCCGGAGCACAGATTTGGGAATTGGCACTTAAGATCCAGAAAAAAGTAGTCCAAGACTTTGGTATTCTCATAGAGCCAGAGGTAAATGTGTTTTAAATAGAGTCTTAACACAATAAAACACAAGAAGGTATTGAATTATTAATATTGATTGTTTCTCACAAAAAATCCTCGTATTTTCACGCAATGGAACTACAAGCACTTAGCAACCCATTTATGCTCATCTTTGGTGGTCTTGTTTTATTAGTTGTTCTTTATTTTTGGAATAAAAAAAACCAAACGAGTTTAAAAAATCGTAAAAACACAACATTTAAACAACGCTACAACCAGCGTAAAAAGACAAGCCAAGAAAAACGATAAGCTATGAAAATTTACACAAAAACTGGTGATACAGGAACCACTGCCCTTTTTGGGGGCACTCGTGTTGCAAAACATCATATACGCATCGAGTGTTATGGCACCGTAGATGAGCTAAACTCTCACATAGGACTTATTAGAGATCAAGAAATAGATCTTGATATTAAGAAGATCTTAATAGACATTCAAAACAAGTTATTTACCGTGGGTGCAATTTTGGCAACCCCACCAGAGAACCAAACATTAAAAAACGGAAAAGAAAGATTAAATATTCCAAAAATTTCTGAGCAAGACATTACAAGTCTTGAGATCCAGATGGATCAAATGAACGAGTCGCTACCTCAAATGACACACTTTGTGCTTCCTGGAGGACACACAACGGTGTCATATTGTCACATAGCGCGTTGTGTGTGTAGAAGAGCGGAGAGAATAGCTACTCTTTTAAACGAGCAACAAGGCATTGACCCTAGGGTATTAAAATACCTCAACAGACTATCTGACTATCTTTTTGTAGTGGCACGAAAATTGTCATATGATTTAAAGGCAGATGAAGTTAAATGGATTCCTGAGAAATTATAAATAAGTAAAAAAAAGCTATGCACAACGTAGTTGTTTTTACTTAAATATAGCACCATCAATTACCTGAAAAACAGATAATTGTAAACGTTCTTATAAATAAAGCTTAAATAAGTTGTTTTTTACTTGACTATCTCGACTAAAAAATTATTTTTGCACAAAATTAAAACATTAATCAATGTACTGGACATTAGAATTAGCATCCTATTTAAGTGATGCGCCTTGGCCGGCAGCTAAGGACGAATTAATTGACTACGCCATTAGAACGGGAGCACCCCTAGAGGTTGTAGAAAATTTACAAGCCATAGAAGATGAGGGAGACTCTTATGATTCTATAGAAGAAATTTGGCCAGATTACCCAACAGATGAAGACTATCTGTGGAACGAGGACGAATATTAATATAAACGTTTTACAAAACGTTGGTATGCAATAGGTGCACAGAAAATCATGCGCTAAAAAAAGTCTCTGTCTGCAGGGGCTTTTTTTGTTATGACATAAAACTCATAACAGACCTATTATTTCTATTCAATAAATAAAAAAATACAGCGTTTAACGCTATACAACATAACAAGACACATGGGATTTTTAGATAACGTATTAAAAGTATTTGTGGGAGACAAAGCCAAGAAAGATCTTGGAGACATACAACCCTATGTAACACAGGTGAAATCTCATGAAGCTGCACTAGAGAAATTAAGTATTGATGAGTTGCGCGCAAAAAGTGATGTGTTTAGAAACATCATCAAAGAAGATCAAAAAGAGATTCAAGACCAAATAGATGCGCTAAAAATAGCTGCAGACAAAGAAGAAGATATTGACAAAAAAGAAGATATCTACAACAAAATTGACGGCTTAAAAGATGACAGATATCAAATAGAAAGGGAATCTCTAAATAAAATTTTAGGAGAAGCGTTTGCTGTGATAAAAGAAACAGCAAAACGTTTCAAAAATAATGAAACCCTCAGAGTTACGGCAACAGCCTTTGACCGAGAATTATCTGGGGAGAAAGATTATGTGACTCTAGATGGAGATCACGCCATTTGGAAAAACTCTTGGGATGCTGCAGGAAAACAAATAACCTGGGACATGGTACATTATGATGTACAACTTATTGGAGGTGTTGCCCTGCATCAAGGAAAAGTTGCAGAGATGCAGACAGGAGAAGGAAAAACGTTAGTAGCTACACTACCGGTATACCTAAATGCCTTAGCTCAAAACGGAGTTCATGTAGTTACCGTAAATGATTATTTAGCAAAACGTGATAGCGCTTGGATGGCCCCTATATTTCAGTTTCATGGTATGACCATAGATTGTGTGGATAATCATCAACCAAATAGCGAGTCAAGAAGAAATGCATACAACTGTGATATTACCTATGGTACCAACAATGAGTTTGGTTTTGATTATTTGCGTGATAATATGGCGCACAAACCACAAGATTTGGTACAAAGACCACACCATTATGCAATTGTTGATGAGGTAGATAGTGTACTAATTGATGATGCTAGAACCCCTTTAATTATTTCAGGGCCTGTGGCCCAAGGAGATCGTCATGAGTTTAATGAGTTAAAACCAAAAATTGCAGACATCGTTGCTGTGCAGCAAAAATACCTCACAGGGGTTTTGGCCGAGGCTAAAAAATTAATTAAAGAAGGAGATGTAAAAGAAGGAGGTTTTAAATTACTTCGCGTTTATAGAGGTATTCCAAAAAACAAGGCCTTAATTAAATTTTTATCTGAAGAAGGTGTAAAACAAATTCTGCAAAAAACAGAGAACACCTACATGGCAGACAACAATCGTGAAATGCCACTAGTTGATGCAGAGTTGTATTATGTTATTGAAGAGAAAAACAATCAAATTGAACTTTCTGATAAAGGAGTTGAATACTTATCTGGACCAGATAATCCAGATTTCTTTGTGATGCCAGAGATTGGAACAGAAATAGCCAAAATTGAAGCACAAGAATTATCTAGTGAAAAAGAAGCGACACTAAAAGAAGAATTATTTAGAGATTTCGGTATTAAAAGTGAACGTATTCATACCCTGAGTCAACTACTAAAGGCCTATTCATTGTTTGAAAAAGACACCCAATATGTTGTCATGGAAAACAAGGTAATGATCGTAGATGAGCAGACCGGCCGTATTATGGATGGACGCCGTTACAGCGACGGATTACATCAAGCCATTGAAGCTAAAGAAAATGTAAAGATTGAGGCAATGACTCAAACCTTTGCAACGGTAACCCTGCAAAACTACTTTAGAATGTACAGAAAGCTATCTGGTATGACAGGTACTGCTGTAACAGAAGCGGGAGAACTTTGGGAAATCTACAAACTAGATGTGGTAGAAATTCCAACAAACAGACCTATTGCACGTGATGATCGTGAGGATAAAATTTACAAAACCAAAAGAGAAAAATACAACGCTGTTATTGATGAGGTAACAGAACTATCAAAACAAGGTAGACCTGTACTTATTGGAACCACCTCTGTAGAGATATCTGAACTATTGAGCCGTATGCTTAGTATCAGAAAGGTGAAACACAATACCTTAAATGCAAAAATGCATAAAAATGAAGCAGATATCGTTGCCCAAGCGGGTGATCCTGGGGTTGTTACTATTGCAACTAACATGGCAGGTCGTGGTACAGATATTAAGTTAAGTGATGCTGTAAAAGCCTCTGGCGGTCTTGCTATTGTTGGTACAGAACGTCACGATTCAAGACGTGTTGATAGACAGCTAAGAGGACGTTCTGGAAGACAAGGAGATCCAGGTAGCTCTCAATTTTATGTTTCTTTAGAAGATAATTTAATGCGTCTTTTTGGTAGCGAACGTATTGCCAAAATGATGGATAGAATGGGCCTTGAAGAAGGAGAAGTTATCCAACACTCTATGATTTCTAAGTCTATTGAACGAGCACAGAAAAAAGTAGAAGAAAACAATTTTGGTATTCGTAAGCGTTTGTTAGAATATGATGATATTATGAACGCCCAGCGTGAGGTTATATACAAAAGAAGATACAACGCATTGTTTGGAGATAGACTTAGAGTTGACATTGCCAACATGATTTATGATACTGCAGAGATCATCTCACAAAACAATAAGGAGAGTCAAGATTTTAAGAATTTTGAATTTGAATTAATACGTTATTTTTCTATTGCCTCCCCTGTAGATCAAAATGAATTTGAAAAATTAGGATCTCAAGATATTGCAGGTAAAGTGTACAAAGTTGCCTACGGCCACTATCAAGAAAAAATGAGTCAAAATGCAGAAATTGCCTTCCCGGTAATCCAAAATGTATATGAAAATCATAAGGATCAATACAAACGCATCTTGGTACCGTTCACAGACGGAGTAAAAACCTTAAATGTTGCTACAGATCTAGAAACAGCCTATCAAACAAAAGGTGCAGAACTTGTAAAAGATTTTGAAAAAAATATCTCTTTGGCCATTATAGATGATTCATGGAAAACCCACTTGCGAAAAATGGATGAATTAAAGCAATCTGTGCAATTGGCAGTTCATGAGCAAAAGGATCCTCTTTTAATTTACAAATTTGAAGCCTTTGAACTTTTTAAAAAGATGGTAGAAAACGTAAACAAAGATGTATTGTCATTCTTGTTTAAAGGAGAATTGCCAAAAGAAAACCAAAGACAAATTCAAGAAGCTCGAGAAGTAAAAAGTAAGCAAAAACTCAACGAGCAAAAAGATGAAATACAAAATCTTGACCAGCGCTCTGTTGGGTCAAAGGCAGCTGGGCAAACACAAAACCAGCTCCCTATAACAGAAACCATTACCAGAGAAATGCCAAAAATTGGTCGTAATGATAAAGTAACCATAAAGCATGTAATGAGTGGAGAGAGCAAACAAGTTAAATACAAACAAGCCATACCACTGATCACAAAAGGTGAATGGGTATTGACTAAATAACAACTACTTACAAACATAAAATCCCCAAGAGCAATTGCCCTTGGGGGGTTTTTATATATGGGGAATTTTACTGTTGTAAAATTAAATTACTATAATCTGCATTAATTAGAAAATTACTACTTGAAATCGCATTTTTATAGAACCCCTTTGCTAGGACTCTTTGGGCTTGTTTTGTGATATCAAACTGTAAGGATTTGGGGTGTTTTAAACTTGATTTTTTTCCATTAAATAAAAATGTAAATGGAGTATCAGGCATAGCAACAGAGGCATCTGAATTGCGCAGCACGATTTCTAAACGTTTAAAATTGTCCGCTACCTTACCCACTACTAAAGTTCCAAAGGAGCCTGTAACAAAAGCCTCTTTACTAATCTGGCCAACAAATACATCACTAGCGTTAGCGTTAAGGGCTATGCTCTCAAGTGTTTGAATTTCACAGGTATCTACAAATTTAACATACAAGGTACCATATTGCCAATGATTTACTACCACAGGAGCATAAGAGGCATTAATGAGGGTTTGTACCCCATCAATACGCTCTGCGGTAAAAGGGGTATGGTTTAAGGTTGCCTTTACATTAAATGCATCTGCCATTTTAATTTCTCCGTATCTTACATTGATGTCGGTTTTTGTGGTTTTTGGCATTTTAATGACAATGGTTCTTTTAGCTATAGGTATTGTGCTTAGGTTATTTGTTTTTACAATAGTTTCAACACCACCGTCTTTGTTATAAGTAAATACAAAGCTATATTGATTGTCTATTTGAGTTTGTAAATTTGAGAGACTATTACTGTTTGCTGTACCACTTGAAGTTATAATTACATTTTTTGAGCTTCCAGAAACTTCAAAACTCCAAGCATCAAAAAGAACTTGTTGTTGTTCAATGGTTAGATTTTCTGCTTCTATAAAAGCTTGGACCTCTACCTTGTTTTTATTCCAGGTTTCAAAAATAACATTGGTATAAGAGCTCTTTAAAGTAACAACTGTATCATCACTAGCATTATAGGAGGCTACAAATTTTTCTTGAGAAAAACCTGAAGCGACCAACACAAGAGCTAGCGCGCAAAATAGTCTACACTTCAATGCTACTAATATTTTCATTGGTGTTATTTTTTAGTTCTTTTAATTTTGTTTTAAGCTTCATTAATAAATCAAGTCTCATTTTAAGATTGTCTACCAATGCTGTGATAATCTCCTCTGAAGGACCTGCCTGAGTGAGATCAAAATTTAAACTCTCATACTCTGCATTGAGCAGTTGTAACTGTTGCATGTACCCATCAATTACATCTTTATTGTCTGTGGTGATTGTTAAAGAGGCTAATGCGCCTTTAATTCCAGAGATGTAATACTGTTCAACGCGTTTTAAATCTGGTGAGATATCAGCTAAGTGTAAAAGGTTCTCATCACTTTGAGTTTCTATCCCAGGAACACTCTCAACCAAACTATCTCCCAGACTATTTTTGGATAATTGAAAATATCCAAAAATACTTACGGCAACAAAGGCTATTGCAATGGCAGCAATTTTTATCCAAAGCTGTGATGAACTAGAAGTTTGTTGTGTCTTTTTTAAGTTAAAATTAGCCTGCAATCTAGCTTCAAAACGAGCCTGATGTCCTTTGGGTAGTTTTGGACCTTGTGATGGGCTATCCTTTATTATATCTCTAATATCCTTTGCCATGGTGTAGCTGTTTTAGATGTTGTTGTAATTGTATTTTACCGCGATGTAACTTTGTTCTAGAGGCATTTTGGGTAATGTTAAGAACCTGAGCTATCTCTTGATGATCATAACCTTCTAACAAAAATAATTGTACTACAGATTTATAACTAGGAGACAACTTTGCAATAGCCTGGTCTATAAGTTGTTTGGTGATATGATTATCAACAGACCAACTTTCATCCTCTTGTTGTTCAACACTCAGGGTCTGCTCGTTAATTTCTTCAAAATGAATTTTTTTCTTTTTTAGGGCATCCAAACACGTATTTATTACAATACGCTTTAACCATGCTCCAAAACTAACATCACCTTTAAACTGTTCTATTTTTTTAAACGCTTTAATAAAAGCAACTTGCATTGCATCTTCTGCCTCTGCTGTGTCTTTTAGATACCTACAAGCCACAACAAACATACCGTCACAGTACTGTCTGTATAGCGCTGTTTGGGCTCTGGGGTTTTGTGCTCTGCACTGCTCGACAAGTAAAGAATTTGACACAGTTGTTATTGCTATATTTAAAGGTCTATTAATAGACGACAATTTAACCACGCTGTTTCACAAAAGCATCTCTTTTTTAAAAAAAAATAACACTATATTTGAGAAACAAGCAAAAACTTAGTCATGAAAAACAACTACAATTTATTTTTACTGGTTATAATATTTTCTTTTTCAATGTATTCACATGCACAAAATGGGGGGGACACCTGTGACGCTGCTGTAGCAGTTATAGAAGGAAGTATATCTCAAACACAAATTAATGACGTAAGTGGGGGTGCCAATGGAGGAGATGCTGCATGGTTTGTGTATACCCCATCAGAAAATGGAACCATTAACGTGAATTCTTGTTTGGGCGGCTCTGATACTAGAGTGTCAATTTGGAACAATTGTACAGATGCAGGAGCAATAGCAGATGATGATGATTCTTGCCCATTTGCAGCAGATGGAACTGGTGCTAATTATGCCTCTGAAATTATTGGCTTTACAGTCACTGCCAATCAAGACTACTACATCCAGTGGGATGATAGATGGGATGAGAATCCTTTTGATTGGGAATTATCTTTTAACCCAGAAGGTTTTAATGACAACTGCCAAACAGCGATTGATATTCTTTGTGGAGGCTCCATAGAGGGAACAACACTAGACAAAACAGATACAAACGGGGAGGGTGGCCCTGATGCTTTTTATAAATATACAGAGACATCACCCCAAGAAAGAGATGTTGCATTTTCTTTGTGTACAGCTTTTGATTATGATCCTTATATGCGTATCTACACAAGTTGTGATCTGGACAACCCAATTGAAAATGATGATGCTTGTGATTTAGGCTCAGAAATAACATTAACAACAATTCCAGGAACCACCTATTATATAGCCATAGAGGGCTATAATGGAGATACCGGAAACTTCACATTAACTGTAGATTGTGCCTCGCCACCAGAGGCACCAGTAAATGATCTTATTGTAAATGCAATAAATATTCCAGGCACATATACAGATGAAAACGTGAACACACAATTTGCCACAGAAGAGGGAGGCAATCCTACCAATTGCACCATAGATGGATTTAATGGTGTTTGGTATTACTTTTTATGTACCCCAGGTATGGGACTCACAGACGCCTCTATTGTATCGCCAAGTGGAGTGAGTAGCGTTATCTTTTTTGAAGCCAGTACCCCAACCCCGAGTGTAACAGAATTAATTAGGGTTGAGGATGCTCAAAACCCGTGTTTTACAGGAACTAACTCTTCTATAGAACCAGAAATAGGCAAATACTATTTCTTGCTAGCAACAAATTCTGGAGGAACAACAACCATTAATGTATCACAAATTCTTGACACCGAAAATACAGTTTTTGAAAACTTCACCTATTTCCCTAATCCAACTTCAGGGATAGTAACTCTTAAAAACAATAGCAATATTGAAAAAGTTGTTTTAAGAAATATCTTAGGGGCTGTTGTATTGGAAAGTACAATAAACGCAACACAAGCCAGTATTGATACGCAGTCTCTTTCCAGTGGATCATATA
>Ga0206125_10005480_pt1 | contig 10712 bp, 5 predicted proteins | sample Helgoland_Spring_4_FD_148598 | JGI IMG/M metagenome (GOLD analysis project Ga0206125, IMG submission 148598) | Pelagic subsurface seawater microbial communities from Kabeltonne, Helgoland, North Sea - Helgoland_Spring_Bloom_20160331_1 | ecosystem: Environmental > Aquatic > Marine > Epipelagic ...
GATAATAAGGACGGCTTTTAGGCCGCTGGCTTTTATAACCTTGACTCTCTTAGTGGTTGGCTGTGCCAGCAGCCCCACCGGGCGCAGCCAGTTTTTGTTGATCTCACCCGAGGCTGCAATTCTAGAGTCAGAAGCTGCCTATCTGAATACGGTAGGAGCCCTAGATCAAGAGGGTAAGTTGGTCACAGACCCCAAGACCATGGGCCGAGTTAGCCGCATTACCGGCCGCCTTGTGACCGTTGCTGAACAAAATTTTCCCAGAAGTCGCGACTGGCAATGGAGCGTTGCGATCATTGACGATCCTGAAACCGTGAACGCATGGTGCATGGCCGGAGGTCGCATGGCTTTGTATACAGGTTTGATCAGTCAGCTGGAGCTTACCGACGACGAACTCGCTCAAATTATGGGTCATGAAATTTCACATGCCTTGGCCAACCACACCGCCGAACGCATGTCCCGGGCTATGGCCACCACAATAGGCGTTGTCGCTGTGGGAGTTGCCGCAGACAATAGTGGCGCCGCCATGGCTGGAGCCGCACTCTTAGCCAACGTAGCACTGGAGTTACCCAACTCCCGAATCGCCGAGACCGAAGCCGATACCATTGGCATGGAACTGGCCACACGAGCCGGCTACGACCCAGAAGCCGCCGTCACTCTTTGGCAAAAAATGGGGAGCTTGAATGACAAGCGACCACCGGAGTTTCTCAGCACGCATCCGGAGCCGGAAAATCGGCAGGCTGCCCTGCAGCGACAGATACCGTCAATGCTGGCTCTTAATCCAACGCGCACTAAAGCGCCTATCACCGAAATAGAGATCGTTCGCTGAAGCGATCTCTTAGCGCACGGTATGAAGAAACTGCAAATGTGTTTCGTATTGGTTCAGCATGTCCAAAACCACTTGCTCTTGAGACCAACCCATAATGTCATAGTCTTGGCCGCCCTCGATTAAGTGGACTTCAGCGCGGTAAAAAACCTCATCCCGGTGCATGCTTTCGAGTGACTTACCCGATAACGACTGATCAGGTAGCGGGTGGCCTCGCATATTGACCTGATAAACAAAATCAATCTCTTCACCGTGGGCGACCTCGAGGCGCAAAATACCGTCATCTGCAATGTGATCGGCCATTTCAGTTCGGATGCCATGCCCATTGAGCTCCTCTGCGAAACTTTGCATCGCTGGAAACACCACGTCGCGCTGGAAACTTTGTACGTTGGCATCGGCGGGGTAAGCGAGCAAATTGGCCAGCCGTTGACGCCACTCTGGGTCCCCAGCTTCAGTGGGTGGGTGAATCGGAATAACTTGGCGCTTGGCACCATCAACCAGCAGCGCTTTACCAAAACCCCAAAACGCCCCAAGCAGCGCGACTGAGAAGGGCAATGCACTGGCGATAGTCGCGGTCTGCAGCGCCTGCAAGCCACCACCGACCAATAAAATAGAAGCAATCAGCGCGATAACGAGTGTCCACACGGTGCGCTGTAAAACCGGCGTATTGTCGTTGCCCCGGGCGCTCAACATGTTGAGTACCATGGCTCCGCTATCGGCTGAAGTGACAAAGAAGATCACAATCATTGCCAAACAAATCAAACTGAGAAGCTCGGTTCCCGGCAGATACTCGAGAAACATAAACAGTCCAACCGCTTGGTTGTTTTGTACTGCCGCACCAAGCTCAGTGACGCCCTGATTAGAAATCAGTTCTATCGCGCTGCCCCCTAGCACCCCCATCCAGAGACAAATAAATAAAGTGGGGACAACCGTTACGCCGACAAGAAACTCGCGAATTGTCCGGCCTCGAGAAATTCTCGCAACAAAAACACCGACGAAAGGTGTCCAGCTAATCCACCAACCCCAATAAAAAATCGTCCAGCCCCCCAGCCAGTCTGAGGGCGCGTACACGTACAAATCGAGGGTTTGGGGAATAAGGCTAGCAACGTATCCGCCAAAATTTTGCAGTGTTCCCGATAACAGTAAAGCCGTTGGGCCCGCTATTAATATGAGCGCCAATAACAGGACCGCCAGCACCGTATTGATTTCAGAAAGACGCTTGATGCCGGCATCAAGACCCATCACCACCGACACCGTTGCCAATGCCATAGTGCCGAAGATGAGGCCCACCTGAACCCATACATTAATGGGTAAATCAAAGAGATAGTTGAATCCCGTGTTGATCTGCAAGACCCCTAAACCCAAGCTGACCGAAATACCGTAGGTCGTGCAAATAACCGCAAATACATCGACTGCAGCGCCCATAGGCCCATAAATGCGCTCGCCTATTAGTGGGTAAAAGGCTGAACGCAGGGTGAGGGGAAGATCGTGGCGATAGGCGAAGTAAGCCAGCACCATTGCAACCGCTGCATACGTCGCCCAGGCATTAAAACCCCAGTGAAAATACGCCAGCTGAATTGCTTGGGCGGCGGCAGCCGTCGTGCCGCCTTCGCCGATTGGCGGTGACAGATAATGCATTACCGGCTCAGCAATGCCATAAAACATAAGGCCAATGCCGATTCCTGCCGCAAAAAGCATAGAAAACCACGAGAGAAATCCGTATTCGGGCTCGGAGTGATCAGGGCCCAGCTTAATATCGCCATAACGCGATGCAGCCAAGACGATCACCATGACGCCTATTAAAGCCACGACCAGCACATAGAACCAGCTTGCCGTTGCCACGATCGCCGATTGAAATCCTGCAAAGAGCTCGGCGCCCTCACCCGGCATAGAAAGCACCACAAATACGGCACCGAATAACAAAATTATGGCGGGGTAAAACACGGCGGGATCGACGCTAAAGCGACGATTTTCTGGCTCGGTCATAGCTATCTCTTATTATAAATTTTGCCCAGTATACGTGCCAAGGACCTCTGGCCGAGTCCTTTATACACAAAGTTCAGGTTATTGAGGTGCGTCTATCCAAAATTAACCATGGCAACGGGCTCAGGAATACGCTGGAATCTTTTCAAGGTGAAATTTGCCTCGGTCAGCCGGCTTTACGCAGGCATTAAGCGATATGAGTAGCGCGCTTTGGGGCTAAAACAGTCGGGAGGAGAGTTCTAAAAGCCTCAAATTATCCCAAGGCAGGTCACAGATTTAGCCTGATCATCTCCTGCTAAAGCTCCGCAAGCCCTCGAGGCGGATGAAAACACGGCCAGCCACCCCCAGCGACGTTTTAAACCGTTGCCACAAGGACGTCTCAACCTTTTCCTGTGGGGGGCACCGCGGATATCAAGGCCAACTGAGTCTGACCACCGTACAGATCAGTGCTAACTGGGCTCATTAATAGGCAATTTTTCCCCAAAAATAAGGGGATGCATCTGCAAATTACTTTGGGTTAAAATGAAATGATAAGAAAAATGAAGACTTCAAAATAACTTTCGATCCCAAATCAATACCAAGAGGACCGCTCATGAGGAATCCAATGAATTTGCAACGCCGCCAACTGGCAACGGCTGTAGGCGCGGCGCTGATGCCAATGCTCGCCGCGACCACTGCTCAGGCACAGCTTGAGGAAGTGGTTGTTACCGCAACCAAACAGGAAGCCAGTTTGCAAGATGTCGCGGTGGCGGTATCTGCGTTGACTGAAGAGTCGCTGAACCAACGCGGCATTACTAACTTTTCTGATTACCTGATCGAGCTACCCAACGTGACGGCCGGTGGTGCAGGCCCGGGTCAATCAACCATGTACATCCGTGGTGTCGCTTCAACAACGCCTAACCTGACAACTTCAGGTGTTGCCGGTCTTAGCCCCAACGTGGCCATGTACCTTGACGAACAGCCTCTGAGCCAACCCGGTCGAAACCTTGACGTTTATATTGTCGACATGAACCGTGTTGAGGTTCTGGCAGGGCCCCAGGGCACACTGTTTGGCGCGAGCTCTCAGGCAGGCGTGGTGCGGCTAATTACTAACAAGCCTGATACCACCGAATTTTCCGGCAACATCAAAGCCGGCACGTCTTGGATGAAAGACGGTGAGATGAACTACAACGTCAACGGCACCATCAACGTGCCCATCACCGATAACTTTGCCATACGCGCTTCGATTTACGCCGACCAAAAAGGCGGCTACATCGACAATGTCGCGGGCACTCGCTCTGTACGCGAGAGTGCGCGTTTCCGCCCAGGCAGTACCAAGCGTTCTAACGGTACCGAAGTGGGCTTCCGCGGCGGATTTCAAGCGGGCGCAGACCTCAGCAACGTTAACTTCATTGACGCCGACAACGCAGCGTTAGTTGAAGATGACTTTAACGATACCCGCTACACCGGTGGGCGAATCAGCGCACTGTGGAACGTGAACGATGATTGGAGTGTGCGCGTTGGCGCGATGGTCCAAGAAATCGACAGTGATGGCACGTTCTATGCCGATCCCAACCTCGGTGATGACTACAAAATCCAGCGTTTTGAAGCTGAAAATATTAAAGACGAGTACACCAGCCTCAACTGGACCGTGGAAGGACGCTTGGGTGCTCTTGATGTGATTTACACCGGCGCGTTTACCGAGCGTGAAACCGACCAACGCGTAGACTACTCAGACTACCTGTTCATTGGTCAGTACATCCCTTACTACATTTGCGACTACTACGTGTCGTACACAAGCTTCGCACCCGGCGGTGTTCCAACGGGCAACTGTTATTCACCTAACTTGTATACAACCAACAAGGTCGATAGCGAATTCCAAACTCACGAACTGCGCTTCAGTACCGACCAAAGTGCGCGAGTACGTGTAACAGCGGGTGCCTTCTACAGTGACATGGAGCTGACCGAGCAGGTCGACTTCTCTTACCCCAGTAACCAACTGGTAGACGCTTGGGGCGCAGGATCGGGCAATGGCTTTGGTTTTGCACCGAACTCCAACTACCCCTACGACGGTCAGGGCGGTTATCGACCCGGTGAAGGTCCCTACCCCGCCGATACGATTTTCCGAAACGATATCTTGCGTACCGACGAGCAGATGGGCTTTTTTGGTGAGGTCAGCTACGACCTATCAGACAGCCTGACCATTACCGGTGGTCTGCGCTACTACGACTATGAAGTGGATCTGGCCGGTAGCGCCAACTCCTCGTTCTATAACATGAGCGGTAGCGACTACAACAAATTCGGCACCAACATTAACGACCTCTATGATGGCGACCAGTCGATTCGTTGGACGTACTCGGGCTTCTTCCCCTACGAGGCGAGCCCGGTCTATACGCCCAACAACCTACCCGATCCTTCAGACCCCAACTATCAGCGTATCGTGAACAGCATTTACGCCCCAGACGTGGCTGAAGACGACGGCGTAATTGGTAAAGTCACCCTCGCTTGGGCACCCAGTGATGACAGCATGTACTACGTCACATGGTCAGAGGGTTTCCGTACGGGTCTACTCAATCGACCCGGTGGTGCTTTTCAGCAGGATACCGGTTACACCGTTCCTTTTGACGTAGCCTCTGACGAACTGACCAACCTGGAGGTTGGCTGGAAGCTCGATATGATGGATGGCACCCTGCGCTTCAACGGTGCATTGTTCCTGGTTGATATTACCGACCTGCAAACGACCATCTTCGATACCAGCATTGTGAACCTGTTCTTCTCTGACAACGCAGCCGATGCTGACGTGAAAGGGGTTGAAGGCGACATTACCTGGCTCGCTTCTGACAACCTCACGATTGGTGGTGCGTTCTCTTTGCTAGATACCGAAGTTACCTCCAACAACACGCCTTCTACAGACGTGATCGTAGGTTCTGAGCTTGCGTATGCGCCGAACTACCAAGGCAACCTCTGGGCGCGCTATGAGTGGAATATTGGTGATGGCTGGATTGGGCACTTCATGCCTTCAGTAACCTTCTCCGATTCCTCATACAGCGACATTATCTCTATTAACAGCATGGAGATACCCAGCTGGACCAAGGTTAATCTGACGGCGGGAATTACGGCCGATCGCTGGATGGTCGAGGCGTTTGTTGACAACCTGACGGATGAGCAGGTGATCACCGGCGCTAACTACGTGAACGATCGAGAGCGTCTTGCCTTGGCACCCCCAACTACGGCGGGCATCCGGGTATCGATGGATTTCTAAGATGAAGCAGGCTTAGAAAGCTCGTAACTAAGTGCTCCTACGGGAGCACTTTTTATTTGTACCGACTGTTTGTGAAGCAACATGACTGAAACAACGACACCAAGTGCCGAGGGATTGGATGGCGTTCAAGCCCTGATGCAGGCCGGGCAGATACCCGATGCCCTGGAATCTCTGAACCAACTGCCAGAAGATGATCGTCAATCCCAAATGGGACTGTACATGCGGGCCGTGTGCCTCAGGCATCTGAAAGAAAAAATGGGGGCCGAGCAGGTACTGCTCAGCCTCATTGACCGCTTTCCCAACTATGGCCGGGCGTTTCAGGAGTTGGGGCATCTGTACCGCGATTCACTGCGCAACCCTGAAGCGGTCAGCGCCTATGCCACAGCGTGTCATATGAACCCAGCGCTCAAAGCGAGCTGGCTTGGCCAATACAAATTACTCGACAACGCCCGCTCCCCCGATCGTTTGGCCCAAATTCAGGAACGCCTTCAATGGCTTGAAGGGCTGCACCCCACCCTGCTCGCGAGCCTCGATCTTCTCCATGAGGGGCGATTACTCAAGGCGGAGCGACTGTGCCGCAGTTTCCTGCAAAAAAATCCAAAAAATATTGAGGGTATGCGGCTGCTTGCCGATATCGCGATACGCCACGGTGTACTCGAAGACGCTGAGTTTTTACTGGAAAGCGCCGTTGCTTTTGAGCCCACCCATCATCAGGCGCGCATCGACTACATACAGGCATTGAGTAAAAGACAGCGCTATCAGCAGGCAACCGATGAAGCCCGGGAGTTGATGACCAGTAACCCCGGCAGCCCCATGCTCCAGTCACTCTATGCGATCCAATGCATGCAGCTAGGGGACTATCAAACAGCGCTAACGCTGTTCGATCAAATTCTTGAAAAATTGCCCAAAGACCCGGTGACCCATGTTTCCAAGGGACACGCCTTAAAAACAGGGGGGCAAGGGGACGCAGCGATCGCGTCCTATCGCGAAGCGATTGCCGCCCAACCCTTGCACTGTGAGGCTTGGTATTCGTTAGCCAACTTAAAGACTTATCGTTTTGACGAAACCGAGCTGACCACCATGCTCGAGCTGGACAAACACCCTCAACTGGCAGGTCAAGACCGCGTATTTCTGCAATTTGCCCTGGGCAAGGCCTTTGAAGACAAAGAGCAGTTCGACTTATCGTTTCATCACTACAACAAAGGTAATGGACTCAAGCACGCGCAGATTCAGTATCGAGCTGAGGGCACCACCAAAGAATGTGATGCACAAATTGCCGCCTGCACCCCTGAGCTCTTTGATCAGTCCAGCGGCAGTGCCGATGGCGCGCCCATATTTATTGTCGGCCTACCCCGCGCTGGCTCTACGCTTCTCGAGCAGATTCTGTCATCACACAGTCAAATTGACGGCACCCTAGAACTCCCCAACGTACTGTCAATCAGCGGTAAGTTACGGCGCATGGGACAAGGTGAAGGCGCACAGCCCTACCCCTTCAACCTGGCAAACCTCAGCAAGGCGCAACTTCAGGACTTTGGTGAAGAATACATTCGTGACACACGAATTCATCGACAGAGCGCACCCTTTTTCATCGACAAGATGCCCAACAACTTTCGGCATATTGGTCTGATTCGCCTGATGTTACCCAACGCCAAAATCATTGATGCACGTCGCGATGCTATGGCTTGCTGTTTTAGTGGCTTCAAACAGCTCTTCGCAGAAGGTCAAATGTTTAGCTACGATCTTGAGGACATCGCCCATTACTACCGCGATTATGTGCGGCTTATGGACCATTGGGATACGGTACTACCGGGTCATGTACTTCGGGTCCAACACGAAGACGTCGTTACCGACTTAGAAACCCAAGTCCGTCGGATGCTCGATTTCTGCGGCCTTCCCTTTGAAACAACCTGTCTGGAGTTTCATAAAACAGAGCGTAATGTGCGAACGCCTTCCTCAGAGCAAGTTCGACAACCGGTGTACTCAACGGCACTGGAGCAGTGGAAACATTACGAGCCTTGGCTGGAGCCGCTAAAGACTGCCCTTGAAAGTTTATACTCAGATAAATCAGCACAGGCTACGCACCATGTCTGACCTGGAAGGTGAGGTCCTCACGTCACTGCGGCGAATCATTCGAGCCACACACTTACATTCCCGCAAGCTGGAAAAACAAACGGGGCTAACAACCCCTCAGCTGGTCATCATTCAGACCGTCAGTGCCCTGTGCGACCCCACAGTTTCCGCGATTGCACATGCCGCAAGCCTGAGTTTGGCCACGGTGACGACCATACTCAATCGACTGGAAAGGAATGGTTTAGTCATGCGTAGCCGTAGTGCCACAGATCGCCGCCGCGTTATCGTTACTCTGACGGATGCAGGAGCCACCCTATGCGCCAGAGCTCCGAGGCCTTTACAGGACCAATTTGTTGATCACTTCAACAAGCTCACCCTTCAAGATAAGAATGAGATAGTGGCAGCACTGCATCGAGTCGCCGCTATGATGGACGTTGAAAGGATTGTTGAGCCTTCGCTAACCCTAACTAGCGAGTCGGTCGTCTGAGCAGGGTTACCATGTCCGATAATAAGCGCCGGCTCACTTATCTGTCAGATATCGATGGTCTTCGTGCCATAGCGGTACTCGCCGTCGTTTTATTCCATTTAAAGATTGCTGGCTTTGATGGCGGCTACGTCGGCGTTGACATCTTTTTTGTCATCTCCGGTTTTTTAATCTCTGGCTTAATCCGCGATCGCGTTGAAACGGGTAACTTCAGTTTTTCAGATTTCTATGCCCGGCGAGTAAGCCGTCTGCTACCAGCCGTACTGGCAACAGTGGGCGTCACAGCAATAGCCTCAATATTTATATTACAGCCGGACGCACTAGGCTCGTTTGCCCTCTCAGCAGCAGCGTCGGTATTGAGTGCTGCAAATTTTATCTTTTACTTTGAATCAGGCTATTGGGACGCAAGTGCAGAGCTCAAACCTCTGCTTCACTTATGGTCGCTAGGTGTTGAAGAGCAATTTTATTTATTTTGGCCCGCTTTTATCGTTTTGTTGGCCAATGCGCCTCGCTACGCCTACAAATGGGGGCTCTCTGGGTTGTTTCTGCTCAGCTTCGCCGCTTGCATCTACTACACTCCCATTGATAGCGCAGCAAGCTTTTATCTTTTACCTTTCCGGGTCTGGCAATTTGCGCTGGGTGCTCTCGCTTTAGAAATCTGGCGAATGTACCCCCTGACCGAGTTTTCTCGACAAATCTCGCGATCACTAGGACTCGCGCTGTGTGGTATTAGCATTGTTACATTCTCGGAAAATACCGTCTTCCCCGGGTGGCTAGCCTTTGCCCCAAGTGCGGGTGCGGCGCTTGTTCTGATGAGTGCCCACGAGACGTCAGGAAGTGTCTGGCTGTCCAATCGACTCGCACGATGGCTTGGACGACTGTCCTACGCACTTTATTTAGTTCACTGGCCGCCGATCGTACTTTACCGCCACTATTCAGTAACCGAGCTAACGCCGGAGATCACGGTGGGTCTTGCGCTGGCTACCCTCATCTTAGCGCTGGTCTTGCACTACGGCGTAGAGCGGCAGTTTTATCGCCGAGGTCATAATACAGCGACGCCTTGGCGTGGTATTCCCAGCTATACCCTTGGGGGGTCAATTTTATTAGCCGCGCTGTTATTTGGCCTTCACCAAAACCCCGATCAGTTCGCCTATCAACGTGTCTTGCTTTCCGCAGAAGCTATTCAAGATTACAAATCTCATCGTTTCTCGCTGACAAGACATGTATGCCGCATTGACACCGTTGGCAGCAACGAACGCTGCCCCCTTCCTGATACCAGCGCTGTTTTATTTTTAGGTAACTCCCACGAAGACGATGGCTACAACATTACTGTCGCAGCCTTAGGCACTGATACTCACAGACCCTTTATTAGGTTTGGCAGTGTCAACGACTGTCGTGATTTTGAGGTTGATGGCGATTGGGCGAGTTCGAGTAACCCTGCTTGTCAACTACGCCTCGCTGCCTTACGCAAAAGCCTGGTAAGCACGACGTGGCATACCATTATTTACAGCGCGCGAAGACCGTACGCTGAAAACAAGCGACCACTGATAACCATGTTGGAAGCCATTCGTCTCGAGCAGCCCAGGACCAACATTGTGCTGATTGAGGACTACCTCTCAACACACCGCGAGTGCGCCAGCTTAATTAACGAATATGGATCCTCAAAAGCCTGCGGGGAACTCGAAAACCTCGCTGGACTTCCCGGCGTTCTTGACGAATATAGACCCCTAGAAGAGCGAGCTAATGCCGTTAGCAGTGTTAAACTGAATAAATTGGAGCTGCTATGCAGTGGCCAGATACCCGCCTCTTGCCCCACCGAAACGCCTTTGGGTCATCCCATGTCGATGGATGAGCACCATCTTACCTTCGAGTTCGCGCAATGGGTTGGTGAGAAGCTCGCCGAGAGGAACCCGCCTTGGCTGCAAACGTTGCGGCACAACGCCGAGGCTAAGGCATCCCCAAGCGACTAGTTTTCGAAGCGTTTAAACTGGGCTTTACGCCGCCATAATCGACTGGCGGTTTGTGCACTAAAAATTTTTGCCGCGCCAATCGAAGTAAAAACTGACCACGACATTGCATGACGCGCCGCAAAGCACTGAATCACTGACTTG
>Ga0206125_10005491_pt1 | contig 10701 bp, 11 predicted proteins | sample Helgoland_Spring_4_FD_148598 | JGI IMG/M metagenome (GOLD analysis project Ga0206125, IMG submission 148598) | Pelagic subsurface seawater microbial communities from Kabeltonne, Helgoland, North Sea - Helgoland_Spring_Bloom_20160331_1 | ecosystem: Environmental > Aquatic > Marine > Epipelagic ...
TGTATGCGGCGCCGGGGAGCACGACAGGACGGGATTATCTTAAACTCGATGGCGTCATCTTCGATTATGACGAGCGCGACGAACACGCGCTTGTCACCATCGATTTTGGCATCGACGATCTGGTTTTTGCGCTTGATGGTGAAGAGATCGTCGCGCTGGAAACCATCGGCGCGAGTGCTGAGCTGATCAACATTGCGGGGTGGTACCTGCACGAGGAAATCAATAACGCCCTCATGCAGTTCTTCATGGCCAATGCAGGCGCGGTAACGCCAACCGAGGCCATCGCATCGGTCATGGAAAGCCTGGCTCCCTTGTTCGAGGGGGAAATGACCGACCTGCGCGGTTCCATCGATATCGGCGAGGTGACCACGAATAGCCTCAGCCTACTGGATCTGGATGGAAAGGCTGTGTTCGACGGCCTGAGCCTGCGGTCCCACTATAACCACGAGGCTCTGACCGATAACACGGACATCGACATTGGCAGCTTGGAGCTTCTTGCAGAGTACCCTTGGAGCGATGATGGCACCAGTTTCGAGCTGCTGACCTTTGACGGTGGAACCATAACGGGGCGCTCCACCTTTGCTCGGGAATACGATGTCAGCCCGCTCGCCGACATTTTGAGATACGTGGCCGAGGCGGTGCGGGGTTTGGATGCTGAGGTGTTGGTGGATCCGAGCAGCGCGTTGATCAATCTGTCCTTTGGGTCCGGTGGGCCCCTGCTTGATTGGTACACATCAATCGTAAAAACCTCAGATCTTGAGGTCGCTCTAGGCACCTTAGCAGTACAGATCCCGCAAGGACCGGGTGAAAATCTGGATTTCGTTCTTGAAGGATTTGAACTTGCATCTTTTCTGGCGATTGATGGTGACAGCAATAGCGACACCCAGTCCCTGTCTGGTCGATTGCTGGGCCTAGAGGCGGTTCTACCGGAAGAAGTGGGCATTTCCGCCGGTGAAATCTCTATGAGTACTCAGATTAATGACAGCCTGAACGTTCTCCGCGACATTATGAATTCGGCGGCGGTGGCAGGCCTAAATCTTGGCGACGGCATCGGTTTGGTGATGGCGCTTTATCTGCCCGATCTGAGTGTGGGCGTGAAAGACCTCTTTGGCTACACATCGACACCTACAGGCATGGGCGAAGTTTCCGTTGCGCTGGACTCGGCCGATATCGACTTTTCAACCGCAGACATGAGAACAGATCAGGCGCGGATTTCGCAGCTGATTGCCTTCGCCGGCCTCGATGTGGTGTTTACGGATGAGTTCATGTTTGATCCTGTGCTGGTGGACCTGGTGCTAAACCCGGATGGTCGCGGGTTGCTGCCCACAGATGCGACGATACAGGTCGATTTGACGGATATTCCGATGGCGATGATCCTATCGATTGCCAGCAACGTTATGTTACCGCCGATTGAAACGATGGTGGAGCCTGATTTTGATCCGACATCCCTGGCGCTGGCGGGTGCGGCGCTGGTCTCGCCCCTGTTGGGCTCCCCGCCGAGCCTGGTGGTTCAGCCCTCGGACATCAGCGGTGGCATGGTCGAGCTGACCGCTTCAGGCCGCGTTGACATCGCTCCCTTGGTGCCACCAAACTACTCGGTCGGCTCGGTCACAATCCGCGTGTCCGGGGTTGCAGATGCACAGGCGAAAGTCCAAGGCATTCTGGATGAAATCGCCAACGATCCCGATAGCGCTTTTCCAGATACGTACGAGACCTTGCAACAGATACTGGGCGGCCTCGCCATTGCTAGCGGTTTCGGCATTCCCGCCTCTGATGGTGCGCTGGAGTTTATCCTAGACATTCCGGCTGGCGAACCCGCGAGCATCAATGGCCTGCCCATTCCAGTGCCTTTCTAGGGCGCAGTAGCGAGGGGGAAGGTGACTTCCCCCTTTTTTATTTTCAGGCTAACAAGCACCCATGTCCACCACGCCCCGATCACCGCTAGACCTTTATGAACATGCCCTGACCACGGGAGAGTTGCGGCCTCAGGCGGCCCAGCGTCGTGCGGTTGAGGCTTTGGACTCTCTGTTCGATGAGTTGGTGCTCTCACCGTCGGCCCTGCGCCGGCGCAGAGCGCGAGCATCGGCCAACGCAACCGGCGGCGGGGAGGGGCAACGCGGATCTTCTGCTGTGAGCGGTGTCATGGGCTGGTTAGGGCGCCTCTTCGGTGGGCTCGGCAAATCGGGAGCGGGTGAGGCAGAGCGGGCGGTGCGACGTAGCCTGTATCTCTACGGTCCTGTTGGACGGGGCAAAACAACAGCCATGGACTTGTTTTACGAGGCCATGGGTCCGCAGCAGGCCCAACGTCGGCACTTCCATGAATTCATGAGTGAACTGCACGCAGACATTCACGCCCGACGCACCAAAGGTGACGCCCGTGGTGACACAGCGGCGCGCTTTGCACGCGCCCAGGCGCGCAAGGCGCGGGTCCTGTGTTTTGACGAATTCTTCGTCAATAACATCGCTGATGCGACGCTGCTGGGGCGGGTGCTGTCGGTCATGCTGGATGAAGGCGTGACGGTGGTTACCACGTCCAATGAACCGCCCGATGCGCTCTATACGGGTGGGCTGAAGCGAGAGTTGTTCATGCCAACGATTCAACTGATCGAGCGGGAGTTCGACGTGGTCAACTTGGACCATGCGCAAGACTATCGGCTTGGCGGGGCCGCGCAGGCTGAATCCTGGCTCTCGCCGCTCGACCCCCAGACCGCACAGGCCTTTCAGGTGACCTTTGCCCGGGAGGCCAAGGTAGTGCGCGGCGAACCAGCACAGCTTTCGGTTCTGGGCCACACCGTTAACGTCCCCGAAGCCGCAGGCCGCACCGCGCGGTTCAGCTACGCCGATCTGTGTGAAAAGCCGCTGGGCCGCGATGATTATCAGCTCATCGCCCAGTCTTTCGATCGGGTGTTTATCGATACCATTCCCACAATCCGCGACAACACGCGGGACAGCGGCGAGCGCTTCTGTATCTTGATCGATGTCTTCTATGAGGCTGGAACTTGCCTCTATGCACGTTCAGCGGCGCCAATCGGCGAGCTGGTGGACCTTGAAGGGCACGATGTTCAGCCCTTCATGCGCACCCAGAGCCGGTTGATGGAGATGCAAAGCCTCGCCTATCGCGAAGCCAAGGCCCCCATCGCCGCTTAGCTGGTTTTTGGTGCGGTGTGACTGGCTAAAGGAAAGCTGGGTCAGTCGCGGGACGCCCCGGGCACCCAAAGAACATCCGCGCGCCCATCGTCGTTGCAGATCCGCGCCAGAACAAACATCAGGTCAGACAGACGGTTCAAGTAGCGAATCGACTCCGGATTGATATCGACCTTATCCCCCAACTCCACCGTTAGACGCTCCGCACGCCGCACCACTGTGCGGGCTAGGTGAAACTGCGTAGCGGCTCCGCTGCCACCGGGCAGGATAAAGGACTTCAGTGGCTCAAGCCGTGCGTTATAGAGGTCGATGTCGCGCTCGACTTTCTCGACCTGGCCTTCTGTGATCCGCAGCGGTTCATAGGATAACTCGGCATCCAGCGGCGTGGCGAGATCTGCGCCGAGGTCGAACATGTCGTTCTGCACGCGCGCCACGACCTTATCCAGATCAGGCATCTGACTCAGGTGAAGCCGCACCAGCCCCAGGACTGCATTGGCTTCATCCACCGTGCCATAGGCATCGACGCGGAGGTCGTATTTCGCCACTCGGGTTCCAGTAGACAGACTGGTTTTCCCCCGATCACCGCCTTTGGTGTAGATCCGCGTCAGTTCGACCATAGGGTTTTACGCTCCAGAGCGGCTGCTCAGGAACATCAGCAGCACACACACAATGGTGCCGCCCTGACAGACCGTTCGCGCCCGCATGAGTAGGTTGCCGTATTTTTCGTTGAATGTTCCGCCTCGACCCATAGAAAAGGCGCCGAGCAGCATGGTGACGAGTGTGCCAACAAGGAACACGAGCGTCAGTATAAGGAATATTGTTCTCATAGCCGTTCAACTGGGTTGCAAGATCGAAAAGTCAGGCCTAGCGCACTACGAAAGTCAAATCGCCGCGCCGGTCCGCTGCTTCTTCGAGTGTTTGGTACAAAGTGTCAATCCAACCTGTTCGAGATTTTGGACAAGCCAGCCAGCAAATCACGGCGGGTCCGAGCAACCAGTTCGGATCCCCCAGCACGTCTGCCACAGCGTCAAGATTGCGCCCTGCCTCGATCCCGAGCTGTTCATACAGACGCGCGATCTGCGTGGGGCAATCGTGCGCGCCAAGGCCATTGATGACGGCGCGACGGGTAGGGTGGTTCATGCTCATAACTCCGGGATCCGCTCAAAGCTGTCGTAGTGGTCAACCGTTAGCCAAATGAAGCCGCGATCGGTCAGCTCGCGGTCGTAAACCAGTCTGGCCGCCCCGCGGTTGCCGCGGACATAATCTAGGTCCGCTTCTGCGTAGCGATCGCGGGGTCTCTGCGGCAGGCGGCCTTCGCGATTGCCGAAGGTGTCACCGCCGATGGCGCCGTCTGCATCGATGTCATCCACGGTTGTTCCCGCGCTTTTCCAACCCTGCCCACGGGCCACGCTCTTGGTCATGTAACATTCGGGTAATTCGCCGATCAGCCATAGATAGGCGGTGACCTGAGAAAAAGCGTAGGGGAACCGCAGGCCTTGCTCTTCGCCAAAGGCCACAAGCGTTTCCACTTCGGGACCATCGAGATCAAGGTCAAAACCGCACACCTGAGCGGAGGCTTCCTGCTGCCTGTAGGAATCGAGGTCTACAGCGTGAGCGTCCTGTTGGTTGAGGTACCAGGCGCTCCCGGCAATCACCAGTAGCCCGAGTACGCCAAGACGGTTCAACATTGGTCGTGTCAGCATCCGGCAGTTCTCCTGCTCCGCGTTTCGTGATTTTCTGCTACGAACCACAGGATGCAGCCAGGCTCAAGGCTTGGATGCGCCAGAGCAATGGATTGTGAACGATGGACCAATTGCCCGTTTCTCCCCTGAAGCCAAAGACCATGGCAGCCCTTGAACCCCAGCGCGGTCTGAAGATCGCAACCGGCAACTCCGGCACCCGTTATCGCGGTCGAGATGACGTCACGCTCGTCGTATTTCCCGCTGGAACGACGGTCGCAGGCGTGTTCACGAAATCTCGCTGCCCCGGTGCGCCGGTGGACTGGAGCCGACAGGTTTTGACCCAGGGCGGCGGCACCGCTCGCGCGCTGCTGGTCAATGCGGGCAACGCCAACGCTTTTACCGGTTCGCGCGGCGTCCAGGCCTGTCAGGTGACGGCGGAAGCGGTTGCAAAGGCAGTCAGGTGCCGCCCGCAAGACGTTATGCTGTCTTCAACCGGCGTGATTGGTGAACCGCTTGAGGCGGACGCAATCGCCGCCGTCGCTACCGACTTAGCGGCGCAGGCCACCGAAGATGACCTGCACGCGGCGGCACAGGCGATCATGACCACCGACACCTTCGCCAAGTGGGCCGTCGCGCATGCGGGCGATGTCCGGGTTTCGGGTATCTGCAAGGGCTCGGGCATGATTGCGCCGGATATGGCGACCATGCTGGGCTACATTTTTATCGATGCACCGCTACCGGCGGACTGGCTGCAGGCGACCCTGTCCCGTGCGACAGAACGGACGTTCAACAGCATCACTGTCGATAGCGATACCTCCACAAGCGACACCGTGCTGGCTTTCGCGACGGGCGAAGAGGGCGGCGCTGCTGTGGATCTGGATGCCGTAGGGGACGCCATTTTTTCCGTCTGTGATCAGCTTGCTGAAATGCTCGCCCGTGATGGCGAGGGCGCTTCTAAACTGATCACCATCGACGTCGAAGGCGCTGAAAGCGATGCGTCGGCCAAAACCATTGGCCTGTCCATTGCCAACTCTCCTTTGGTCAAAACAGCCGTTGCCGGGCAGGACGCGAATTGGGGCCGGGTGGTGATGGCGGTTGGCAAGGCCGGGGAACCGGCTGACCGGGACCGGCTGTCAATTTGGTTTGGTCCGCATCGCGTTGCAGAGGCGGGCTTGCGCGACCCGGATTACAGCGAAGACCAGGTTTCCGCTTACATGACAGGCGAGGAAATCAGCATTCGGGTCGTTTTGGGCTTGGGGCGCGGCGCGGCGCGGGTGCGCACCTGTGATCTGACCCATGGTTACATTACCATTAACGGAGACTACCGCTCATGAGTAGTTTTGCGCCCCAGTGGTTCCCCGATACTCCTGAGCTGGCCAGCTTCAAAACCCCCAACCTGAGCCTAAGGCTGTTTGGCCCAGAACACCTGGATTTTGTCCAGAAGACCGCGGCGCAATGGGAAGTGGCGCAATGGCTCGCCCAGGTGCCACACCCCTATCCTGAAGACGGCGCGCGCACCTTTTTGACATCGGCTGAAGATTGTTTTTCGTCGGGGCAGGCTTTGCGCTGGGTGGTGAGCGACCGTCAGACGGGCGCGATGCTGGGTTTTGTCGGGCTGGACGCCAAGGCCGGAAGCGATGAGCCCTGGCATCTCGGCTACTGGTTCGCGCCAGAAGCCTGGGGTCGAGGCGTTGCGACAGAAGCGGCCTTCCACGCCCTGACCTTTGCCTTCTGGTACATGGAGCTTCCGGGCATTTGGACGGGGTTTCATGTCGAAAACCATGCTTCCCGCCGTGTTCTGGAAAAATGTGGATTTGAAGGCTGGACCGAGAGCAGCATTGAGACCGTTCACAGCGGATCTACCCCGTCCTACGAAACCACCCTTTCCCGCGGATCATTTGACGAATTCGTCTTCTCCGGCGGTTGCACCATGCAGCCCCAGCTCGACCGGAATGTCCCAGTCGTCTGGGTCGTTGCAGCGGCTTTGTTCAACGAGCAGGATCAAGTCCTTGTCGCCCAACGCCCTAAGGGGAAAGCACTGGAGGGATTGTGGGAATTTCCCGGCGGTAAAATCGAGCCCAATGAAGGCCCGGAAGCCGCCCTCATCCGCGAGCTGAAGGAGGAGCTTGGCATCGACGTCGGTATCGGCTGCCTGGCACCGCTGACTTTTGCCAGTTTCCCCTATCCAAAGTTCCACCTGATGATGCCACTGTACGCCGCACGCAAATGGCAAGGTGAGCCAAAGGGGCAGGAGGGGCAGGCGATCAAGTGGGTGTCAAAGTTCGAGCTGCGAGACCTTCAAATGCCACCAGCGGACGAGCCGCTGGTTCCGGTCATCATGGACTGGATGTGAGGCGTCGACCTAGTAGGACGATGTATCGAGCTTCGCGACGCCGCCTTTGATCTCTGCGACGATCGATGACGCGGCATTTTTGAGGATGCCGGCGTCTGACTGCACGGTGACCAACTGGAAGCCCATTTCAATCATACGGACGGCGTAGGGTGCCGAACCGTTGTGCAGGCCGACCGGCTTTCCGGCGCTTCGACAGGCTTTGATGATCGTCTCAAAGGCCCGCAGCACAACCTCGTTTTCCGTATCCAGCATAGGCCGCTGTCCCAGCGCATTGGCAAGATCGTTGGGGCCGACATAAATGGCGTCGATGCCGTCAGTGTTGACGATTTCATCAACCTTTTCGAGGCCTTCTTTGGTCTCGACCATAGCCATGCGAATGATTTCGTCGTTGGCTTTGTCGGTGTAATCCGCACCGCCGTAAATCGACGCCCGGACCGGGCCAAAGGAACGCGTCCCCAAGGGCGGGTAGGAAGCGTAGTGGGCGAACAGCCGAGCGTCTTCACCATTGTTGATCATCGGGCAAATCACACCATAGGCCCCGGCATCGAGCACCTTCATAATCAAGCCCGCATCCAGCCACGGCACCCGAACCATCGGTACGACATCGGTCGTTGAAATGGCCTGAAATTGCGAGACGGCGACCTGGTAGTCGATCAGGCCGTGCTGCATATCCACCGTGACACTATCCCAACCGCAATGGGCCATGACTTCAGCAGAAAATGCGGCCGGGGTTGCCAGCCAGCCATTGGCGACAGCGCCGCCCTGCTGCCAAATTTCACGGACTTTGTTGGGTCGCATGGCGTCTCTCCTGTGTCTTTTGCGTGGAACTGTAGCGGTTTTGTCTGCCATGTCGATGTACGATGACGGAGGGGCATGCCTTTTTTGGCCTAGGCGGGCTTCCTGCAGGTGCCTAAAAGATAACCTTACTTGGCGATGCGAGAACAGATCACCCAATGACAGCCAAATCTGCCTTTCGAACCGTGTTCATCTCGGACACGCACCTGGGAATGACCGGCGTACGCAATCGAACGCTGCTGTCGTTTCTGGAGACGCTGTCCTGTGAAACCCTGTATCTGGTGGGCGACATGATCGATGGCTGGGCTTTGCAGCGGCGTTGGCAGTGGTCCGCCACGGACGATGCGGTTCTGATGCAGATCAACCGGCTGGTCGGGGCAGGAACTCGCGTGGTCTACATTCCCGGCAACCACGATGACATGGTTCGCCGCGTGCTTGACGTCGAGCGGTTTCACGGTGTCGAGCTGCGCATGAATGATACCCATGAACTGGCTGACGGTCGGCGCTTTTACGTCACTCATGGCGACCAGTTCGATGCGGTAACACGCAATATGGAGTGGCTGTCTCGCTTTGGACACGTGCTTTACGAGGGCTACACGGCTATCATGCGGCAGGTCGCCAAAGTGCCTGGTTTCGGGTGGGCCCGAAATATGCCGGCGCAGGTCAAGAGTCTGTCCAAGCGCATCTTTCAGCCCCAAGGGGCCTTTGAGCGCGGGCTGAAACGCGAAGCCGCCGCCCTGGATGCGGTGGGTGCCATTGCCGGGCATATTCACCGTCCCGCTTTGAACACGAAAGACGGCTTTACCTATGCTAATTGTGGCGACTGGATTGAGTCGTGCACGGCACTGGTAGAAAACAACGAGGGCCGCTTGAGCCTGGTGTACTGGTCAGACGAAGGCCTGACCGATGAAAAGGAGTACGTTGCCTAATGCATATCCTTCTGGTCAGTGACGCTTGGTATCCGCAAATCAACGGCGTGGTTCGCACGCTTGATACCACCCGTAAAATTGTAGAAGCAAAAGGGCATACCTTCAGCCGGGTTACGCCGGACTTGTTCGACGTGAACATGCCGATGCCCATGTATCAGGAAATCGGTCTCGCGCTGTTCTGGCCCGGTGAGGTCAGCCGGCGGATCAAGAAGATCATTGAGGAAAAGGGCGCCATCGACGCCATTCATGTGGCGACAGAAGGCCCACTTGGCATGGCCGCTCGGGCTTTTTGCCAGCGCAACAAGATCCCTTTTACAACCTCTTTCCACACTAAGCTGGCCGAGTACATCAACGAGCGTACAGGGGTTCCTGCGGAATGGCTGTGGCGTTGGTTGGAATGGTTCCATCGCCCCGCGCAGCGCGTTCTGGTGACCAATCAGGGCATGGCAGATGAACTGGCTGAATTCGGCATTAAGCACACACATCTGTGGCCCCGCGGCGTTGATCTCGACCTGTTCCACCCGTCCAAAAAGCCGTCTGCACGCGTGGCTGAACTGGCCCGACCTGTGTTCGTCTATGTCGGTCGGGTAGCGGTGGAAAAGAACATCGAGTCTTTTCTTAAGTTGGATTTGCCAGGTACCAAGTTGGTGGTTGGCTCTGGCCCCTCGCTGGATTCACTTAAAGCGAAATACACCGATGCGGTCTTTACCGGACCCTTGCACGGTGACGAGTTGGCTGCGGCCTATGCCGACTCAGATGTCTTCGTTTTCCCCTCCAAGACCGATACGTTTGGCTTGGTTCTGCTCGAAGCCTGCGCGGCCGGGACGCCCGTTGCTGCTTATCCAGTGACGGGTCCGAAGGATGTGATCACGGACCCAACCGCTGGCACCCTGCGGGAAGACCTGCACGAGGCCTGTATGACGTCGCTGGACCTGAAATCAGAAGATGCCCGCCGCTATTCTGAGGCGTTTTCATGGGAAGCCGCGACCGACACCTTTATCGAAGCTTTGGAACGAACCTCGGTGACGGGAAATGAGAGTTAGGTGCAGCGCTGTCTCTGTTCCACTTGCGCTGATTTTGGTTTCGGTGCTGCTGCTGTTGCCTGTTTTGCAACCCGCGCAGGCTGAGAGCCGCACCGCGCCCTTAGAGGCATTGTCCTGGGAGCGGCGGGTGTTGCTGTTGTTTGCCGACAATCCTGCAGACCCCTGGGCCTACAAGCAGCGTCTCGATCTGCTCGAAGATCGCTGCGACTTCAACAATCGAGATCTGGTCCTGCTGGAAGTCTATGCTGACCATGCGGTCCGGGTGACCGGTGTTTGGCTGGACGGACTGGCGCACGAGGAACAGGCGCTGAGCGAGGCCATGTTTGACGACGGCCAAAGGCCGATTCATAGCGCAGCATTGCGAACCACTTACGGCATTCCGCAGGGCTTTGGTCTGGTCTTGGTTGGAAAGGATGGCTGGGAAAAACGCCGTTCTCGCATGCCTGTCAGCGCGCACGAAATATACGCTCAGATCGACGGTATGCCCATGCGCCAGCGCGAAATGCGCGATGATAATTGTGCTGGCCCGGCGACGAAGGGTTCCTGAAGCCCAACACGTACAGGAACCCGTGCCATTTCGCGGCGCTGAGGCCTAGCCCAGCAGGATGGTCCGACGGTCCATCCGGTGCGCCACCTCTGCAATTTCATACCGGACCTGGGCGTTTCCGGTTTCCTGGAACGATAAAGACCGCCACTTGTTCAAGGCTTCTTCGTGGGTTTTGAACGGGCCGTGAATCTGGTTGGAGCGGGTCAGG
>Ga0206125_10005496_pt1 | contig 10693 bp, 10 predicted proteins | sample Helgoland_Spring_4_FD_148598 | JGI IMG/M metagenome (GOLD analysis project Ga0206125, IMG submission 148598) | Pelagic subsurface seawater microbial communities from Kabeltonne, Helgoland, North Sea - Helgoland_Spring_Bloom_20160331_1 | ecosystem: Environmental > Aquatic > Marine > Epipelagic ...
CGCAGCGGCTATATCCCTCATCATTCATCAGAAATCCTTCATCAGCCCGCTCAGGGCTAGCGGCAGTTCCAGTTGCCAGTTCGAGTTTAAGTCAAGAAGCTCACGCCAAGCCGCCAAGATCGCCAAGGTGGACGCTAAGATCGCCAAGGTGGATGAGTAGCCGCCTGCGGCCAACAAAGAACCAAGAACAGCCGCGCAGCGGCTATATCCCTCATCATTCATCAGAAATCCTTCATCAGCCCGCTCAGGGCTAGCGGCAGTTCCAGTTGCCAGTTCGAGTTTAAGTCAAGAAGCTCACGCCAAGCCGCCAAGATCGCCAAGCCGCGATGCGGCCAACAAAGAACCAAGAACAAAGAACCAGGATCAACCCGCATGAACAACAATCTCATGGACACTCAACACACCACTCATAAGATCACATAGAGGCACGACCAGAGACAATGATGTTCCCCACCGAGACCAAAAAGATTTACCAGCGCATCCAGCAAATCGACCCGGTTCAATATGCCCGCAGTCGTAATTTCAGCGATGGTGCGGTGACTCACCTAAGCCCTTATATTTCCCGTGGGGTGATCTCGACCAAACAAGTTTTCGAGCACCTGCTTGCACTCGACCTACCATGGCATGGCATTGAAAAGCTCGTTCAGGAATTAGCCTGGAGAGACTACTGGCAAAACATCTGGATCGCCAAGGGAGACGGGATCAATGAGGACCTCAAGCATGCCCAAGATCCTGTATCCAACCACGGGATAAGTGACGCCATTGTGGATCACGGCACTGGCATTAACGCCATCGATAATGCCATCGGAGACCTCTACAAGACGGGCTACATGCATAACCACATGCGCATGTATGTCGCCTCGGTGGCATGCAATATCGCCCAATCCCACTGGCTTACCCCCGCCCGGTGGATGTACTACCACCTGCTTGATGGGGACTGGGCAAGCAATGCCTTGAGCTGGCAATGGGTGGCAGGCAGCAATGCCAACAAAAAGTACTACGCCAATCAGGACAACATTAATAAATACTTCAACAGTAGCCAAAAACAGACTTTTCTCGATGTCGACTACGAGCAATTCAGCACCCTTGCCATACCAGAGGTCTTGGCCGAGTTCTCGAATTTTGATCCACAAACCAAACTAACTGACACAGCTGACGTCCAACTTGAGAGGGACAAAAAAACCCTGGTTTATAATTACTACAACCTCGACCCGGATTGGCACGCGGACGAAGAAATTCAGAGAGTGCTCTTACTCGAGCCCTCGTTTTTTAAAACCTATCCGGTTAGCCAAAAATGCATCGATTTCATCATGCAGTTAGCCGATAACATCGCCGGCATTCAAATACTGGTGGCTGAGTTTGAATCACTCACGCAACAAGTAGACCCCGCACAGATCATCTACAAGGAACACCCGACCAACCGGCACTACCTCGGCCAAGAAGAACCCCGATCATGGATGTTTGATGTGAGCGGAGACTACCCCTCGTTTTTCGCCTTTTGGAAGAAATGCAAAAAGCTCATCCCAGCCTGACACGGCTCAAATAGCGCCACATCATGAAACACCGCAAGAAGTCTGAGCTACCGAGTAAAGTGTGCCCCGTCTGCGGCCTACCATTTACATGGCGCAAAAAATGGGAGCGCAACTGGGACAGTGTCACCTACTGCAGCGAGCGCTGCCGGCGGAACAAAACCACTAACAAAGCGGAGCCAAAGTAAGTCTGTATTGGAGCCTATCGCAGAGCGTCATCAGCATCAACAAATCCATTAAGCATACGTCTGCATGAAGCCCATCTTTTCATCACCAAAAAGACAGGCCCTTTGTCAATTCTCCCCTGCGATGTCCTTACGGCAAGCTCAGGAAGGAAGCAACAAACTATGAATCCAGCTCAAGTGCGGCTTTCTGCGCCGCGGTTTTTGCCTCTTCCTTGTGGGGACTATCTGCCGAGGTGAGGCGCATTCCGACTGGCTTGGAAATACCGAAGTCCTCCATGGTCACACCATACATCACATCGGCACGCGCCATGGTGCGTTTATTGTGGGTAACAATGATGAACTGGCTGTTGTCGATGAATTTGTCGAGCACGCGCAGGAAGCGGCCAATGTTGGCCTCATCGAGCGGAGCGTCGAGCTCATCGAGCACACAGAATGGGCTCGGCTTGATCTGGTAGATGGAAAACAGCAGAGCAACAGCCGTCATCGAACGCTCGCCACCGGAGAGCAGGCTGATGGACTGAAGCTTTTTACCCGGAGGCTTGGCGATGATATCAATGCCACTCTCGAGCGGATCATCCTCATCCACTAGCACTAGGTTGGCGATGGCCTTATCACCAAAGAGCACCTTGAACATTTCTTTGAAGTTGTTGGCAACCTGAGTGAAGGTTTCCGTGAAGCGCTTCTTGGTTTCGACATTGATACGCTCAATGACGGTAATGAGCTCGGTCTTCGAGTTCACCAGGTCATCATGCTGATTGCGCAGGTTGGTGTGATGTTCCTCAAGTTCTTCAAACTCCTGAATGGCATCGACATTAACTGGCCCCATGGAGTCCACCTTGCGCTTAAGATCGATAACGATTTTCTCAATGAGCTTCCAGTCAGGACCTACGTCACCGGGGATCTCAACCTCAGCTTGAGCATTATCAGATGCTGCAACAGATTCATTAACCTCAGCAGAGCCTTGAGTATCATCTTCCCCCTCTGCTCCATCATTACGACGCATCTCTTGGCGCTCATACTGCTTAGCACGTTCCTGCATACAACGCAGTAGCGCATGGGAATCAGGGCGGAAGTGCTCCAACTCGAGTTGGTGGCGTTCCATCACGCTTTCGTTGAGATTTTCTAGGCGCAAACCGATCTTGGTCGATGCGATTTCCTCACGTCCTTTTTGCTCAGTAATCTTGGCGCACTCATGGCGTAAATCAGCGAGTCCTTTCTCACTAAGCTCAATGGCTTGGTGCAGCCCGCCACGGCTCGATGACTTTGAATCAAGCTGCTGCTCAAGCTCACCGGCTTTAGCGCTATTGGATGTAATGGTCTCAGCCAATTCTGTATTTTCAGCCACTGCGGCATCCATACGCTCAGTGAAACTTGCAATCTCCTGATCGCGCCGGCCACTGATCTGACGTAATTCCGCCAAGCGAGCCTCCATCGGCGAGCGTTGGCGCTGGGCAGCTTCAAGTGCCTGGCGTTCTACGGCGAGACTGGTGCGGAATTCCTGAAGTTGGGCTACCGCCTCATTTTCACGCCGGCTCGCCTCCTCTACTTCGGAAACCATCTTCAACTGATCCTCTTCTAACTGCTCAAGACGTGCACGAGCTGTAGTCAGGTCTTGCTCAAGTTTTTCGCGGCCGGTAACGGCACTAAGCTCACGCTCTTTGATATCATTGATTTCCCAGACAACACCAGCAAGCTTGCTCTCGAGTGACTCAACCTCACGGCTCGCCAGGGTAAACTGCCCTTGCAGAGTAGACTCTTCAACGCGTGCTTTTTGTAAGCGCTCACGTGCAAGCTCGGCGGCCTCACGATTTTCCGTGACCAGCTTCTCCAGCTTGGCCAGCTGCTCACGAGCCTCCTCATCGACTCCCTCTAACTCCGCCACCTGGACCTCAAGATCACGCACCTCATTCTGGCGATCGAGCACAGAGCTTTGATCTCCCGAACTTGCTCCACCGGTGATCAAACCCTCAGGGGTAAACACCTCACCTCGCAGTGTGACCAGAGTGATATCCTTAAGCTCATCACGCATGCTCATCGCGGTAGAGAGATCACTCACAATAAGAACCTTTGAGAGCAGGCTCTCAACGACGGCGGCCACCTTAGGGTCTGCCTTGACACGATCCATTGCCCACGTCTCAGCACCGTCTGGCACCGTCATCATCTGACCTGCGGCACTTGCCGCTACAAAGTCCTCAGGGATGATTGCAGCCTCACCAAGTTTCTTTTCTGTGAGACGATCAATGATTGCCTGTGCGTAGTTGGAATCCGTTACTAAAACCGCCTGTAGATGAGAACCAAGTGCCGCCTCAACCGCTGCCGTGTAATCCTTCTCCACCTCAATGAGACCTGCGAGCACACCGCGCACGCCGTTGTTGAAGAACTCAGGCTCATCCAGTCCCTTGATGACCGATTGCGTGCCCTTTTCAAAACCCTCACCACTATCAACGAGCTGGCGCAGCACGTCCATCCTGGATGACACATTGGCAAGCTCCTTGTGAGCCAAGGACGCCTGCTCACGGGAGGCATCAAGATCACCACGGCTGCGCTGGAAGGCACGGTCTGCCGCTGCCACTTCCTGCTCAAATGTCTCAAGCTTTGCGCTGCGGCTTTCCAAGTCAGTCGTGATACCGTCCAGCTCCATGACGGCCTGCTCGTGCTCCCCTTCTAGACGTTCATTCTCCTCGGCCAGTTTACGGGAGCGTTCTTGGCTGGTCTCCATCTGAGTGAGCACACTCTCGATTTTTGCCTGACTGGCAGCAATCACTGATTGCGTGGTATTCGCCTCACTGCGCAGGCTGCGGACAAGCGTCTCTTTTTGCTCACGCTCACTGCGCTGCTTCTGTGCATGGGCCTCGTGCTCGGCCAATAAATTCTGCTGTGACTCGATCCTTGTCGTTAGGTTATTGAGAGTCTGCTCCGCCTCTTCGAAATCAAGCAGCTGCTGATCGAGCTTCTTCTGAGCTTCCAGGATATCGTCCTTGTTTTGATTAACGCGTGCCTCCAGCTCGGATTGTCTTTCTTTGTTGAATGCGATGCGGCTCTCTGCAGCACTCGCAGCATTGGTGTGGTGATTGAGTTGTTGCCTGATCTCAGAGAGCTCCGCCTCAAGACTCTGGGCTGCATCACGCGCCTGAACCACTGCCTGCTCCTTCTCTGGCAGACCTACCTCCAGCTCATTCTCTCTCACCTCAAGTGAGCGGATCGAGTTTTCCAACTCGCTGAGTTCAGCCGTGTATTGAGTGTATTTACGGTGGCTGAGGTGTGAGTCCAGCACACGCACATCGGTAGCCAGCTCTTGATAGCGACGCGCCTTAGCGACCTGACGCTTGAGAGAATTCATCCTGCGCTCCTGCTCAGCGAGAACATCAGAAACGCGCAGTAAGTTTGCCTCTGTGTATTCCAGTTTACGCAGTGCCTCTTTCTTCTCCTTTTTAAATTTAGTAATGCCCGCGGCCTCCTCAAAGACCATGCGGCGATCTTCTGGTCTCGAGCTGAGTAGCATGTCGATCTTACCCTGCTCCATGATCGAGTAGGATGTGCGGCCAATGCCCGTGTCCATGAACAACTCATGAATATCACGCAGCCTGCACAAGCTACCATTGATACGATACTCAGACTTACCGTCACGAAAGACACGGCGAGTAACGGCCACCTCATTGTAGTCCACCTTCAGAGTCTCTTCACAATCAGCTAAGGTCATGGTCACCTCGGCCATGCTCAATGCCGCGCGCGCCTTGCTGGTGCCACTCTTATCCGTGCCGTTGAAAATAACGTCCGCCATCTCACCTCCTCGCAGAGCTTTGGCAGATGTCTCACCCAGCACCCAACGGACTGCATCCACGACGTTTGATTTACCACATCCGTTTGGACCAACAATTCCCGTAACTCCGTGCGGGTGAAATTCAAATTTGGTTTTATCGGCAAAGGATTTGAATCCGTGGAGGTCTAATGATTTAAGATACATAATAGTGACAGGTGTAAACAGGTAGGAATAAACAGGTAGGAATAAACAGGTAGGAATAAACAGGGTGAATGGAACGGCCTCAGCAGTCTTTATGACCATCTTCTTGAGATGGATCACTATAACCTCAAACCAGACCTCTCCAAGCCAAATAGCAAATAAATAGCACATATGGTGTGTTTTATTCATTTTAGCACTACATATAGCGCTGCTCTTATTTAAGACAATCAAACTAAAAAGCTTCATCAACAGCCTTAGCAGATCAGCTCAACTCAGCATTCGAGACTTGTTTCCTTAGCCCGCAGCCACTACCCCAGCAGCATGCACTTGAGGCACCAATGGCTAGGTTCAGGAATTGATTACGATCAAGGACTGAAAATGCAGCACAGCCTCGTTGAGGGCATCCTCGCTGGCGATGAGCAGAACTATTTCCTCTGCCTCGAACACGCACCAATCTACACCATTGGCAGAACGCGTGATACCAGCTCGCTAGGAGAGCACACCGAGAGCCTCCCCTATCCCGTCATCGAGACCAACCGAGGCGGTCAAGCGACCTACCATGGTCCGGGACAACTCACCGGCTACCCCCTTGTTGACTTACGCCCCCTTGGCAAAGATCTGCATGCCTATATCCGCGCCCTCGAAGAGGCTCTCATTGAGACCTGCCTTGAATATGGTGTGCAAGCCACGCGTCGCGATGGCCTCACAGGCGTCTGGGTCAACAACAAGAAATTGGCCTCCATCGGCGTCGGTGTCAAAAAATGGATCAGCATGCACGGCTTCGCCATCAACATCACCAAAGAAAGCCTTCAGGGATTTTCCTCCATCACCCCCTGCGGCATCAATGATGTTCTCATGACCTGCTTAGAGAATGAGTGTGATCAAGACATCAGCGTGAAAAGCTTTGCACAAAGCTGCCAAAAACATGTGGAAGCGTCTTTGGAGAAAATCGCGGTTTCCTAAATCGCGGTTTTCTAAAAGCGCAGCTAATCACGGGAGAGCTTAAAGAAGAGCTTAATGGAGAGTCCAATCAGAGTCTCAGCTTAGCGGCTGACTGACTTACTGATCCCCCGTTGCCCTCAGCGCATTGGCAGCATCCTCCACTACCTTGGCCTCTGCCTCCTGCTGGGCACTATCCTGCTGGTCTTTTTCCTTCTTCTTCTGAGCCTGGGTAGACTCCTTGATAATCTGCCGCTCAAGTTCTGGAGACTGGTTCTTACCCTGACTGATCGCCACACCTAGCCAGCGAAGCTCACGGCTGTTATCGAGAGCCACTTTGAAAATCATCGTCAATGGCACCGCCAAGAGCATGCCTACAGGCCCCCAAAGGAAACCCCAGAACAGCACTGAAATAACTACGATCACCGTGGACAAACCAAAGCGCCTGCCCAATAAAGCCGGCTCAAGGAAATTACCTAAGAAACCATTAATCACCAGATATCCCATGGCGATCACCACAGCATGCTTGATGTCATGGGTGAGCAGAGCGAGGATCACAGGTGGTACGCCTGCAATGATCGAGCCAATCGCAGGGATGTAATTAAGGGCAAAGGCAACAATGCCCCACAACAATGGGAAATCTACTTTAGCAGCCCAGCAGAGCAAACCCGCCAGCACACCGGTGGCAATACTGATCATTGTTTTGATACCCAGGTATTTCTGAATGTCCTTAGTAGCACTGAGCATGCGCTGAAGATTGGGCCCCTGAGCCTCAACAATGGATTCAAACCTGCGGCCAAACATGCGTGCCTCGCTGAGCATGAACACCAACAGAATCAGCACGATAAATGAGCTTTTCAGCGTCTCAATCACACCTCCCAAGAGTGAGGTGATATTCTCCTTAAAGAAGTCGCCGATCTGCTCAGCGGTCAGAAACTTTTTAATCTCTTCCTGTGCCCCCTCGATCTTAAGCTGCTCGAGCTGCGCGCCACCTGAGAGCGCTGCCTCATAGAGCTTACTACCGTATTGCTCTAAGCGATCACCCTCAGCCAAGTCATTGATCAGTAGAAATCCTACCACCATCACTCCGGACAAAAAGGCAACCACCACCAACACGGATATCATCACGGAAAAAAAGCGGGGCACCTTATGTTCCCTCAGCCAGTTGGTAATAGGGAAACTCACCGCCGCTAAAAAGAACGCCAGCGATACGGGAATGAAAAAATCACGGGCGAAATACATACCCGTCAGCACCAGCACCGCCGACGCGAGCAAGAGCATGACTTTGTAAGATTCTGCAGGTTTGGGTGTCACAACTATGTAAAAATAAAGACCAAGAAACAGGTCTGCCCATTAATACCTGCAATCATTCTATTTATCAACGCAATCATTCGCATTCATGAAAAAAAATATCTTCTGCGCGTAAAAACTTCTCCTCGCCCCCCTCTCGCGCTCTTGCCATCTGTCATAAAAACATTCAGATTAAGACCCATGAAATCTCACGAAGTGCTGAAATCTGCTTTTGAAAATACCAGCCCGAAAAACATCGCTGCTGAATTAGGAGTCTCCCTCTCACTCGTTTACAAGTGGGCGCAGGAACAATCCGACACCGGATCAGGCAGCCGTAATCCACTCGACCGCATCATCGAGATTTACGATCATACCCAGCACACACCCATCATCGAGTGGCTCTGTGAACAGTGTGACGGTTACTACGTAGAAAACCCAGAGAGCAAAAAAGAAGATGACTACGGCATGCTGCCAGCGACCAATGAAATTGTCAGCCAGTTCTCCGCCATGCTACAGCGCATCTCTCACGCCGCTCAGGACAACTCCATCACCCAGGACGAGGCGCGCCAGATCCGCCTCAGCTGGGACAGGCTCAAAGGCTACACCGAGGGATTTGTGCGCTGCTGTGAGCAGGGTGACTTTGAGCGCATGCACGAGGAGGACAATCCTGAGCAGCCGCGGAAGACACTTTACTAGTTCACCTCAAGAGGCTAGATCGCAAACAGCAACTTTTTATCTGTGACCAGCCATCAATACAAGCTCGCCCGCAACCTCCTCTTCCGCCTCGATGCGGAGCTCGCCCATGACATCTCCCTGGGCAGCCTGCGCTGGCTGGAAAAGCTTCGCCTCCTCGGCCTGATCACCCCCAAGGCACCTGCCAGTGAGCCCGTCGAATGCATGGGCCTCACCTTCCCCAACTGCGTCGGCCTCGCCGCTGGCCTTGATAAAGAAGGACGCTGCATTGACGCGCTCGGCCGCCTGGGTTTTGGCCACGTGGAGATCGGCACCATCACCCCGCGCCCCCAGCCGGGTAACCCACAGCCGCGCCTGTTTCGCATCATCCCAGAAGAAGCCATCATCAACCGCATGGGCTTTAACAACTCCGGCATTGATAGTGGTGCCAGCAACGTCGCCGCCTCATCCACCTTCCGCAAAAACGGCGGCATTGTCGGCTTTAACATCGGCAAAAACAAAGACACGCCCAACGAGCAAGCCACCGAGGACTACCTCGCCTGTCTTCGTGGCGCCTGGGACGTAGCAGACTATATTACGGTGAACCTCTCCTCCCCCAACACCCCGGGACTGCGTGAGCTGCAAGCAGCAGATGAAACCGCCAGACTCATCGAGGCTCTGAAAAGCGAACAAGAGCTCCTAACTGGTGAGACAGGACGCCGGGTGCCCATCGCCATCAAAGTCGCCCCCGACCTTGAGGACCAACACATCGCCGATCTCGCCAAAGTATTCCTCGACGGTGGCCTCGACTGCCTGATTGCCACCAACACCACGATTTCCAGAACCAAAGTCGAAGGCTGTGACTTCGCAACCCAGGCTGGCGGACTCTCCGGCGCTCCCCTCACCTCACGCTCCACAGAAGTCATTCAGGCCTTTTACAGCCATCTGGGAGAACAAGTCCCCATCATCGGCGTCGGCGGCATCATGACCGCCCAGGACGCCAAAGCCAAACTCGACGCAGGCGCCAGACTCATCCAGCTCTACACCGGCTTCATCTACCACGGCCCACCACTGGTGAGGGAGATTTTGAAGATGAGAAATTGAAGATAGAAGATGGAAGATAGAAGATGCAAGAGTGGGTGGCATGATCGCCGGTCATGATCTCCCCCCGCCGCCCAAGCGGCGCACTCTCCACTCGAACTCGAACTTAGAACTCGAACTTAGAACTCGAACTGCCACTAGCCCTGAGCGGGCTGATGAAGGATTTCTGATGAATGATGGCGGAGATCAGGTACCGACGTTGTCGGGGTGCCTACGGCAGAACTAAGAACAGCCGCGCAGCCACCGCAGGTGGCCTCCCCACTCGAACTTGAAGGAAGAACGACTGAGGGAAAGAGGTTTTAGAGAAGATCCTTGAGTTGGTCACGGTTCAGTTCGACATCACGAAGGATTTTATTGATGAGGCCGGGACCGAGGGTTTCCTTACCATGGACAGGGACAGTGGTTTTACGCTCGGTGCTATTCTGAAGACGGTGATGACTACCTTTTACCCTTACAACCTCATAGCCCGCTTTACCAAGGGCCTTGATCATTTCTTTTCCGGTAATGCTCGGGAACTGGCTCATACTTCCACGGCAACTTGCTGTATCCCGACGAATTCGGTGGGCTTGCTTCCGTCTTCAAGACATACTTCGATGGCTTCCTGCACGCGCTCATTAAGTTCATCAAAGGTTTTGGCTTGGGTGTGGCAACCTTCAAGGCTGGGAACACTGGCCACTAGCCAGCCTTCGCTGTCTCGCTCGATCAGGACGTTAAATGTCTGTTTCATGGATTTACGATACGGTGTTTTCATAAAAAAGCGAGGCAGGAACCGGGGTATTTTTCTTTTTTGGGCAGGAAGCGCGAAGCAACTAACCAGGAGCCAGGAGTCGAAGAGAAGATGCAAGACTTGAAGATGCAAGACGGCAAGTCAGGAAATCCCACGTGGCATGACCGCCGGTCATGATCTCACCCCGCCCTCCCCACTTAAACTTCAACTGCTTACTTAAACTGCCACGCAGCCGCACTCTCCACTCGAACTCGAACTTAGAACTCGAACTTAGAACTCGAACTGCCAC
>Ga0206125_10005497_pt1 | contig 10693 bp, 6 predicted proteins | sample Helgoland_Spring_4_FD_148598 | JGI IMG/M metagenome (GOLD analysis project Ga0206125, IMG submission 148598) | Pelagic subsurface seawater microbial communities from Kabeltonne, Helgoland, North Sea - Helgoland_Spring_Bloom_20160331_1 | ecosystem: Environmental > Aquatic > Marine > Epipelagic ...
CATTTCACACAATAATCCATATCCATACCTCTTCAACTCCAACTCCATCTTACACTCTCATTACCACACCACCACCACACCACACTACTTACTTCAATTTTTTCGGGGGATACCCCCGGACCCCCAAATTAAAATATTAATAAGTATTTAAAAAATATTAATAATAAATATTATAATGTCTGATAAGGTTTTTATATTTCAAGGTATGTGTTATTCGGGAAAATCTACATTAGGTAAAATCACTGCGGATTCTTTAGGATTACCATTTTTAGATTCTCGTGATCTTTTTTTTAAAGTTCACGGTGTTTCAGAGATTGAATATTTGACAAAATATGGTAGAGAAAAATTTATAGAAGCAGAAAAAAAATCTTTATATCATGATTTTGAAGGTGTATTTTCTTTAGGAGGTTCTGCTGTTTATTATCCAGAAGAAATGCAAATGTTACAAAAAAAATATAATATTATTTGGCTGAATGTAGACTATAATGTAATTCGGTTACGAAAAGAAAGAGAAGCGAAAGAAAGACCTATTGTTTATCCAGATGGAATTGAAACATTTGAACAACTTTATAAACAAAGAAAAGAACTTTATGAAAATTATTATCATTATAAAATTCACGTAACCGAAGATGAACCGATTAAAAAAACTGCACAGAAAATATTGATATCTTTAGTAAATGATAAAAAAAAGCATATAAATTATCAAGACCATATGCATAAAAAAGTAATTGAATATAATGTATAAAGAAATTAATATTATACATTATTTATTGAGTCCAATGCTCATCAGGTGCATTATTACTACAGTTGATCGCAGTATTCCCAGCGCTTGTTTGGGTCGGTGGTATAACACCATATTCCACCGGACGAGTTGTCAGGGTTACGGCAATAGTTATGATCGCCAAGTCCCTTGTTAGGACGGCTCTCGGGCGTTATGTGGTGGTGCGGGTTGTGTTCATGCGATGTCCAATTCTGACAAGTCTTACCGCTGACTGTCTTGTTCTGGCAACCACGATAATCTCTTTGACGGTACCCGCGGATCGTTTCGGCAGCGTTTTCACAATTGGGGTTTTCATTCGCCTGCTCTGCATTGAGGGAGTCGCAGTATTCCCAGCGCGTTTGAGTCTCGTTGGTATAACACCAGATTCCATGGCGAGAGTTGTCGGGGTTACGGCAGTAGTTATGATTGCCAATTCCCTTGTGGGAGTATCTTTGAGGCGTACGACTGTGTCCATGCGGAGATTGTTCATCCCATCTCTGACAAGTCTTACCGGTGACTGTCTTGTTCTGGCAACCACCATAATTTCTTTCTCGGTACCCGCTTATCGTTTCGTCGCCATCCGGACATTTGGGGTCGCAGTATTCCCAGCGCTTGTTCGGGTCGGTGGTATAACACCAGAGCCCCCAGTACGTGTTAGAGGGGTTACGGCAGTAGTTATGGTTATCAGCCCCTTTGCTCGGTTTGTGATTGCCGTGCCTGTGCGGAGATTGTTCATCCCATCTCTGACAAGTCCTGCCGGTCATCGTTTTGTCCTGGCAACCGCGATAATCTCTTTGCCTGTACCCGCTAACCTTTTCGTCGCACTGTGGTTGTTGATCTACGCAACCCGTTCCGTCTTCCTTCAACACTTGCCCCTCCTCGCAGTCGGTTTCGTTCCAAGCGCGACAAGTGTTAGTTGCCTCGTCCCATTTAGGGGTGGTGCCAGTACAGTCACTCTCCTTCCATGGGCGACATAACTTGGTGGTCGCGTCCAATTTAGGGGTGGAGGTACCATCGGACCACCTGGTGTTGGCGCAGTCCGCCTGTGTGCGATCACGGCAGCCTATATTGTTATTGTTCAACACTTCCCCGGGCATACAGTCTATTAATTTGCTCCAAGCACGACAAGGTGGGCCTCTCCAAACTCGCCAGTTCAAGTCCAATTTAGGTTTGGTGGAATCGGTACAGTCACTCTCCTCCCAAGCACGACAAGTGTTAGTTGTATCGTCCAATTTAGGTTTGGTGGGATCGGTACAGTCCGCCTGTGTGCGAGTGCGACATTCTCCCTGGTCCCATTCCTGCGCGGCGGTGCAGTCGGTTTGGTTCCAAGCGCGACATATGTTAGTTGTCTCGTCCCATTTAGGGGTGGCGCCAGTACAGTCAATCTCATTCCATGGGCGACATAACTTGGTGGTCGCGTCAAATTTAGGTTTGGTGGGATCGGTACAGTCCGCCTGTGTGCGAGTGCGAGTTACTGCACCGCCGCGCAGGAATGGGACCAGGGAGAATGTCGCACTCGCACTCGTCCCAGCACCCACCTGTTGCGCTGGGTCCCAGCAGTTTCTTTCTTCTACACACCCGCCTTCACCCGCAGTTTCTGGACACTCATCCCAAGTCTCATATTTCCACTTTTTCACTTTACATGTCCTTCCTTTCAGCATCTGCGCGTCACCCTCAACCCAGACTTCTGCTTCACTTCCACCCGAAGGTTTAACCCAACAACCATATTTTTTTCCAGGGTTGTTAGTTTGGAGTTTTTCTTCATCATACCATTCATTACTCTTGTAATTATTATACCAATTGGTTCCGCCGTTGTTGTAATTATTATACCAATTCGTGTCTTTGTATCCGTTCCCGGTGTCCAGCCTTAGACGATTCCGCTTTTCGTCGTCTTCACTCCAAATGGTGTATGGGTTAAAATTGTCATCATTCCATTTTCCAATACATTTAATAGGGCATTTGCCCAACTCATCCGCACCGCAACCATCACCAGTCTGAACCTCAGTTGTGACTTTACAATATCCGCAATCACCGTCTGCATCATCACCCCAGCAGGCATACTTCACATCATCCCCACTGGCGTCCTTGAAAGACCACACGTTGTAAGCCATCGATTTGCCGACGCCGTACGGGTCCTTCTCTGCAGTGTCCTTACTTTCCATATTGGCGCAATTACTGGTGTAGTCAGAACACCATCGCTCCTTACCAGTATCCGAGTTCTTCCAGTTTACAGCCACGCGTGGGTTGTGCTCGTGAACGAAGCTCGAATCATTTTCCGACAGCGCATCATTGGCGCTTTTTTCCGAGCACTGCAAAACCTTCTTTTCGTATGTTTCCTTTTCTTTTTTTTTATGTTTTATATTTCCAGAGCTATCACATTCTCCACCACCTTTCCCAACAAAATCAACATAACTATCAGAGCCGCTATTGGGAGCTCCAGTTTTCAAGTATTTACAATTAGCATTATTTTTTCTTGTATTATTTTTCCAATTAACAACTTCTTTTACTAAGTCGGTGTAGTTTTTCTTGTTTATGAGCTCCTCTATCTTGGACATCGATTCTCGTACCCGTTGTTGTTGTTCTTGAGTTGTTGGTGGCTTGTGCAGAACCTTTCCCGCCTCCCAACTCGTCCACTCGGCGGCTTCTTCCCTGGCTGCAATCAGATTTGGAATCGTGACGGCGATCTGCTTCCACGGTTCACTTTCAGAATTCCATTGCAAGGTGTTATTGTCATATTGATATCTAAATAGGTCCACCACAACAGTAGGTGGTTCCCATCCAGACCAGTGATCTTTTCCCGGTTGGAGGGGCACAGGTCTTTCTGTTTGAAATGCACTCAACTCTTTGAGATCTATTCTGGCTCGTGTCGTTATAAATCTCCCGCTCGTCGTGCTTTGAATATCTCGGCGAAGGGTTTCCCGATCTGCCTTTAAAACTTCTTCGCCTTTTAATATTTTGATGTTTACGTTGTTGATCTGATCTCCTAAGCTGAAGCTGATCGCCGACTCCTTGCTGCCATAGTCGTCCGAACGGTGGATGTTGCTGAGGATTCCATCCCATTTATTTTGGAAAAAATTATTAACCTCGTCCTCATCGTCGAGTGTTTCGAATCCGCCCCTTTTGTTTTGTACTTCGACCTCATCGATAATAACTTCCATTATAGCCTTCACGGCAACCTTTTCTTTATCTTCTTTTGAACCAATCTTTTTTTCGTTCATAAAATTAATTGTTGCTTCTGCTATTTGTTTTATGCGATTATCGGAAAGATCCAGTTTTTTATGGTCAGACGCCATCTCGAACACCTCAAACTTGCCATTCTTTGGTAGGTCGATTCCCGCTTGTCTTGCTGCAGTCTCAGTATGCGTATATTTGGCGATCCAGATATCTTTAAGATACTCCTGGAATATAAAGAACATTTTGCGTCCTTCTTTTTTGCTGCCGAAGTTCTCTTTAAAATAATTTTTATATTGGTCGCTTTCGTCGTAAAAAACTTTTTTTTGATTTTTAATTTGTGTTGCTGCCTCTTCCGCTTTCTTCTCTTTGTACTCCTCGAGGGATTGGGCGGCGTCCCACGCAGCACTTGCCGCTGCTCTTTCCTTATAGGTTGCTGCATCATGTATAACTTTTCCCATCAAAGCGCCATACGTTGCTGCATTTGTAACCATATCGCCGCAGTAGCCGCATATTGATCCAGCAATGAGATCCCCTACTAATAATGCACCTTGCACAACCTGTACTGCCGGAATTTCCCCCGCGGCCTTTGCTCGATTTCTCACCTTTCGAGCTTTCATTCCTTTTTTTACTAATTTAAAAATTTTTTTAATCACCACGCCAGCCTTTATGCCTTCTCTAGTTTTTCCACATCTTAAGATAAAAAATGAAATAATTAGTCCGAATATAATAGCAACGGGGATATTTTGAATAAAAAAATATTGTGAAATCATAACAGCTAATAAAAACCCCAATAAACAGTTGTTATTTTGTTGATTTAAAAATTTATAAATATTGACTATGCCTAAAGCATATATTGGGTATTTCATAAATGGGTTATTTAAAGATTTAACCAAATGTTTCATATAATATATGCATTCATTAAAAAATAAGTTTTTGAATATATAATATAATGTATAAAGAAACTAATATTATACATTATTTAAGACGAAGAAAAAGAGGAATTTTTTTACCTTATTTATATACAAAAATTGTATTATTTTCTAGAAAAATAGAAGATTGCTAAACAGTTTTCATAAAATGTTTATTCATATACTTTTGTAGGTTAAAATATGTTACTTCATCTTTAGCCTTTACATCTAGCAAGGAAGTAAGTGCTTTATCAGGCTTAATTATTTTTCTATTTTCTTTCCACTGAAGCTCATTTTCTTTAATATATTTAATAATATACTGTGTTACTTCAGTTCTAGCAACAGCACTACCGTGTGGCATTTTCATAAAATCACATAACTCATCTGTAATTTTGGTCGGAACTGCAAATCCGGATGGTTTTCTATTTCCCTTACTTTTATTTTTCTTAGCCTCTCTTTCCATAGCCTTAACCTTTTTACTAACACATTTTTCTAGCCCCCTTACTTGATTTTGAAGCATAGTAATTTGGGATCTGAAAGCAGAAAGTGTCTGTAAAATATCAGTAAATTGCCCTGCCATTTGATTTTTTTTACTAGTTGTTGTTTCCATTTCTGTAGTAGTATTATCAGCCATTTTATCTGTCATATATACCTACATTATCAAGGTATCTTTAAACCGGTTTTTTGATAAATAATTAAGTTTTTTAATTTAAGAAATAATAAATTTTATAATAAAAAATTTATAATTTAATTAAAATTAAACGCTCTGCGTTTGAGTATTTCTGCTCGGCCTTGAATCCAAACCCCATTCATCTTGGTTCTTGCGAGGCCCACGTCGTGTATTCCCCCCTCGTTGATTTCTTCGCGGTCCACGACGGACGTTCTTAACAGACTCAGCATCATCTGTTCCCTCACCATTAAGTTCTCGCTGCTGTCTCTGCTCTGTCCTTGTCTCACACATAAGCTTCCCCGAGCCTACCCCTGTAACACCAAAAGCTTGGTAGGGATGCTCGGTATTCTCTGCTGACTTGAGAGAAAACTCAACATACTCACCCTGAACTAAATACTTATACTGTTCAGAACTTACCTTTACTCCAGAGTGATGAACGAAAATGTCCTCTCCCTGCCGGTCTCCAATAACAACTGTAATAAAACCATAACCAGCCTTATTATTAAACCACTTAACTCTACCAGTAAAAGTAGCGTCAGCGTCAGTAACCACGGTCGTTGTTGTCTTTTGCGTATCTGTCATTTTATATTCTATCATCTAGGATAATCTTTAAATAGAATTTTTTAAATATTAATTAGTTATTTGTAAAGGAAAATATATATAATAAATTGATATAAATTAATTCTAATAATACTAATTATCAAAATGAAAATCAAACATTTAGATTTTGAAAATAATGAAAAGTTTAAAGATATTTTCAGTAAATGGAAATTTGAATTATCTAATTTTCAAAAACACGCAATTGAAGCAATATATTCCGGATTTCATACTTTAATTACTGCACATACTGCTAGTGGAAAAACACTACCAGCTGAATATGCAATTGAACATTTTGTAAATAATGGTAAAAAAGTAATTTATACCGCACCCATAAAAGCATTAAGTAATCAAAAATTTCGTGATTTTCAAAATAAATTTCCTGATATTAATTTTGGAATATTAACTGGAGATATAAAATTTAATCCAGAAGCAGATGTTTTAATTATGACAACTGAAATTTTAAGAAATACATTATTTCAAAAACAAATGATAGAGACAAATACTATTGAAGAAAAACAACTTGACTTACATTTTGAAATGGATTTAATTAATGAACTAGGGTGTGTTATATTTGACGAAGTACACTATATTAATGATGTTGATAGAGGAAAAGTATGGGAAGAAACTATAATAATGTTACCAAAATCTTGTCTAATGGTTATGTTATCAGCCACAATTGATAAACCTGATAAATTTGCTCTTTGGGTAGAAAAAGAAAGTAAAAGAGAAGTTTGGCTTTGTCCAACAACTAAAAGAGTCGTTCCTCTAACACATAATTCTTTCATCACGTGTCCCAAATCTATTTACGAAACTTTACCACTTAACATTAAAAACATAATAGATGATAATAACTTTTATGAAGATACTATATTACTTAAATCACAAAATCAACAGTTTGATGATGCTAAATATCATAAACTTCTAAAAGTAATGAAACACTTTAGATTAAATAATATTAGAGTTAATGATACATTTGTTTTAAATCAAATTATTAAATATTTAAAAGATAAACATTTAATTCCTGCAATATGTTTTGTATTTTCGAGAAAACAAGTTGAAATATTGGCTTCAAAAATAAATAGTAATTTATTTGAAAAAAACTCTAAAAAATCTTCAACGGTTGAAGATGAATGTAAAAAAATTATTATGAAACTTCCAAATTATAAAGAATATTTAAAACTTCCAATTTTTGGAAAAATAATTAAATTACTACAAAAAGGTATTGCAATTCACCATGCTGGAATACCACAAGTTTTTAGAGAAATGATTGAATTACTATTTGATAAAGGCTATGTTAAACTTTTATTTGCAACAGAAACCTTTGCCGTTGGAATTAATATGCCTACTAAAACCGTTATATTTACTTCTTTAAAGAAATATGATGGCAACGGATTCAGATACTTACATTCACACGAATATACCCAAATGGCTGGAAGAGCTGGAAGAAGAGGTCTAGATACAAGAGGATATGTATATCATCTTACAAATTTATTTGAAAGAACCAACAATTCACCTACCACAACTGAATATATAAATATCTTAAATGGAAAACCTCAAACATTGCGTTCTAAATTTCAGATCCATTTTAATATCTTATTAAATCTTATTGCCACTAATGACAATTGCGAAATTACTAAAATTATACATTTTATCGAAAAAAGTATGTTAAGCGATAGTATATTAAAAGAAAATACAGATATTAATATTGAAATTAAAAAATATCAATCAACAATTAAACAAAAAAAAGATAATTATTCCTATAGTACACCTTTTGATATAATGGAAAATTATATAGAATATTTAAAAAATCAAAAAATGTATAATAAAAAAAGAAGAAAACAATTGGATTCAAAATATGATGATATTAAAATTAAATATAATAATTTTGATAAAGATGTTGAACAATATAAAGACATATTAAAATTAAACAAAAATATTTCAAATTACCATAGAATAATTCAGGAGAATAATAGTTATATAGAATCAACAATAAATAATATGCTATTTATTTTACAAGAACAAAATTTTGTCGATAATAAAAATAACTTATGGGATTTAACTTTAAAAGGTAAAATATCTAGTAATTTACAAGAAATACATCCGCTGGCATTTAGTGAATTAATATTAGAAGGATTCTTTGATAATTTCAACACAATTGATATTATATCCATTTTGAGTTGTTTTACAAATGTTTCGGTTCCCAAAAAAGATTGCATTATTAATATAGATTATATTAATTGTAGTGAAAATATAAAAAATCAACTAAAAAAAATGAAAATAAAATTTTATAAATTTTATGATATTGAACTTGGAAACAGGATAAATCCAATTGATAACTATGATTTACATTGGAATATGTGTGAATTAATGATTAAATGGTGCAATTCAACCTCCGAAGAAGAATGCAAGGCTATTTATAACGAAGCTGAATATTATGGTATTTGTTTGGGTGAATTTGTAAAAGCTATTTTAAAAATTAATGCTATTGGACTTGAACTAGAAAAAATTAGTTTAATAAAAGAAGATTTATCTTTATTAAAAAAATGTAAACTTATTCCCCAACTTACTCTTAAATCAATTGCTACTAATCAATCACTTTATTTATAATAAATTAATTCTTATAAAATATAATATTTTTTAATTTCATAAGCGATGTACATAACTCACGCCGCTCGATTTAACAAACAAAATGTTAACTTTAGAAACGTGAAAGAAAGAAACATTCAAATTTTTGTTAAAACTATTTTAGGTAACACTATTTCAATTGATACAAACAATTATGAAGATATAAAAACATTAAAACATAAAATTTACAATAAAACAGGTGTAGAAACAAAAAAACAACGATTGATTTTCGCAGGAAAACAGCTTTCAGATAAAAAAAATATAGTAGATTATAACATTAAAAAACATTCTACAATTCATTTATCGTCAAGATTGCTTGGTGGAGGTTCGCACGGGCCACAGCAAGGCGGCCAAGGCGGCCATAACACGAGTCCCGGCGGTGGCGGCGCCACCGCCGGCCCGACATCCCATCAGACCGGAACTCCAACTACTACAGGAGGAACGAGTGTATCAGGATATTTTAATAGCACAAATACAGGAGTTGATGTTAGTGTTCCTGTTCCTAATGATGCCAGCTATAATCAAGGTACGATATCAATAAAAACTGTTGTCATTCATCCCACGAATGGGGCAATTGGAACATTGGTAGCGCACGCCACCACTCATACAATAACGTCAAGCGATTTTGGAACTTCAGTAACTATAAATATACCCGGGACAGATATCCAAAATATAAATGGGTATGCAGAGGGTGTGGATATATCTTTTGGTTCAGCCATTGATGGTAGTAATAATACGGCGCTTTCTGTTGGTCAGACATCAACTACAGCCTTAACGGTTGATACCGTTAAACCTACTATGACAATTTCCGCAACAGATGCAAACGGTGGCTCTTTGACTAGCGGCGCGACTTCTCAAGATGCCGCTATTAGTTTAAAATTTACATCAGATAGTGCAACTACTGACTTTGTGCAAGGAGATATAGATTTATCAGGTGGAACACTAAGTAATTGGACTCCCACAAGTAGCACTGTATACGATGCTTCATTTACTCCCAACGCAGGAGCTACAGTAATAACACAAATAGATGTAGATGGAGGTAAATTTACTGACGCAGCCGGAAATAATAATGATGCCAGCAACCTTTTTAAATGGACATATGGTACGGGAGCCGGCGGTGGCGGTAGTCATGGAGGCGGCGGCGCCACTACAATCGATTTATCAGCAAACCCCGCAACGTCCGGCCCAAAAGATTTTGTTAATGTTAATGAAAATGTAGCAACATCATTCGTTGTAACAACTATTAGCGATAAGAATAATTTGGCTCATTCATTTAGTTTTGACACGTCCACGGGAGATCATGGCAAATTCGATATAGATGCAAGTAGTGGTGTTATTACATTTAAAGCTTCGCCAGATTTTGAAGACGCTTCGGGTAGCGGTACTGGTAATGCTAATATTTATGAGTTAACTATTGATGCTAGTGGTACTAACGTAACTACTGTTGGTGGTGCTAACGGAACGTCTTATCAATTTCAAATTAAAGTTCAAAATTTGGCAGATACAATTGATTTGAGTGCAAATTCTTTTACAATAGTATCAGGTAATATTGATGTTAGTGAAAATACAACCGCAGTAACAACAATTAGCGACTTAGATAACACAGCTAACTCATTTGATTTATCTGGGGCTGATGCTGGCAAATTTAATATTAGTAATACAGGTGTTATTACATTTAAAACTGCGCCAGATTTTGAAAGTCCTGGTAGTGCAGCAGGAAATAATAATTATAATTTAACGGTTGATGCTAGTAATAATAATGGAACTGTAACTACTGTTGGTGCTGCCAACGGAACGTCTTTAAGTTTTACTGTTACTGTTGTTGATGAGGCAGATACAATTGATTTGAGTGCAAATTCTTTTACAATAGTATCAGGTAATATTGATGTTAGTGAAAATACAACCGCAGTAACAACAATTAGCGACTTAGATAACACAGCTAACTCATTTGATTTA
>Ga0206125_10005498_pt1 | contig 10692 bp, 5 predicted proteins | sample Helgoland_Spring_4_FD_148598 | JGI IMG/M metagenome (GOLD analysis project Ga0206125, IMG submission 148598) | Pelagic subsurface seawater microbial communities from Kabeltonne, Helgoland, North Sea - Helgoland_Spring_Bloom_20160331_1 | ecosystem: Environmental > Aquatic > Marine > Epipelagic ...
GAATTAGAGAGGCGACTTTTACTTTCAATGTTTTTGATCGATTCTCAAATCTTGTTTACTCTACATCTAATATTCTAGATTTAGATTGTGAAAATGGATGGGATGGTAAGCATCAATCAACAGGAAACGAATTACCAATGGGTGTATATATTTACAAAATGTACTACCAAGATTATGAAGGATGGAAACATCAAGAAATTAAAGAATTAATTTTAGTTAGATAGTTTTTGTAGTTTTATAGCAAATTTTATTTCTATGAAAAATTTCTTATTCCTCCTCTATATTCCATTTTTCACATTTGGACAAGTACAATTAACTCCCCAGAATTACACTGTTGTTAGTAGTGGTTCTTCTGAAGGATATGATAGACCAAGAGTTATTGTGACAGCTAATAATTATCCTTTTATTATATGGAGTAAATTAAGTTCTCCTAAATCAATAAAAGCTAAGAAATGGAATGGAACAACTTTTGGAAATGCAGTTGATGTTGTCGGTTCTGATTTAATGCCTACTGGTTTTATTGGCCCTGAAATTGCAGCAAAAGGGGATACTGTTTATTTAATTTTTGAATCTTTACTACATGCGAATCATGTTATTTATTTGAAAAAATCATTTGATGGTGGGTTGACTTTCTCTGATACTATTCGTGTATCAGAAAATTCAAATACACATAAGTTTGCAATGCCTAATGTAGCTGTTTGTGAAGATGGGAATCCTGTGATTTCGTATATGGAATGTTTGCCAAATTGGACAGATTGGAAGCAAACAGTAAGAACTTCCTTTGACTTTGGAACAACTTTTAGTGCAGCAGCTGATGTTAGCTCTTTAGCTCCAGGTGAACCTTGTGATTGTTGTCAATCAACTATGGTTACTAATGGAAATAATGATGTTTTTCTCCTTTTTAGAAATAATGATACTAATGTAAGGAATTCATATATCGCAAAATCAAATGATGGAGGGCTTACTTTTACTTCAGCTCAGGATTTAGATGATGTGAATTGGGTGTTTAATTCTTGTCCTACATCATCACCAGTTGGTGCTGTAAATAATGATAGTATTATGGTTGTAAGGCGTAATGGTGGGAGTGGAGTAAATGAGCTTTATAAATCAAATGTAAATATGAATGATTTACAAAAATCGTACTTTACTCAACTTGATGCTAGTAATGCTCCTTTACAGGATAAAGCAGAAATTGCGTCTTTCAAAAATAGTCCAAATTGGAGTGTTGTGGTTTGGGAGGAAAATAGAAATGGTGTAAAAGAATGTTTTTATAGTATTATTGATGATAATGGAGCAAACTTAAATGCTGGAGTTGTTTCTGACACCTCAATTTTTGGACATAAAATTGAACCAGATATTACTTATGTTGGAGGGGATACATTTGCAATAACTTATACGGCATCTACTCAGCATGAAGTGCATTTTGTTTTTGTTGAGTTATCTGATGTAGTATCAATAAATGAACTTAATTCACCTAATAGAAAAGTTGTAAAAACTATTGATTTATTAGGTAGAGATGTTAATCCTGATATCAACAAACCATTCATCAATATTTACAATGATGGAAGAATGGAGCGAAAATTAATTATTGAATAATTAATTTCTTCTCCAGAAATAAGGGGTAAATAAAATAGCGATTGTAAAGAGCTCTAATCTTCCTAATATCATCAAGAAAGAAAGTACCCATTTAGCGGCATCAGGCAAGTGAGCAAATGATGATGAGGGCCCTACACTTCCAATTCCAGGACCTACATTACTGATGGCAGTAGCTGAAGCACCAACTGCATCTTGAAAATCCAATCCAATAAAAGTTAAAACAATACTTCCAGTTACAAATACAAAAAGGTAAAAGAAAACAAAAGCCAATAGGTTGTAGATAATTTTTGGTGAAACTCCATTTCCATTTAGTTGTACAGGAATAATTGCATTTGGGTGCAGCCTCCTTTTAAATTCTAATACTGTATTTTTAATAAGTAATCCAATTCTTACAATTTTAATTCCTCCTGTTGTACTTCCAGCACTTGCGCCACTAAACATTAGAAGAAAGAATATGAAAGTTGCAAAAGCTCCCCAAGTTGTAAAATCAGCAGTTGAGTAGCCAGTTCCTGTAATTATACTCATAATTTGAAACAAAGCATGTCGGAAACTTGTTTCAAAATTATTTTCAGATACTTGATTTACTAAAGGAAAAATAATTAGTATGAGAAATGGTATGGCACATATAAACCATTTAAATTCATCATTTTCAATAAATTTTCTAAATTTTAATTTTGCGCCAAAATAAATTAAAGTGAAGTTTATTCCACCAATAAACATAAATAGGATAATTATATATTGAATCAGAGGAGATGTAAAATGGCCTATACTTGCTTGTTTAGTTGAGAAGCCACCTGTACTAACATTTGTTAATGCATGATTAATTGCATCAAAAAATGGCATTCCAGCAAGCCATAATAATACAGTTTCTAGTGCAGTTAAGAAAATATAAATTAGCCATAATCTTTTGGCAGTTTCCTTAATTCTTGGGTGTATTTTATCCTTTGTTGGCCCTGGAGCTTCTGATGTAAATAATTCCATTCCTCCAACACCTAAAAGAGGTAGTATAGCGATAGTAAGGACAATAATACCCATACCTCCAATCCACTGGGTCATGCTCCTCCAAAAGAGGATGCTTTTTGGCATTTCCTCAATATTGTTAAGTATAGATGAGCCTGTAGTTGTTAGTCCTGAAATAGTTTCAAAGAATGCATTTGTTACTCCATCAAAAGTACCGCTTAATAAATAGGGGATTGCACTACAAATAATCATTCCTGTCCAGCCAAGAGCAACAATAAGGTACCCTTCTCTTTTCTTCACCTCATCATCTTTCTTCTTTCTGGTAAGGTATTTTATTAATAGCCCTATTGAAATTGTGATAAGAGTAGATTGAATAAAAACCCATTGCATCCCATCATTATAATAAAAACTAAAAGGAATGGCTAGTGCCATTAAAACTCCTGTAATTATTATCAGAGTTCCTACAACATTAAGGACTACTGATTTATTGATGAGTTTTTTTGCCATTATTTACTGAAAGAATGTTTCAATTTGATGTATTGTTTCATCATTTGTAAAGATAATTGCTTTATCTCTTTCTTCAAGTTTAAATTCTCCAAAAGGAATAAATCCTTTATTGTTCCTTACAACTCCTGCTATATTTACCATCTTTGGTAAATCTAAATCTTTAAGAGACTTTTTAGTGATTTTACTTTTAGCTTTTACAGTAAATTCAATGACTTCAGCATCTAAGCTAAGTGTAGCGATTGCATTAACTTCTCCCTTTCTGATGTATTTAAGAATATCATTTGCAGCTATAATTTTTTTATTGATTAAAGTGTCAATCCCAATGTTATGCGAGAGTTTGATGTAGTCAATATTCTCAACCCCAGAAATTGTTTTTCTAACTCCATGAGATTTAGCAACTAATGATGAAATAATATTTGTTTCAGAATCTCCTGTTACGGCAATAAAAGCATCCATATCCTCAATGTTTTGCTCTTCTAAAAGAGAAACATCTGTTCCATCACCATTTATAATTAATGTTCTTTTTAATTGGTTAGCAATCTTATTTGCTTTGTTTTCGTCTTGCTCAATTAAAGTTACATTGTAATTTTTCTCTAGTTTTTCAGCAGTAAGAACACCAATTCTACTTGCCCCAAGAATCATTACATCTTTTATGTCAAAATCTTCTTGTCCGCAAATAAGTGGAATTTCTTCATAGCCTTTAGGTGTTGAGATGAAGTAAACTATATCATCAACTTCAAATTCAGTAGTTGCTTGAACCATTATGGTTTCTGCATGCCTTAAAATTGCAATTGGCTTAAAAGATAGATTGTTGTGAAAATGTTTAGAATTCAAAACACAGTTCCCTAACATTGGCGAATTGCTCGTAACCTGAATAGAAAATACTGAAAGTTTCCCACCTTCAAAATCATAATGATCTAAAAAGGCCTCATGTTTGATAAGTTGATGAATTTCTTTAGCTGCAATTTCAACAGGAGATATTACATGATCCACCCCAATCTCTTTGTAAAGGGTACGCATATCACCTCCAATTTCTTCAAAATTACTAATACGACTAATGGTTCTTTTAGCGCCTAGTTTTTTCCCTAGGATACAAATAAGTAAGTTAGTTTCTTCTGATGATGTAGCGGCAATAAGTAAATCACATTTAGCAACTCCTGCCTCTAGCAGAACATCTACATCTTTTGCATCTCCTTCAAGTGCAATAATGTCATTGTGTTGCCTTGCCTTATCTAACCTTTTTTTATTGTCATCAATTAGGTAAGTGTCTTGAGCCTCATTGGCAAGCATGTGAGCTAGATAAGAACCTACCTCCCCTGCACCTGCAATAATAATCTTCATTTAGTAACGAATTTTTAGCAAAACTAAGTGTTTTTTATGTAACAGAGAAAATTTCATAAATAATTACATTCTTTTATTTTAATATGACTTATTAACACCCCCTTATTTGTATCAGAAAAAGTTATATATTAGGGCTTTAAAAAAATAAAATAAATTGACTAAAAATTTTCAAATATATCGCTCTTCTGCTGGCAGTGGAAAAACCTATACTTTGTCATTGAGTTTTATTGCTTTAGCCCTTAAAGGCAACCACTTTGGGTATGTAGATTATTATCGGAAAATACTCGCAATTACTTTTACAAATAAGGCAGCATCAGAAATGAAAGAAAGGATTTTGGAGTATCTAGAGTCTTTGTCAATTGAAAAAGATAAAGATGGTATTTTGGATTGGCTGATGAAAGAAACAGGTTTGGATGCGTCTAAAATTTACATACGATCAGCAGTAGTGCATAGACATATTCTACATAATTATGCTGATCTTGGTATTTCAACTATTGATAAATTTACCTATAAAATTGTCAGAACCTTTGCATCTGATTTAGGGCTTTCTCATAACTTTGATTTAGAGATGGATACTTACAAAATTATCCAACCAATAGTTGCTTTATTGCTTTCTAGAATGTCTGATAGTGGAGGAGAGCTATCAGATGCATTAGTGAATTTTGCAATGCAAAAAGCTGAAGACGGAAAAAGCATAAATATTGAAAAGGATTTAGAAGTTTTTGCAGCACAGCTTTTTAAAGAAGAAGTGAGTCAGTTTACTGATGGAAAATTGCTGAGTGTAAAAGAATGTATGCTAGTGAAAAAAGACTTGCAAAAATCCAAAAAAGATATTGCTCAAAAAGTTGATGATTTAGCTGATAGAGTTTGTGTTTTCTTTGATAAGAATGGCTTTACAAAAGAGCATTTTAATAGAGGAGCATTTTACAATCACTTTACAATAAACTTAGCAAAAGACGACTCCAAATGGCTGCCTACTGATACTTTGATTCGTTACACGGCTAATGATGAGTGGTACACTAAAAGTAAAAGTCAGGATATAAAAGATTTGGTGGATGCTTATAAAACACAATTGCAGAATTTCTTTGTTGAGTTGATGGATTTAATGTCTGATTATAATTCAGTGAATGCGATACTTAAAAACATCTATTCAATTGCTGTTCTTAATGAGTTGATAGCTGAGATTAGGGAGTATAAAAAAGAGAATAATATTGAACAGATATCTGAGTTCAATAAAAAAATTCATAAAGTTGTAACTAACCAACCCTCTTCTTTTATTTATGAAAGATTAGGTGAGCGATATAATCATTATTTAATTGATGAATTTCAAGACACTTCACTGTTGCAGTGGCAAAATATTTTACCATTAATTACAGACTCTCTGGATTACGGAAAAAGCATGGTTGTAGGAGATGGAAAGCAGTCAATTTACAGATGGAGAGGAGGTGAAGTAGAGCAGTTTTTTCAGCTTCCACAAATTTATAAAGGTGATGATTTGATGTTTAAAGTTGATTGGGAAAGAAAACTGAAAGAGCATGAAAATGTTCAAAATTTGAATGATAATTTTAGGAGCAGGAAGAACATTATTTTTTTTAATAATCAGTTTTTTGAAAGTGTAAAAACGTTACTACCTCAAAATATTATTGATATTTATAAAGGGAGTGAGCAAGAAACTACTTTTTCTAAGGATGGTGGCTATGTTCATATTGAGCTTTTTGGAGATAAGGACAATGATTTTAAAGAGTTAATTTTAGATAAAATCGCAACTGAAATTAAAAAGTTAGTTGCTAAATATAATTACTCTTTTAAGGATGTAGCAATACTTTGTAATAGCAGAAAAAGTGTAGCTCTTATTGCTGAAAGTTTATCAGCAAACCAAATTCCAGTTATTTCAAATGAAGGCTTGCTTTTGCATAAATCTCAGAAAGTAAATGTGCTTATTTCTTTATTAATGTATTTGCTGAATCCCAAGGATAAAATTGCTAAAACAGTAATTGCTGATTATTTATATTCCTATGTTCTAGTTGGAGAAAATCAGCATGATTTAAATCTGAATATTAAATCAGAAGAAGGATTTGTTGAGGTGTTGCAAAAGGCAAATGTTTTAATAAATCCATTAGAATTATTGCAAGAACCTCTTTATGAAATGGTGGAGCAACTGATTCGCCTTTTTAGTTTTGATGAGGATGTTTATTTGAATTTTTTCTTAGATGTAACTTTAGCATTTACTGAGAAAAAAGGGAGTAGCCTTTCAGAGTTTTTAATATGGTGGGAGGAGCGAAAAACTAAGGAGGCAATTGTAATTCCTGAGGGTACGGATGCTGTCCAAATTATGACAATTCACAAGTCAAAAGGGTTGGCTTTTAATGTGGTTATGATTCCTTTCAATTTTGAGGACAGAGTTAAAACGAATGATATTTGGGTAGATTCTTCTGCTCATTTTAACGGAAAGCTTCCTTCTGCACTTATTGGAGGAAATAAAAAATTAGAACATTCTTATTTTAATAAAGATTATCAAAAAGAAAAAGAAATGACTTTGCTAGATAGTTTGAATAAACTTTATGTTGCAATGACGCGCCCAAAAGAGCGTTTATATATTTTTTCAAAATATTTACCAAAGAATTTAAAAGATTATGAAACTAAAGGAAATTTAAATTCTTTCCTTTATAAATATGATGATGCGTTTCCAATTATTGATGGAGATTCAGAAATGATGCATGAAAAAAAAGCTGAACCTACCAATACTTTTTCTGTGGAAAAAAGAAAAAAATTAGATTGGCGAGAGGTGATTTCTTTAAAACATTCTGCTGAGGAGGTTTGGGATACAGAAACTCTCAATGTAAAAAGAGATTGGGGAAAATTATTGCATTTTACTCTGGCTGAAATTCATTATGCTAATCAAGCGGAAGAAGTGATTACTCAACTTTTTAAAAGTGGAAAATTTGATAAGGATGATTTAAAAAAATTGACAGAAAGCGTAAATAATTTATTGAATGATGAAAAAGTTAAACCTTATTTTTCTGATAATTGGATTGTGAAAACCGAAAGAGAAATTCTGATGGAAAATGGTAAAACATATATTCCTGATAGGTTGCTTTTTTCAAAAATTACTGATGAAGTAGTTGTAATTGATTATAAAACTGGATTGGAAAAAGAAGCTCATGAAAATCAGATTACGGAATATGCTGATGCACTAGCTAAGATGGGAAAAAAGAATATTAAGAGGATTCTGATTTATATTTCAGATGAAATAAAAATAAAAGAATTATGATGGCTTTTCTAGATAAAATTGCAGAAAGGTTATTGCAGAAATTTCCTGAAAACATGGAAAAAGTAGCAGTTGTTCTTCCATCAAAAAGAGCAGTTGTTTTTTTAAAACATTATTTATCCCAAAAGATTGATAAACCAATCTTTTTACCAGAATTCTATTCAATTGAGGAGTTTACAGAAAAGCTTTCAGGATTGCAAGTTTTGGATAATATCTCCTTGCAGTTTAAGTTGTATCAAACTTATTTAACTCATCCTCCTAAAAAGTTAGAGTCATTTGATGATTTCTTAAAATGGAGCAATGTTTTATTGCATGATTTTAATGAGATAGATAGAAATTTAGTTGAAGCAGAATCAATTTACACGAACCTTAGAAATGTTAAGGAATTAGAAAGTTGGAGTGTGGAGGATTGGAGTCTTTCTGAAACAAATCTGACTGATATGCAAACTGATTATATTAGTTTTTTTGAAGGAATGTTAAAATGGTATAATGATTTTAATCAGAAATTAATCCAAGATAATACTGCCTACCAAGGATTGGCTTATAGAAAAGCTGCTGAGCAAATATCTAATGTTGAGATTAAGTGGGAAAAAGTATGGTTTGTTGGTTTAAATGCACTCACAAAATCAGAGCAAGAAATTGTAGATTATCTAAAAAAAGAGAATGTTGCAAGGGTATTTTGGGATGCTGACAAATTCTATTATGATAATGAATTGCATGAGGCAGGAGGGTTTTTAAGAGAGCAAAGAGCAAAATGGTCAGAAATTGATTTTAAAGGTGTTGGTGATTATTTTAATCAGCCTAAAGAGAGTTTTGATGTAATTGCTTGTCCTAAAAATATTACTCAAGCAAAAGTTGCCTCAGAGGTGCTTAAAGATTTTACAAAAGAAGATTTGGATAATAGCAATACAGCTATCGTTTTGGCTGATGAGGCATTGCTTTTTCCTGTGTTACATAATTTGCCTTCTGCAATAAAGCAGTTAAACGTTACTATGGGTAGCCCCTTAAAAAATACAACTTTGTTTGCATTTGTTGAGGCCTTGTTTAAAATGCAAATCCATGCTGAAAAGTATCAGAATAATGCTTTTTATTATAAGGATATTATTTCGGTTATTGAGCATCCTTATTTTTCCAAACTTGCTGATGCAAATGAAGTATTGGCTTTTAAAAGATTCATTATTAAGGATAACATTGTCTTTGTAAGTAAAAGCAATTTGGCTACTTCTTTTAAGAAAAGCAAACTCAGTAATATTTTTGATATTTGGAAAAAATCGGATGATGCTTTAAGTTGTATTTCCAAATTAATTGAAGATTTGAAACTTCCTTTAGTTGGTGTTTCAGCATCAATCGAATCAGAAGTTTTAGCTACTTTTTATAAGAGTTGGACTATTTTAAATAATTTATTAGCAGATAATAATTTTGACATTGAATTGAAAACTTTGCAGATTGTAATGCAACAATTAGTATCTAAAGAAATGATACCATTTAAAGGAGAACCACTAAAGGGAGTTCAGTTAATGGGGATTTTGGAAAGTAGAACTTTAGATTTTAAAAATGTAATAATACTTAGCGTGAATGAAGGAAAATTACCCAAAGGAAAGTCCGTAAATTCCTTTATTCCTTATGATATGAAACGCTATTTTAAACTCCCAACTTATGCTGAGAGTGATGCAGTTTTTTCTTACCACTTTTATAGACTCTTGCAAAGAGCTCAAAATATTACGCTTATTTATAACTCTGAAACTGATGATTTTGGGAGTGGCGAAAAAAGCAGATTTGTTACCCAGCTTTTGTCTGAGTACAAAGGGGAGATTAGTGAAAAAGTATTTAAGGGTGCTGAGCTAGAAATGCCAAAATCTAAAGAAATTGTAATCCCAAATATTGGATTAGATAAAGAGCTTAAATCTTGGGCTGAGAAAGGGGCCTCTCCATCAGCAATTAATAAATATAACAACTGTAGTTTGCAGTTTTATTATCATTATTTAGCTAAAATTAGGGTAGATGATGAAGTAGATGAATATGCTGATGCAAGTACTTTAGGTTCTGCAATTCATAAAGCTTTGGAGGATAATTACCCCTTAGGAATTTTAACGGAACAGTATGTAAAAGATCATACACAAGCTATATTGAATGATATTAAAGCTTATTTTATTGAAGAACTTTCTGAGCAAGGAATGAAAGAAGGAAAAAACTATCTCAGTTTGCAAATAGCACATAAGTTAACTAAAGACTTCTTGAATTTAGAAATTAAACTTTTACAAGAAGCAAATAGTAAAAATAAGCAAATTAAAATAGTTGGAAAAGAGGAGGGGTTAAAGCATTTTGTTAATATTGATGGAATTGATTTTAATCTAATAGGAAATGCTGATAGAGTAGATTTTGAAGGAGATTTACTCAGAATAATTGATTATAAAACTGGGAAAGTTGAGAGTAAAGAAGTTGAGTTTTCTGAATACCATGAGTTGGTTGATAGCTCAAAAAAAGCAAAAGCATTTCAGCTTTTAATGTATGCTTATTTGTATTTAAAAATGAATCCAGATTATATTGGATTGGAAGTTGTTGCAGGAAATTTCTCTTTTAAAAATTTAAAAATAGGATTGATAACTGTTGCAAATAAAACAGGAAAACAAAGAGAAGTGATTAAAATTGATACTCAAGTCTTAGATGAGTTTGAGGAGCAATTAGAATTTGTATTAACTAAGATTTTAAATGATGATTTTGAACAAACATCAGAAGTTAAGAATTGCGAGTGGTGTGATTATAAGTCAGTTTGTAAAAGATAATTAGTAAGTTTGTAAAAACCAAAAAGAAAAGTAATGAAAAAGTTATCCTTAGTAATAGTTGTATTGTTAAATGTATTTTTTGCAAATGCTCAGCAAAGAAATTGTGGTACTATGCAGCATTTAGATGAAATTAGACAAAGAGATCCTGGAGTTGATAACAGAATGGATGTTGAAAATTTAGACATTAAGCATTGGATAAGCAATAATACGAGTAGTTCAAAATCTATGCCCAATATA
>Ga0206125_10005502_pt1 | contig 10679 bp, 9 predicted proteins | sample Helgoland_Spring_4_FD_148598 | JGI IMG/M metagenome (GOLD analysis project Ga0206125, IMG submission 148598) | Pelagic subsurface seawater microbial communities from Kabeltonne, Helgoland, North Sea - Helgoland_Spring_Bloom_20160331_1 | ecosystem: Environmental > Aquatic > Marine > Epipelagic ...
AATCCAGATTCGTCATGAATAGCTATTTGCTTGGTTTCGGCTTTCATGGAACTTAAATAACCCACAAAAGCGGCTATTGCTACAAACAAAAGCGGACTTAAAAAAGTCATAACGATAAAAGATTTATTGCGAACCTTAGCAATAAATTCTCTTTTTATTATTAGTGATATAATACTCATAATGTTGTTTTTTGAAGTACGAAATCTGGAATTAAGAATCTAGGATTCAATTTGATTAGCGTTTACTTTTCTTTTACGGTTTGCATAAAAATATCGTTCACACTAGGTATTTTTTCTAAAAAATGAGTAACCTGACCTCGTTGCGTTAAAATATGCAACAATTCGTTAGGCATTGCACTTCCCAATTGTACCTCTAGTTTTAATTCTTTATTCAATGATTTAAAATGAGATGGACTAACTGAAAACTTTTGTGTAATGTCATACATAAGTCCTTCAACATTATCTGATAAAATCCCTACTTCAAAGCTATTGGTCTTGAACTGACGTTTTACATCATCGAGTTTACCCTCAATTAATTTGTTAGACTTATGAATTAAAGCTATTTGATCACATAATTCTTCGACACTTTCCATTCTATGTGTTGAAAAAATAATGGTTGCGCCTTGATCGCGCAAAGCTAGAATTTCGTCCTTGATTATATTGGCATTGACAGGATCAAAACCTGAAAAGGGTTCGTCAAAGATCAGTAGCTTAGGCTTGTGCAAAACACAAACAACAAACTGAATTTTTTGAGCCATTCCTTTTGAAAGTTCTTGAATTTTTTTGTTCCACCAGCCTTGAATTCCCAGTCGATCAAACCAGTATTCAAGTTGTTTTTTAGCTTCGGATTTAGACAGTCCTTTCATTTGAGCCAAGTACAAACATTGTTCTCCAACTTTCATGCTATTGTATAATCCTCTTTCTTCAGGAAGGTAGCCAATGTATTGTACGTGTTTGGGTTGTAGTTTTTCACCATCAAGAATAACTTCTCCACTATCCGGTAAAGTAATTTGGTTAATAATTCTGATAAGAGAAGTTTTTCCGGCACCGTTAGGACCTAAAAGTCCATAAATACTTCCTTGGGGAACCGTTAATGAAACTTCGTTAAGCGCTACGTAATCCCCGTATTGCTTGACAACTTTATGGACTTCTAATAAGTTACTCATGCTGAATTTTTGAATTTAGTAGGCGAGATTAAGTACTTCAACCTAACTGCGTAAAAGTAAATAATTAGTATTGAAAAGGGACTACTTGTTACATAAAAAACCCACCTTCTTTTTCAGAGAAGATGGGCTTGTATGATATTAAAAAAACTATATCATTCTCTTTGACTAAGAGAACATATCTTTTACTTTTTCGAAAAATGATTTATCTGTTTTTTCAGGATTTGGAACAAAATTCTCATCCGTCATATTTTTTTCAAAAAATTGTTTTTGATCTTTATTCAAGGTTTTTGGTGTCCAAACATTAACATGCACTAATAAATCTCCATTACCATAACCATTGATGCTAGGAATTCCTTTTCCTTTTAATCTCAAGATTTTTCCGGATTGAATACCTTCTTCAAGTTTGATTCGCACCTTACCATTGATTGCTTCAATATCTTTAGAAACACCCAAAACTGCTTCAGAAAAACTAATGTATAAATCATAGTGTAGGTTTTCTCCCTCGCGTTTCAAGAATTCATGCTCTAACTCTTCGATAGCTACGATTAAATCTCCAGGAATACTGTTACCTGGCGCATCGTTTCCTTTATTTGAAACTTTTAATTGCATTCCATCAACTACTCCAGCAGGAATTTTGATGGAGACAGTTTCATCTTCTAGGATCATACCTTGAGAATCAGCTTCGCTAGGTTTTTTATCTAAAATTTGGCCTGAACCACCGCAAGTTGGACAAGTTGAAGCTGATTGCATGCGGCCTAGAATGGTATTAGTCACACGCATTACTTGACCTTGACCATTACAAGTGCCACAGGTCTTATAAGAAACTCCAGCGGCTTGAACTTTACGTTTTACTTTTACTTTTTTCTCAACTCCGTTAGCAATTTCTTCTAACGTTAATTTTACTTTGATACGTAGGTTACTTCCTTTAGTTCGACGCTGGCCTCCGCCACCGCCACCAAATCCGCCACCACCACCAAAGGCGCTACCGAAAATGTCACCAAATTGGCTAAAGATGTCGTCCATGTTCATACCACCGTGACCACCACCACCAAAACCGCCAGATCCATCAAAGGCTTGATGACCGTATTGATCGTATTTGGCTTTTTTGCTTGCATCGCTCAAAATCTCGTAAGCCTCAGCAGCTTCCTTAAATTTTTCTTCTGCCGCTTTGTCTCCAGGATTTTTGTCAGGATGATATTCTAATGCTTTTTTTCTGTAGGCTTTTTTAATAGCTGCAGCATCTGCACCTTTAGCAATACCTAATATCTCGTAAAAATCTTTTTTCATTTTTGTTTTTTTCTTTTGAAAAGTTGCACTTTATTGACGCTGCTCTATCAAACTACTGTCCGATTACTACCTTAGGAAAACGAATAATTTTGTCTCCTAATTTGTATCCTTTTTCAAGTACATCAACAATTTTACCTTTCATTTTGTCATTAGGAGCAGGAATTTGAGTGATCGCTTCAGCAAAATCAGCATCAAATGCATAACCCGCTTTTACATCAACCACCTCTAATCCTTTAGCCACTAGAGTGCTTTTTAATTTTTCATGAATAAGCGCTACACCTTTAGTCATAACCTCATCTTCTGATTTAGCTATTTCAATGATAGCTCTATCAAAATCATCTAATACAGGTAACATTGCTAATAAAACTTCTTGATTTGCAGTCTTAAACAACTCAATACGCTCCTTAGTAGTACGTCTTTTGTAATTTTCAAACTCAGCAAATAATCTTAAAAACTTATCCTTTTCTTGCGCTAAGTCTTTTGCTAATTGCTCTTCAACAGTTAATTCCTCAACAACAACTTGCTCTTCAGTTGTGTTATTCTCAATCGTTGCATCCTCTAATTTTTGATCGATCTCTGTATTTTCAGCAGCCATATTACTTGTATTTTTAAATATATTCTTAAACTTCATTTTTTCACTTTTCTTTGGATGGCAAAAGTACTGCCAAATCTGATAAAATGTCAAATTGTCATTCTTTTTTTTGCAATTCAATTATTTCTAAAAAATAGCCTACTGAACCCAAGATCAGTATTAGGATAAAAAATTAATATAATTTTAAGACTCTAAACGAATTTGTTTATTTAAGTTTGATAATGAAAAAAATAGCAAGTGCCTTTTAATTGTAAAATAGCATTCGTTTTTTTCTAAATAATTATTAATTCGTGATTACCCTATATCAAAAAAAGCTTTGTTTAAATAAACAAAGCTTTTTTTATGACTTATTGTTACTGTTCTAACCTACAAGCTGATATTTAAACCTACTTTAAAGTTGCGACCTCTGGTACTAAAACCTCTTGCTTCAACAAAATCTTTATCTAAGATATTATCTGCTGACGCAAAGACATTCATTCTGTTTTTAATAAGCACATAGCGAATATTAGCATTAACCAGTTGGTAGTTTTTTAAAATTTCGGAATTTAATACTGGGTTAAAAGCAGGCGCTGGATACGTGGTGTACTCGGTGTATCTATCCGACACAAACTGATAAGTAGCGCTGAAGGCTAAACGTGTAGTAGCTTGAACATCGATTCCTGCATTTACTTTATTTTTAGGATTTAAAATTCTGGATTGTCTTTCTAAATCTGCAAAAGTGTAATTAGCACTCAATCGTACTTTGTTATTTAAATCAAACACAACCGTTGTCTCTATACCTCTTGCTTTGTTTTTTCCTAAAACATTGAAATATTCATAAGCTGTCAAATCAAAACCGATAGCATCAGTCTCTTCTCTAAAAAAAGCAACTGAATTTACTGTTAGTTTTTTAGCAAACAATTGCGCTTGAAAACCTACTTCAACAGTTGCATCTTTTTCTGGAGCCAAATTCAAATCACCATATTCAGAGTACAATTGGTATAAACTTGGAGCAACGAAAGCGGTGCTGTATGATGCTAAAACTTTTACCGGCATATTAGGAATCAAGTACGAAGGGTTAAGGTTATAAACTAAATTGTTTCCAAATTTACTGTGCATGGTATAACGCGCTCCAGCATTAAGATTGAAACCAAAATCAGAGTTGTACACCACAGTTGCATAAGGATCGAACATCGTAAACTTAGCTAAAGTTTTCGGTATATAGGCATAATCGCTTTTATTAGACATTTCGTAAAACTGAAACTGTGTACCTGTTACAATAAACAATTCTGGAATTATAGTGTACTTACTGAATAGATCAGCATTTACATTTCGAGATTTGTAGTAAGAAAAGCTACCAAAATTAAATAAATCTCGATCAATTGAACTTGCACTTGAGTTCAGTACGATTTCTCCGCCCTTGTATTTGTACTTAGGTGAGAAACCAATTCGATACTGTTCCGAAGTAGAAAAATTATCTTTATTATCTGCAAATGATCCCGAATCAAACTCATTTCGTAATTTATCATAACTAGTAAAAAAATCAAGAGACAGCTTTTTAGTAGGTGTAAAGCCAAATTTTACAATTGAGTTTACTCTTGAAAAAGCATCTTGTTCGAAAACACTATTTTTATTAGCCGGTTTTGCCTCAGACATCCCAGTAGACTCGGTACTATTTAAAGCAGCAAAATAATTAAACTTATCAGACTTACCATTAAAAGAGAAACCTTGATTAAAGTCGGTTATATCTGAACTCTTTTCCTTTGCCACACCTTGAGTCCCCATGTTCAAATAAACGTTTCCTACAATTGCTTTTTTATCCGCTTTTTTCAAGGTGATATTGATTACCCCCGTAGCTGCACCAGAACCGTAAAGCGTGCTTGATGCTCCTTTCATGATTTCGATACTTTCTATCTGATCAACAGGAAGAAGTCGTAAGTCATAGGACAAATTAATTCCTGAAGCATCCGTAACCGGAACACCATCAATCATAATTAAAACTTGATTTCCTCTTCCGCCTCTAATGTACATCCCTAAATCTTTTCCGTTTCGGCTTTGATTTCCGTTGATTTCAACTCCAGCAACCGTGCTTAAAACGGAAGCTACTGATTGACCAGGTCTTTTCTTTAAATCCTCGGCAGTAATTTTAACGATTACTTTTCCTGATTTTTCTTTGGGCAATGCGAATTTAGAATCTGAAATCACCACCTCATCTAACTCTGTCGTGACTGGTAGGACAACTCCCTTTTTTTGTGCCATTGCACAAGCGCTCACTAATAGACATAGCGCACTAATACGAACTAATTTTTTGTTCATTTTGTTAACATTTAGCAACAGTGTTATGCTGTTACATGACTAATAAATGGGAGAAAAGCATAGAATGACCCATACCCAAACCTTTTTTCCCGAAAGTTTGATACTCGATGTAGTAGGCAGGTCTCCTGGCTTGCGTCTTGTTGTTCACCTTCTCATTCGCTGTAGCGAACAATGGTTTTGTAGATAACAACAAGCTTTGTAGCTTACAGTTGCGGGTACAGCTTAGGATTTACTAATTCAGATTTATAATTTTAGATTTAGTACAATCTAAAAATTGGTTTTCTGTACTAATTCACCTAATTCCCTTTTAATGCTATTTTAAAATAATAAAACAGCAACCTCAATACGGCGGCAAATATAGCACTAAAAACTGCTACTATTAAAATTTAATTAGTACAAATAAAAAACAAGCCCAATTGGGTTTTAGCACAGCCATAAACCAACTACCAATCGATTTTTGTAACTGATCCAAAATCTAGTTTACTGCTAAATGCATCTTTCAAAGGAGTGTTATTTTGTTTGCACAAAATGCTTCTAATGACTCCTGAGTGGGCTATAATCACTATCGGCTTCGATTTTTCAATGGTCAGTTGGCTTTCTAAAAAATCGATAACTCGATCGTGTAATTCAATAAAAGATTCTCCGTTAGGAACGTTTGTACATACAAAATCTGACATCCAAGGATTAAGATCTCCCTCTGGAATTTCATCCCACCTTTTTAATTCCCAGTCACCAAAATTCATTTCCATCAAGCGAGCATCGATAATTACTTCCTTTGAGATATAACTGGCTAACATTTTACAGCGAACTAAAGGACTGGAATAATAAACAGCATCAGCAGGAAGTTGCTGTTTTATATTTTCGAAAATAGGCAAATAAGGTTCAGCTATAGCAACATCTGATTGCCCGTAGCAAACTCCTTTTTCACAAACTGTTTCGGTGTGACGAACTAAATAAACTTCCATAAAATAATAACTGATAGATAAAATAAAACTTCACATACTTGCTGGGTTGCCCCTAAACAATCTCCTGTATAGCCATCAATCCATTTTTGAAAATAACGAGCCATGAAAAACCGACCTACAAAAATAGGCACTAATACCGTAATGAACTGCCATTGAAAATACGTCAAAAACAGCAGTGGCACCAACCCAAAAAAGACAGCGCCAACAACTTCACGCCAAGTACAATTTTGTGCAATAGGTTTGCTCTTACTACTAGCGTCATCTCGCGAATATTGGTGGGTAAAAACAATAGAAATCGCTGCTAATCGGCTTAAGGAATGACCGGACACGAATACTAGAAAAAGTAATAGTTGACCTTGGATACTGAGCAAATCAACTTTTGCAACTAAAAAAGATAACGTTTCGTATTTTAACAAAAATAGTAAAACGACACCTATAGCTCCATATGCACCAATGGCGCTGTCTTTCATGATCAAGAGGATTTTTTCTTTAGTCCACCCTCCACCAAAACCATCACAAACATCGGCAAAGCCATCTTCATGAAAAGCACCAGTCACTAATATAGATGCAATCATCGAGAAAATTACTGCGACCTCGGGAGTCATTAAAAAATCAAAAAAACTAAAGGCCCCAAATGCAATCCCTCCTACTATCCAACCAATCAAAGGAAAATAGCGTGATGCTTTGTTTAAATAATCGGGATTGTGGTCAATGTTTTTCGGACATGGAATCCGGGTGTAAAACATCAGGGCTGTATAAAACACATGTAGTTCTTTTTTCATTTTATTCTTTTAATTAACAATAATCCTTTTGTGCTAGGATTACGACCTACTAATTCCTGCACTTTCAAAACTTGCCATTTCATTTAAAAACCCTACAGCCGATTGGATAATAGGAAACGCAATCGCACAACCCGTTCCTTCGCCCAAGCGCAATCCTAAATTTAAAATAGCCTTCACTTCTAAAAATTCTAATACCTTTCTGTGAGCTTGTTCCGCAGAGCAATGACAAAAAATAGCATTTTTGATAATTGCTGGATTCATTTGATGCGCAATTAAAAAAGCCACACTACAAATAAAACCATCGACTAGAATAAGCATATTATTCTCATAAGCGGTTAACATTCCCGACGCCATTTGCAGGATTTCAAAACCACCAAAATAAGCCAGCTTATCCTTCAAAGCTGGAGCGCCTGAGTAATTATCAATTGCTTTTTGTAGTAGTACCTGCTTCTGACTTAACTTTTTGTCGCTTACACCAGTTCCTTTTCCGACGCATTGATCTAAAGGGATTTGCGTAATAATACTCATCAAAACAGAAGCAGTTGATGTATTCCCAATACCCATTTCGCCAAAACCAATGCAATTACTACCGGTTTTCGCGATGCTATCAACAACAGATTTCCCTTTCAAAAAACATAAATCAAATTCGATCTTACTGATTGCAGGGCCATATAAAAAGGATTCTGTTCCTTTACCTATTTTAGCTGATACTAAATTAGCATTCGGAGCAAAGTCATAATTCACACCAGCATCTACAATTGATAGTTTGATGTTATTTTGTTTACAAAATACATTAATAGCAGCGCCTCCTTCAAGAAAATTAGATACCATTTGTCGCGTTACATCCTGCGGATATGCACTTACACCATGATTAGCAATACCGTGATCAGCAGCAAAAATAACGAGATTTGGTTGTATTATTTTGGGCTCAAGCGTTTGGAATACTTCCCCAATTTGTTGTGCTAATTGCTCCAACATTCCTAAAGATCCTGTTGGTTTGGTTTTACTATCTATTTTAGTTTTTAATGTTTCGGCAATTGCGTTTTGCTTCGACGCAACTACTTTAGAAATCGATTCAACTTGTTTGTGATTTTGTACTTCCAAAATTTCTTCTACACTAGGCACATCCGATTTTTGCTTCCAATTCAGTTGCTGAAGCATCGGTTGGTTATCATAATTAGTTGCGGGTTTGCCTATGCAAAAGTAGCCTAGCGGCTCAATATGTTCTGGTAATCCTAATAATTGTTTAAATTGATAATAGTTCAAAATGGAGATCCAGCCCATTGAAAAACCTTGTTCAGTCAATGATAGCCATATATTTTGAGCCGCACAAACCGCACTAAATTTAATCGATTCATTACTCCCTACCGTTCCAATGGTGAAATTATTTAAAACCGAACGATCATAACAAATTACCAAACCAACAGGGGCTTCTTCAATTGCCTCTAGTTTTAACTCTTTGTAAGCCGCTTTTTGCACCTCATCATCCGTTAAATTTGCCGCCTTATTGTCGTAATCTACAAACAGCGCTTTAACGGCTTTTTTTATTTCATCCGACTTGATTAGATAATATTTTGTAGCATCTGTCAAACCCACAGATGGTGCCCAATGCCCCGCCTGCAATGCTTTATTGATTACCTCGTCTGGCACTTTATCATTGGTAAAATGACGGGTATCGCGACGTGATTTTAAAATTTCATCTAAGTAAGTCATCCAGTTATATATTTAAATTGTAATTTGAGATTATTCCTCAAGAAAATCTTCCCAAACTATAAAACAATAGGCTTCATAAGTTTTTACCGCAAATTCAGGGAGTCTGATTCGTTCCGAAAAAAGTGGACAATTGAGAACCAAGGTATGAAACTCTCCGTTCTCTCCGCATGGATCAATCCCTTTTTGTTGTAATTCAATTGCTAATTCTTTAGTTAAAATCCTTCCTAAATATTCCTCTCCCATTGACGTATTACAAGAAACAATCATGGTTTCAATCCCATTATCGATCATTTCATTTACCAAAGTAAGTCGATCTTGCTGCCACAAAGGCAATATTGCTTTTAATCCGGAAGCTTCGCATACCTTGTCTTCCCAATCTTTATGTGCTTGCAAATCAACATCACCAAAAACGGCTGCGTCCAAATCGTATTTTGCTTTAAGTTTTTTTAAAGTACTGATAAACTTGGCTTCATAGTCGCCCCAAGTAGCCGGAATTCCCTCTAGTGGCAGGCTCATTTTTTTTGCTTGTTGATTTAATATGGATAAAGGTAGCCCATGCGAACGCGATACTTTACCGTTTTCATTCATCATATTCAGTAAAACTTTAGGAACAAATCCTTGATGTATTGCTTGCATCATGGCATAACAGCTATCTTTTCCACCACTCCAAGAAGTCAAAAAATTCATAATTAACCTTTTATTGTTACTGGAATTCCTGAAACCATAAGTACTACTGTATCTGATTTTTTAGCGATATACTGGTTCATCCAACCTTGTAATTCAGTAAATTTTCTACCAATATGGGTATCAGCATGCAGGCCCATTCCTATTTCGTTACTCACAATAATAATGGTTGCATTTTCTTGATTTGCAATCTTGTCAATTTCTGTCTTTGCTAATTCTAGAGACAATTCAACATCATTTTTAGTATCTACAAAAAAATTAGTCAACCACAGGGTAACACAATCTATCACCGCCACATTTCCAGAAAAATTAATTTCACTTAAGTGTTTTTCTTTTTCAATATTTACCCAGCGATCATCACGATCTTTTTGATGGCGGTCTATCCTTTTTTGAAAGTCACCATCCCATTTTCTTGCTGTAGCAACATACATTGGTTTTGGAGATAGCTCCTTGGCTAAATGCTCAGCGTAGCCACTTTTTCCGGACCGTTCTCCACCTGTTATTAAATATATCATCGGTTTTGTTTTTATAGATTAATATGGACAATGACGACAGCCATTACCACAGCAGCTTCCTCTTTTTAGATGAAAAAAAGCTTTAAAAACATAATTATTATTTTCTAAATAGTAATCGATTCCTTCGAGTAGACGGGGAGATTTTGGCAACAATGTTATTTTATTGTTCACTATCGTTTCTGGAGTCAAAGTACTGATATAATCATCAATTTCATCCGAACAAGCCTTTTTAAAACAAGCCTCACAAAGGCAATCAATAGATGTAGTTGGCACAAATAAAGGTGGGAAATCATTACACCAGCAGGAGCTACTTATGGTATCACCACAGTCAAATGCGATTGTGCAGCTGGAGCACAGTTTGATATTTATACCATTCATGTTGTAAAGATAGTATTTGTTGATTTTTTTGGAACAAAAAATAAACAAGATTTTTTGTAATTTCTCCTACCTTTGCTTCAATTCTAAAATAATAGCATGAATAGTACTTCCTATCGATTACTTTTTGTTTTTGCTTTTCTGACATTAACCGGTTGTAAAAAAACACAAAAATCAGAAAGTAAATCCTTTGACGTAGTAAAAAACAAAATCGAATATGCTAACAGTTTAGCCATTTACAAACACGAAGGTTATTCGATTGTTAAAGTAATTAGTCCTTGGCCTGATGCCGAAAAAGACTTTACT
>Ga0206125_10005503_pt1 | contig 10678 bp, 12 predicted proteins | sample Helgoland_Spring_4_FD_148598 | JGI IMG/M metagenome (GOLD analysis project Ga0206125, IMG submission 148598) | Pelagic subsurface seawater microbial communities from Kabeltonne, Helgoland, North Sea - Helgoland_Spring_Bloom_20160331_1 | ecosystem: Environmental > Aquatic > Marine > Epipelagic ...
AGCTTGGAAAATTCTTTTTTACTTAAATGGCCGTCATTGTTTAAATCCAAACTTTTGAAGATATTACCAAATCTATTTGAAATTACTGAGTTGAGTTCATCAAATTCTAAAACCCCATTTGAATTTTTATCAAGTATTTGCATCATTCTTTTAGTACGAAAGGAAACTTTTGTAGTTCTAGCAGCAATTAATTCCTCTGTTGATAAGGCGCCATCATGATTAGTATCAGCGAACGAGAATTCTCTTTTCCTATGGTTCATTAATTCTGTTTTTGAAATTAGATTGTCATTATTGAGGTCAATTTTTGAAAATTGAATTCCATCAAATGGTTTCAGCTGATCTGCGTAACTAATAGAATTAGATCCAACTAATGTAAGCGCAGTAAAGGTGGTCATTATTAATTTCTTATACTTCATATTTAACTCCAAATTTATTTTGAGTGTGAATTTTAATTACTTATGATTATTAAACGCTGGAGGACCTAATTTCCGTCGAATTAATTTTTTTTAAATATGAGATTGAGTAAATAATCTGTAGAAATTAATTAAAACTATATGATGTACGATCTCGTATGTCTGGCAACACCGCCACTAAGTGGCTTTAAGTAATTGTTAAATATAAATAAAATATAATTTACATATGCTTACCCACAACGTTACCCACAATGAAGTAACTGATTAAACTGGATAAACATCATTTAGACACGTACCTGTGTATAGGTGCCATGTAAGTGTTGTTTAGCCTAAGATAGAAGTAGAAGATGATCCAGTTATAGATGAAGATTTAGATTTAATAGATCGTGGAGAAAGTTAAGATGAAAAAGCTAATACAAATACTTGCCGTTGTCATTATATTCATCATAGCTATTTTATATTTATTAGACGGCCTCGAATACACTGAAGCTGAAAAAGAATGGTGTAAGGAGCATCGACCTTTATTGCCTATTGAGATGTGTGCAAAAGAGTTTGGATATTAGATGAAGAAATTATTTCAAGGCACATTCTTTAAAGAGTGTGTGATAAAGCTTGGCAGTATTTATATTTTACTTGTTGTACTGGGATATATTTTTTTAGAGTACCGATCTGGCCAAGGCATGTCATGGGCAAATGGCTTTGTATTTGCAACCCATGATAAGATTGCATTTTCAATTTTTAGTTTAATATTAATTGTTTTTTCTTATGGTTTTTATTCTTGGATAAAAGCATTTTTTCGATTTGTGTTTATGGTTCAGATATCAATTCGAATAAAGATACTGCGTGTATTTTATTTAGCAACAGCACCAATTATTGCCAGATTAATAGTGTCTGAAATATTTGCGTTATTTTAGATTTTTCCATGTACTCTGATAGTAATATAGGTCAAAAAGTATCTTAGGTCACAAACTCTATATTCGTACAATGAAAGCAAAAGATGAGTAAAAAAATAAACTATCATACAATAGGCGAACTATTCTGTGGGCCAGGTGGTGGTGGTTTAGGTGCTTCGTTAGCTAGAATTGAAGCATCAGGTGAGACGCATTGTTTCGAGCATAGTTGGGCTTCTGACTTAGATTTAGACACCTGTAAAACATATAGTAAAAGTGTTCTTTTGAGTAATGAAGAGCTATCAGAAAAGGTTACATGTGGAGACGCCAGAGAATTAGATTTAGAAGATCCAAATACGTTTCCAGCTGTAGAAGGATTCCTTTTTGGTTTCCCTTGCAATGACTTCAGTATTGTTGGTGAGACCAAGGGGATGGGTGGTAAATTCGGTCCACTATACAAACAAGGTATCAGAGTACTATCTAGATCAGACTCTCCTGACTGGTTTCTTGCTGAAAATGTTGGAGGTCTCACGAGTGCAAATGAAGGAAATGCCTTCACAACAATAACAAAAGAGATGAGTGATGCTGGATACGATTTAGTTGCTCATAAATACAAATTTGAGGAATATGGTGTTCCACAAAAACGCCATCGGATTATTATAATTGGTATAAAGAAAGAATTAGGCTTGAAGTTTAAAGTACCTAAGCCCTTTAACTATCAAGTTTCAGCAAAAGCAGTATTAGATGACATACCTTCACACGCCACCCATAATGAGAGAACAAAGCAAAGTGCTACTGTTGTTGAGAGATTAAAGCATCTAAAAGCAGGGCAGAATGCATGGCATCCAGATTTACCCAAACATCTACAGTTAAATGTAAAAGGAGCAAGGTTGAGTAATATTTATAAACGCTTACTCCCAGATGAACCTTCTTACACAGTTACAGGTAGTGGGGGTGGAGGCACTCATATGTACCACTGGGAAGAGCCACGAGCATTAACAAATAGAGAACGAGCCAGGCTTCAAACATTTCCAGACAGTTTTCAATTTTCTGGAGCTAGGGAAAGTATAAGAAAGCAGATTGGAATGGCTATACCTCCGCTAGGAGCAAAAGTTATACTTGAAGCGATTTTAAAAACATTGGCTGGTGTTGAATATGAGTTCGTTGAGCCTAATTTAAAGATTTTATAATTTTTGATTAGCTTTTTTGCTTATAATAATTAACATAAACATATCATATTGAGATTAGGAGATTAGGAGTTCAGACCAAAGTTATGGTAAAAAAAAATTCTATGAATAGGACATTATGGATGTTTCCTAGAAATCTAAGAAAAGCAAAACCTGCTGAGCTGGGAATGATAGTAAGAGCGTTGTCAAATGCACTAGCTAGCTCAAAAGGTAGTTACTTAGATCAACATAGTCAGAATATTTACAGTAACACCCTAAACAAATTAAATTTAAAAAATGGTGGCAAACTTCAATCTTCAAATCCTGGGGGCATTAGGACATATATTGCTTATTTAGAGCAGTTAGGATTAATCTTCAGAAGGCCCGCAAACAAAAAAAAGAATATCAAAGCAAGTATCCATCTTACCCTTGCGGGAGTTGAAATTGCTAATTTAAAAGATCCTGTATCAGTGATGATAAAACAAACTCTCAGAATGCAATTCCCAAGCCCATATAGCCAAAGTCCACAAGTAAAAATTCATTCAAGTGTTAATGTTAAGCCAGCTATATTTTTAACAAAAATGGCAGAGTCTACTGAATTAAATAATTATATTACATCTGAAGATGCTACTATTGCAGTTATTTATGGCAGAACCAAAAATGATTTAAAAAATGTAATTAATAAATGCTTAAGTGCCAGGAAACATTATAAAAACAACTCAAATGGTAAAAATGATACAAAAAGAATTGAAGCGATTAAATCAATAATAGATAATCCAATTTTAGACGTATTTACTTCTAGAACTAAGGGAAAAAATATTGATGAACGCATATCTGAAATCCTAGATATTGGAAACACGCTCATTAATCGACTTTCTTCTACAGGTATTTTATTGAAAAAAATTGGTGTTTTAAGTGACTACGAAACTGAAATATTAGTATTAAATCAAAAATATAAATCTATAATTTCCTCTATTTCTAATGAGAAAATTGTGAACCAAAATGCTTATGCTGATAAAGAAAGTTGGCAAAGAAATTTAGGCCGGTGTCATAGTAGAAAAGACATTAGAAAAAATATAAAATGTAAAAGTTATAATCTTACAGAAATAGCAGAACAATTCAAACAAGACACCTTGCATGCATACAACCAGTATGGGGCTTTATTTGATGTAGATGATTTTTGTAAAAATTATAGTACTAAAATGGGTAAAAGTATTGCAGATTTACGTAAAATTGTAGATACAGTTTTGCCCAACACAAAAGGCGATAACGAGAGACAGTTGATTGAAACAGGGTCTGATATAAAAAGGCATAGGGATTTTGAAATCAATATCACTCATTATTTAAGAAATGCTTTTTCAAAGGCTGATGTTACGCATGTTGGGCAAAAAATACGTCTAGATAAAACAAAAACACGCCATAATTTTGCTGATGTTGTCTATCATTCTAGTAATCACTCTATTATTCAAATTGATGCAAAAGCATTATCTGGAAAATCTGAATATAAATATGATGCTACTGAATCTGGAAAATCAGAAGCTTATGTGAAATATCCAGACGAAATTTTCTCACATAAACACGATAAACAGGAATGTTTTATAATTATTTCACCACGGTTTTCAGTAAATGCATATAAGCATGCTGCTGACTCCGAAGAAAGAACTAAAGTTCCATTTAAATTAATTAACATACATGATTTTATAGAACTGGTAGATGGAGCTAAATCTAATGATGTTAACTTTGTTTCAGATATTTTAGCACATTAACTTTTTTAAGAAAATAATAGTAATGAACCTTCAAGAGGTAAAACCACTAAACACAAATAACCTGAGATAGAAGTAGAATACAATATAGTCAAAGATGATAGAGATTTAATAGATCGTGGAGATATTTAGAAATATAGTTTAATTACAATATGTTATATAGTATTATTAATGTTTTATTTGAATCCATTAGTTCAGGGGATTCTATTTGATTAGTGTTTTTGAGAATAAAAAATGTAATGAAGTTCATACAATTATTATAAATTTTCTTTACAAAGAATTACTGGGTAATAAGTATATATGATACATTATTAAGGACTTTCATGTTTCAAAAAATTAGCCATATTCCAATTACTAAAGAACAATTCCACAGGATACACACACAAATAATGATTTTCATATTGCTATTATTTTGTGGGTCACAAGCTATAGGGAATAATACAGCTCAAAGTATTTTGGAGAGCTTAAAAGAAAAAAAAGAACCAGAGTCATTTTTGAATTCAACTCCTGCACAAAAAGAAAGTGTAGGAAATATTATTAGAAATAAGATGAGACTATGTTGGAACCCTGCTGTTGGGGTTGAAAATGGTTTGACTAACGTTACGATCTTGGGTTTGAAGTTTGATATTGATGGTAGATTAGTCGAAAGTGTAAATTTATCACCAAATTCTGGGTTTGGATCCCAAAAAGCATTTGAAGTTGCAAGAAGGGCTGTTATACGTTGCAGTCCTTTTGAAGGATTAGACCCAAATTCATATGAAGTTTGGAAAGAAATAAATCTAATTTTTAATCCAAAAAAAATGATGCGCTAATACTAATGATTATCGGAATTCTTACCGTTTATAGGTAGATTATGCATATTACTTCATTAAATGCACCTGATCCAAGTTAACCATAATTTCTAAATCTTTTTGCGGCTAACTGTTGGACATTGATTTGATAAATCTTGCATTTTAGAAATAAGTCGCGTTAACGCAGATTACGAATGGCATTTTCTAATTTTAGATATGATGATTAATAATAATTGAAGAGCCTACATATTTTGAGCTTGGTTAAGTAAATCATATATATTTGTATTGTTGAAATTCTGTCTTTTCGCCATGCTCCAAGGACTTTCACCATTTTTATTTATCAAATTTATATTTGCGCCTGCATCTAGAAGCAACTTAATCACTTCAGACTGTTTGTTGCGTTTGTTGCGTTTCATTTTTATAGCAAGATGAAGTGGTGTATCACCATCAGAATTTTTTGCGTTAACATTAGCACCTTCATTAAGCAATATTTTTTCATTTCCCATCGGCCTAAATGTTTTGACAGAAAAATTGGAGTGTAATGGCGTGTTACCCTCTTTATCTATAGCGTGTATGTCAGCACCAGCATCAATTAAGGTTCGTATAATCCCAGGATTAGTAGTAATTTTAGATGCAAAATGTAATGGTGTTTCACCATCTATATTTTTGAGATTTGGGTCTGCACCATACTTTAACAATAACTTTGCACCACGGCCAGTAAGGTCATCAATTTTATTAGATAAGTTATAGTATCCTGTGAAATGTAGTGGAGTTGACAGGTTTTTATCTTTTGCATTAAAATCTGCACCAAATTCTAAAAGAATTTTTAACTTTTCAAAATTTACCGCAGCAGCATAATGCAGAGGTGTCGTGCCATGGTTTGGACGTTTAGCATCTATGTCAGCACCTAATTTAAGCAGCTCTTTATATGCCGCGGGGCTTGAATTTATTGCACTTTCTAGAGGGGATCTTCCATTAGTTTCATTTTTCGCTAAAACTGATGCGCCTCTTTTCAATTCATTTTTTAGGTCTGTGGTTGTAGCTGTCCACCACCAATCACTATTACATAAATTTCCACATTTTGACTTTGTATCACTTAATTCAATTTTTTGGCTGTTTGATAAAGTTGTTAAGGTCTGACTTTGTGAATTATCAGTTATTGATAATTTATTTTTTTTATAACTTTTTTGAAATAATTGGGTTTCACGAGCTATAATAGCAAGAAGTTTATTTGGATTTTTCCTATTTTCAGTTAGTAAGTCCAGAGCAGTTTTGCCATCTTTAGTTTTAATTTCTCTATCCGCACCAAGCGCAAATAATGCTGATAAAACTCTAGTATTTCCAAAAGCCCCAGCAAAGTGTGCTGCGGTATGACCACTGTCATTTTGCATATTAATGATTGCGCCTTCTTCTATCAAAGTAATTATAATATCTAAGTTCCCTGCTTCTACAGCAAGATGAAGAGGAGTGTTATTATACCAACCTTTTTCTTTTGAATTAACATTTGCTCCAGATGTAATTAAGAATTTAATAAGTTCTTTTTCCCTACCTTTTGATATATTTTCGATTACTTTGAAAAGTGGTGTTTTGCCCGAGTCTGATTTTGCATCAACTTCCGCACCTGCATTGATAAGTATTTTTGCAATATCTACTGTTTTTGCTCGGTGTAGGGGAGTGTAGCCGTACATGGTTCGTGCCATCACATCTGCTTGGAAATCTATTAATAGTTGTACTTTTTGTGCATCCCCAAAAAGACTAGCCATATGAAGAGCAGATCGCTTACGATATCCTTTAGAATGAATATTTCTTTTATTTATTTCAATTTTCGAACGAACATCTGCTATACTAGGTTTGCTAGTCCACCAAGCTGCTGAACACAAATCACCGCAGGTATTTGCTTTTAACTGTAATGCAAAAAATGTGCATATAATGATCAGAGCTATTTTCAACTGTTTAAAATTTTTACCTAAAATTTGTTTAATTAATTATCTAAAATCATTTTTCTTTCAAATTCAGCATATCAAAAAGAGACTTCATTTCAATAAATTTCTTAGTTCTATATTTACGAGCTGCTCTTGTTTCATATCCATGGACAGCTTAAGTTATAGCACAACGTTTTCAACGGCATTGTCAGACAAATTTAACGTCCATTGGTTGGTGCCTAATTTTAATGAATGACACATAAAACCCATCTAAGTACTTCGAGACTTCGCCCAAAATAATTCGTTTGGATGCTTTACCCATTTGGCATAAGCCCCGCATCCACGAGCTGGCGCTCAAGCCGCTTTAACTCACCCATAACCCGACGCCCAACTTCTGCTGCGTGGCGCTGGGCTTCAAGCTTATCCTTTGTTTGGCGCCCATGTTTAATATTGGCCTCTGAAATGCGCTGTAAGCCCTCTGGAGTCCGAGCGCCTGTTGATAGACCACCATGGAGTCTGCAGCGGCCATTATGTTTGTAGGCGGCTCTTTGGCACTCAGTACCCCGACGTGTCTTTGCGAGACATCTTTTACCCGGCCAGTTGGGCCCAAAACGTGTTTGAATCCCGATAGTTACGTTGCCTTTTGTTAACTTCATAATATCACCTTTCATGAGGTATTATAGTACCACAATTTCTATGAAACAGCTAGAGCTAGGGCACTTTATGTAATTTTTTTATAATATTTTTTTGAGGTAACCCTTTGAGCAAAACCCTGTGCGAAGGTTGCGTCTAAGGTCCGATAAAAAAGGGGGGTGTGGGTGTCCGTTTTATAGTCCTGATGGATTATGGACTGGAAGGCCTAGGGTACCTCTTGAAATGTTTTAATACTCATAGATTACTTGTAATCATTTAATGTTTATTAAATTCAAGAATTAGTTATCATAAAGGTCTATATTCCAAAGGTCTTCTATATGTTTCGATTTATTTCTGTTTTCTTAATATGTTTATTTTGTAATTCGGCTTCAGTATTTGCAGAAAAAATAGACCTATCATGTACTAAATACAAAATAACTTATCATTGTTCCTATACAGGAAAACGTTGTGAACGATTTGATGAAATGGTGAGTGATGGTGAAAAAAGTGCAATTTCTCTTGATACGGATCGTAACCAATTGAATTATAATCGTTTGCAGAATTTGCCATACTTTGAAGAGGGTACTGAGATAAAATTTTATCTTGTTTCAGGGCCATATGATGTTCACCTTACTTTGAATAGAGTTAGTGGTGATTTCACTACAGAATATCGTAAATTAGTAAAAAATCATAAGCAGATGTTTCAATTTCCCAATATTGATGAGAAAGGCTTCGGTACAGAAATTACTGTTTGGTATAATTGTAAGAGGCAAAAGGCTCTTTTTTAGAATATCATATTATACGATTGAATTGGCTACAGTGCTGAATTAAAATAATTTAATCTTTAAAACATATACGAGTAAAGTTATTTATCGATGCTTTTCAGCACAGCTTGATCCATCTTTCATGAGGCAGCAAATATAGCCCCAATTACTACTTGAGACATTTTTCCGATATGCAAAACTGCTTGCCATATCTCCACATCCAGTGAGGCTATAGCTCTGACCGATGTACTCTTCTTTGTTACTTGGCCAATAGAAATAAACGTTATAAGATGAATTCTCTAACTGTTTACAAGTATAATCTGAATATTCCTTGCAGCTATCCTTTGAAAACCAATCAAGAATACCGGCATTTGCTAAATTTACACTAACAAAAAAGTTTATCATAAAGAATATAATTATCTTAATTGAAATATATTTAGACATTTAAAATTCCTCGCATTGTGCCGCAAAAGCTGCAGCTGAAAATGATGTAGTCCATGCTTGAAACATTTGTCCACTATCAGGATCAAAAACAAATGTTGTTACAGTGCTTTCACTTCGTAAATAATCTGCTTGTGTCCAAAACTCAAAACTTCCGCCGTGTGGATGTTCGTTTGAAAAACTAATTTTACCAGTATTACTCAACGGGCTGTCACGACTAATTTTCATTTTGAAACGTGTTCTCTGGTAGTTTCCAACTTTGTTGGGTTTTGCATCGATAAAGTTTTGCATCGAACAGTAATAGACTGTTTCGCTGGCCAACAAATTGGAGCCAATAGCAATCAGGAACAGAGTAATTATTACGCGCATGAGATATCTCCATACTTAGGAATGAGCTTAACGGGATTTTTATTTTTGTGAAGTCTGAATCTTTTTCACCAATAATCTAACCTCAAGTGCAGGACAACGGACACCCCTTAGGGGTGTGTCCTGTCCGTCCGGGTCCTGCCTGACCGAGAGCACCATCTCCTAGTCCCGTTTGTCCGGACTTTGTCCGGGTGTCCGAGGAGTAAGATTGTAGACATCATCCTCAACTGTTAGCCAGCCTTTTGACTGAAGGTCTCGCCGTGCACGATCAAAGGCTTTGCGTTTGCTATCAGGGTTTGGTTGCGTCGATCTTTTATAGAAAGCTTCTCGCCATTGCTCCAAGTGAAGAACCGCTGGATTAAGGTCTAAAGGTGATGCTTCAAGCAAACCAACAGCTTCCCTAAAGGTCTTAACCGCAAACTGTTCGTTTTTTGTCAATCGAGCACTTTCAGGTGCTGCGGTTCCACGAAATTCCAACACAGCACTATTGATGGTAGCACCAGCCTCATCTTGGCCCATATCAACTGGAATAAGATAGAAGCACATCGGCTCTGGTTCGACATCATCCTTCATCTTTGATAATAATTAAATGTACTATCTACCTCACATGAAAGCACCTTTAGTATTTTTGCCATGTATCAATGTATTTGAATATTATATCTCTAATACGAATTCTACTTGGTCAATCAACACCGCCATCTGCTTCCCCAGATTGCAAACTAGCCCATAATTACGTGAATAACCGCGTTGTTTCAGGGAGATACAGGCGTGCGTTTTGTGTGATGCATGGGCTGAGGCCTTGATATCAGCGATTCTATAGCCTTTACTCAGACGCTCATTTGGCGAGGGTGGGTTTTGGAGGAACCAGATATTAAAAGTGAAACGCGTCCATGACTTATCTAGCATGCCTGAGAACACCGTCTTGAGAGGTGTTTGGCTTTGTCTATGAACACCTTTTACATCCTTATGGGTCGATTTGTTTGCGCATGAACCAACGGCGATGGGTAGCGGGAAAATGGCCATGTTCATTAGACAGTACTCCGAAAACCTTAAACTTTTGGGCGGTATAAAATGCAAAAGCTTCTGGGCTGGATGTATCCAACCATATACCATGACATCCGACGCTACGCGCGCAACTTACAGCGTCATTCATTAGGCGTTGTCCAATACCACAGCGCCGTTCGCTACGATTAACCCACAGCACTTTTATGAGCATCCAACCGTAAGATGTGATAGCGGTCAAACCTGCGATTATTTCATTGGCTTCATTTCGTGCAATTAATGTGAACTCGGTATTTTCAGCTTGCTCATTTGATGCAAGAAGATCCTGCATCAAATGAGCCGTCAATTCAGCTGAGAGCGAAGGCGAAGGGGTTTCTAATTGAACTTTGTACGTGTTTACGCCAGCCATGTTGCATAATCACTGACTAAAAGGTGTGTTGGCTCGACATCTTCTTCGATTGTGGCAAAGCGACCGATAGGTTCGCGGAATACGTTGTCGGTGTTGTCGTCATTTACAGTAGAAACCT
>Ga0206125_10005508_pt1 | contig 10668 bp, 11 predicted proteins | sample Helgoland_Spring_4_FD_148598 | JGI IMG/M metagenome (GOLD analysis project Ga0206125, IMG submission 148598) | Pelagic subsurface seawater microbial communities from Kabeltonne, Helgoland, North Sea - Helgoland_Spring_Bloom_20160331_1 | ecosystem: Environmental > Aquatic > Marine > Epipelagic ...
CATAAGAAATGAATATTACAGTTATAGGATCTGGATATGTTGGGTTAGTTTCAGGAACCTGTTTTGCAGAGATGGGAAATAAAGTGACCTGCGTAGATATAGACCCAGTCAAGATTGAAAAATTAAAGCAAGGCCTCATTCCTATCTTTGAGCCTGGTTTGGAACAGATGGTTCTAAAAAACGTTAAAAACAAGAGCTTACTTTTTACAATAAATTTAGGAGAAGCTATTAGCGATGCTGAAATTGTTTTTATTGCGGTGGGAACGCCCACGGGCGGTGACGGTTCTGCAGATCTACAATACGTATTGGCAGTAGCGAAATCTATTGGACAATTGATGCAAAATAGATTGATTGTAGTAGACAAATCTACGGTGCCTGTTGGAACTGCAGATCAAGTAAAAGCGACCATTCAAAAAGAGTTAGATGCACGGAATACTGATTTAGAATTTGATGTGGTTTCAAATCCTGAGTTTTTAAAGGAGGGTGCTGCAATCAATGATTTCATGAAACCTGACAGAGTAGTTATAGGTGCTGATTCTGACACTGCTTTTGAGTTGATGAAACAATTGTATTCTCCTTTCTTTAGAACCCACAATCGTTTTATTGCTATGGATATCCGTTCTGCTGAAATGACGAAGTATGCTGCCAATGCAATGCTAGCTACAAAAATATCTTTTATGAATGAAATTGCCAATATTTGCGAGAAAGTAGGGGCCGATGCCAATCAAGTTCGTATCGGAATTGGTTCAGATCAACGTATAGGCTATAGTTTTATTTATCCTGGTGTTGGATATGGAGGGGCTTGTTTTCCAAAAGATTTAAAAGCACTGACTAAAATAGCTGAAAATAATGGTTATACTGCACAATTAATTACTGCAGTAGAAAAAGTAAATAATGAACAGAAATTAGTCATCGCTCAGAAAATTATAGCTCGTTTTGGAGAAGACCTAACCGGTTTTTCTTTTGCTATTTGGGGCTTGGCCTTTAAACCAGGTACAGATGACATGCGAGAAGCACCATCTATTCATACAATTAAAGAATTGGTGAAACGAGGTGCAAAAATAAAAGCCTATGATCCGAAAGCTGTTGATCAAGCTAAAGAGCTCTTCCTTAAGGGGATTGAAAATATAACCTATGTGGACTCGAAGTACGAAGTTTTAAAAGACTCGGCTGCACTAATATTACTCACAGAGTGGAAAGAGTTTCGTTCGCCTGATTTTGAAGAAATAAAAGCACAATTAAAAAGTTCGATTATTTTTGATGGGCGTAATCAATATATAGCTTACGATTTGGAGAATAAAGGTTTTGAATATTACAGGATAGGAAAATAAAAAAAAATGACTACCGGTGGTAGTCGAGAAAAAAGTAGATAATTAAAAAAAAAATAAAAATGTTAAATCTAAACGGAAAATCAATTTTAATTACTGGTGGAACAGGTTCTTTTGGTAAAATGTTTACAAAACTAATTCTTGAAAGAAATCCAGAAGTAAAAAAACTTGTGATTTTATCCAGGGATGAACAAAAGCATTTCCAAATGGCACAAGAATTTCCTTCAGAACAATATCCAGCTATGAGGTATTTCATCGGAGATGTTAGAGATAAGACAAGATTAAAAAGGGCTTTTGAAGGTATTGATGTTGTTATTCATGCGGCTGCTATGAAACATGTTCATTTAGCTGAATACAACCCTATGGAATGTGTTAAAACTAATATTAATGGCGCCGAAAATGTTATTGATGCAGCTCTTGATTCAGGGGTTCAACATGTAGTCGCTCTTTCAACAGATAAAGCTGCAGCCCCAATAAATCTCTATGGTGCTACAAAATTAGCTTCTGACAAGTTATTTGTCGCTGCTAACAACATTAAAGGAAAAAGAGACGTTCGTTTTTCTGTTGTTCGTTATGGTAATGTGATGGGGTCTAATGGATCCGTTATGCCCTTTTTCTTAAATAAAAAAAATAAAGGAGAAAAATTCCTTCCAATTACTGATGATCAAATGACGCGTTTTAACATCTCTTTACAAGATGGTTGTGAAATGGTCTTCTATGCAATTGAAAAAGCTTGGGGAGGAGAAGTTTTTGTTCCAAAAATTCCGTCTTACAAAATTTCTGATGTAGCTACAGCTATTGCTCCAACTATGACTCAGAAAGTAGTAGGAATCCGTCCTGGAGAAAAATTACATGAGGAGATGATAACAGCTTCTGATTCATACAATACCGTAGATTTAGGGAAATACTATGCAATTCTACCGCAGAAATCTCCTTATTCGCAATATTCTAAGGAAGATTATAAGAAAGCTTTCAATGGAGTTGATGTGGAAAATGGTTTTTCCTATAACTCTGGAAATAATTCAGATTGGGAAACAATAGAATCTTTAAGAGAATTAGTTAAAGTCCATGTAGATCCTAATTTTAAAGCATAATGAATAAAATACCTTACGGGAGACAAAATATAGATCAAAACGATATTGATGCAGTTGTTTTAACTCTTCAATCGGATTACCTTACACAAGGCCCAAAGGTCAGAGAGTTTGAATCTAAATTTGCTAAATATGTGGGGGCTAACTATGCCGTAGCTGTTAACAATGCTACTTCTGGTTTGCATCTTTCTGTATTAGCTTTAAATCTTTCCAAAGGGGATAGAGTTATTACAACCCCTATTACTTTTGCAGCTTCAGCAAACTGTATCCGTTACGCTGGTTCAGAGGTTTGGTTTGCCGACATTGATCCTGACACTTATTTGTTGGATATTAATTCTGTAAAAGAATTAATTGAATCAAAGCCAAAAGGATTCTTTAAAGGAATTATCCCTGTAGACTTTGCTGGTCTACCTGTAAATATGGAAGAATTTAGAGTCATGGCAGACATGCATAATCTTTGGATAATAGAAGATGCTTGTCATGCCCCTGGTGGATATTTTATAGATAGCAAATCAGAAAAAAACTATTGTGGAAATGGCAGATATGCTGATATTAGTGTTTTTTCTTTTCATCCTGTAAAACATATAGCTTGTGGGGAGGGAGGAATGGTAACTACCAATTCTAAAGAATTATATGATAAGTTGATACTGCTTAGAACTCATGGGATTTCCAAAGAGAATATGGATGAAAACCACGGGAACTGGTATTATGAAATGAAAGAGCTTGGTTTTAATTATAGATTAACAGATTTTCAATCTGCACTAGGAATTACTCAATTATCAAAAAATAATAAAGGAGTAGCGCGAAGAAATGAAATTTCCTTAGCTTATAAAAAAGCATTTGAAGGAAAAATTAAGTTTCAAGAATTGCCTGCTGGAGCTTATAATGCACATCATCTTTTTATTATAGAGGTTGAAAACAGAAAAGAATTATATGATTTTCTTCACTCTAAAGGAATATTGGCACAAATTCATTATGTGCCAGTTCACACCATGCCGTATTATAAAAATATAGGTTACAAAGATGCTATTCTTGTTAATGCAGAAAAATATTATTCTAGAAGTATTAGTTTACCAATGTATCCAACCTTAACTTCTAAAGAACAAAACTTTGTGATTGAAAAGACTTTAAAATTTATTATGAAATGAAACTAATAGACCCTAAAATTAAATATAAAATTGACTCTAAAAGGCTATTTATTAGGCCGATAATTATAGAAGATATTAATGATGCATATATTGGATGGTTAAACGATCAAGAAACCAATAAATATTTAGTAACGAGGCAAGCAAATAGGGAATCAATTATTGAGTACATAAATAATTTAAGAAAATTAAACTTAGATCTTTTTGCTGTCTTTGACAAAAAAAGGAATCTACACATTGGGAATATAAGTATAACTTCTTTGGAAGAAAATACGGGTTGTTATGGCTTAATGATAGGTGATAAAAGCTCCAGGCTTGTGGGTTTGGGTGGCGAAGCTTCTCTATGTGTTATAAAGTTTCTATTTGACTCTTTAGGTATTGAAAGACTGGAGGTAGGCGCAAATAAACAAAATAGCGATGCATGCAGAAATTTGCTGGATTTGGGGTTTTTGGAATTTTCTGTAAATACCACCTCAAGAATATTTGAGTTATCCAATGTTCAATGGAATATTAATAGACGAACAAACTCAAGATTATATAAAAATATAAAAATAGAATTTTTAAAATTTAATTAATAAGTTATGAATAAATCAGTAAAGAATATTATCAATCAAACTCTTACGAACTTTATAGAAGAGGAAAATATAGATAATTCAATTGATGTAAATGAAAGTACAAGATTGTTTGGCTCTGATGCTTTATTTTCTTCTATTCAATTAGTGTCTTTTATTACTGAACTAGAAGAAAATCTAGAAGACGAATTGGATATTGAAATAACGTTAGCCGATGAAAAAGCAATGTCTATGCGTACTAGTCCTTTTTCGAGTGTTAAGTACTTAATCTCTTATGTAGAGGAAAAATTAAAAGAGAATGGATAGTTTAAGGAGAGTTATTTTAATAACGGGTACCCGAAAGGGTATAGGAAGATATTTAGCTGAACATTTTTTGAATTTAGGTGATGTTGTTATTGGCTGTAGTAGATCGGAAACAGATTTAGAGTCTGATAGCTATACCCATTTCTGTTTAGATGTCTCTGACGAGAAAGCCGTAAAAAAAATGATTTCCTCTGTTAGGAAATCTATAGGGTATGTTGATATACTGATAAATAATGCAGGTGTGGCGTCTATGAATCATTATTTACTAACTCCAAAATCTACGGTCGAGAAACTATTTAATACTAATGTAATCGGTACATTTTTGTTTTCCAGAGAATTAGCAAAGTTGATGTCTAAAAAAAGATATGGTAGAATTATTAATTTTTCTACAGTAGCGGTTCCATTGAATTTAGAGGGTGAAGCCGTTTATGCAGCATCAAAGAGTGCTGTAGTTTCCTTGACAAAGATATTGTCAAAAGAAGTTGGTAGTTTAGGTATTACTGTTAACGCTGTTGGTCCAACACCTGTTTTAACAGATTTGATTAAAACAGTGCCTAAAAACAAAATACAAGAACTACTAGATCAGCAAGCAATAGAAAGGTTAGGCACATTTGAAGATGTATTAAACGTGGTTGAGTTTTTTATTAAACCAGAAAGTTCATTTATTACAGGTCAAGTTGTTTATTTAGGAGGAGTAAGTTAATATAATGAGAAATAGATTCAACGAATACAAATCAAATATAGCGATAGTTTTAGGAAATGATTCCTATTCATATGAAGATTTAGATATGGAAATATCTAGAGCTTTAAATCGAATAAATGAAGAAAACATAAGTTCAGGTGAAACGATATTTTTGTTAAGTGATTATTCCTTTGAGGCTATTGCTTGGTTATTGGCATTGTATGAGAATAAAAATATAGTAGTGCCTATAACATCGGTTATAGAAAAGGAAATATCTGAAAGAATTAATGAAGTAAGTGTTGATGCCATTATAAATTTGAGATTAGCAACAATATCAAAATTAAAGCAAACACGACAGAGGCACGAGATCATAAAAAAACTTAATGATAAAAATAAAAGTGGGTTAATAATATTTTCTAGTGGAAGCACAGGTAAACCCAAAGCAATGGTTCATGATATGGATAATTTAGTTTCCGTATATTTAGAAAAACGTGTTAGAAAAATTACTTTTATGATTTTTTTAATGTTTGATCATATAGGAGGTATTAATACATTATTTAATTGCTTGGCAACAGGTGCTACAGTTGTTGTTCCAACTAAACGAGAGCCGAAAGAGGTTATAAGTTTGATAGAGAAATTTAAAGTACAAGTACTGCCAACTTCACCAACTTTCTTAAATCTAATGTTGATGTCGGGTGTTCTAGAAGAGTATGATACTTCCTCACTTCGAATGATTACTTATGGCACGGAGGTAATGCCAGAAAGTTTATTGCAAAGGTTAAAGAAATCGTTTTACAGAGTTAAATTTCTTCAAACTTTTGGAACTAGTGAGACAGGAATAATAAAATCTAGTAGTAGGTCTTCTTCAAGTACTTTTATAAAGTTAGATGATCCGGATCAAGAATATAAAATTGTCAAAGGAGAATTGTGGCTCAGGAGTAAGACTCAAGTTTTAGGTTATATGAATCATTCCATGGAAAGTTTTACTGAGGATGGTTGGTTTATGACTGGTGATTTGGTTGAGCAAGATGGAGATTATATAAAAATTAAAGGACGTCTGAAGGAAGTGATTAATGTAGGTGGAGAAAAGGTATTACCAGCTGAGGTTGAAAGTGTTCTTTTATCTCATATGGATGTCGAAGACTGCACAGTTTATGGTTTATTGAATCCGATTACTGGTCAGACAGTTATAGCAAATGTCACAATAAAGGAAGGGTTAGATAAAAAAACGGTAAAAAAAGAACTCAAAGCCTTTTGTAAGAATAATTTAGATGCTTTTAAAGTGCCTACTAAATTTAAGTTTGTAGAATCTAATGCTTACACCGTTAGGTTTAAAAAAGTTAGATAGATGAATAATAAACTTGTTTTAGGAACTGTTCAGTTTGGATTGGATTATGGTATCAATAATAACTCGGGTTTACCTTCGTTAGAGAAGGTATTTTCCATTTTAAATTATGCTAAAGGAGAAGTTTCTTGTATAGATACGGCCAGTGGTTACGGAATTTCAGAAGAAAGAATTGGACTTTATCATTTTAAGCACCTAGGAGAAATATTTGATGTTAATACTAAATTTTCTAAAGGCATTATTGAAAACCCTTTAAAAGAACTTAAGACAGCTCTTTTAAAATTAAAGGTGCCAATAATTAACACGATGATGTTCCATTCACTTGACGACTTTAGGTTGAATCAAGAGAAAATGGAAATTCTTTTGAAAGAAGGAAAAGGTAATTATTTTAAGAAGATTGGTGTATCCGTCTATACCGTTGAAGAGCTAGAGAAGCTTAAGAATATAGTTCAGATTGAGGTGATTCAGGTTTCTTTTAACTTATTAGATAACCATGCAAAAAAAGGAATGATTTTAACAGAGTTGAAAGAACTAGGTAAAGAAATTCATGTGAGATCTTGTTTTTTACAGGGTTTGTTTTTTAAATCAACTGACGATTTAGAAGAGAATTTAAAAGATGCAGCAAAGTATCTCGATGAATTAAACCACATTGCTAAAATGAATAATTATTCAATAGGGGAGTTAGCCCTATCATATTGTATTTCTAAACCATATATTGATAAAGTAATTATTGGTGTAGATTCAAAGGATCAATTACAACAAAATCTTAAATGGGCATCATTGAGGTTAAATGAGGAAGTTGAAAAGACAATTGACTGCATTGATATTAGAGAAGAAGTTCTATTAAATCCATCAAAATGGTAGACGGAAAAAAAGTTGTGCTTGTTACCCAAGCAAGAATCGGAAGTTCAAGATTTCCAAAGAAAATTGTACAAAAATTGGGTGAAAAAACTCTGATAGATCATCATTTAGACAGATTATTAATGGTTACAAATAAAGATAAGGTTATCGTAGCTACAACTAAAGAAGCAGGCATTAAAGAGTTAATTGATCTTGTAAGTAAAAAAGAAGTACTTGTTTATCAGGGGAGTACAGACAATGTGTTAGATAGGTTTTTTCATGCCGTTAAGAATGAAGATCCTGATTATGTTGTAAGAGTAACTTCTGATTGCCCTCTGATTGACCCAAAACTAATTGATGAGGTAATTGCTTTTACTATTCAAAATGAATTGGACTATGGATCAAACATTTTGAGAGAATTGTTCCCTGATGGACAAGATATTGAGGTTTTTAGGTTTTCAGCATTAAATAGAGCATATAATGAAGCAACAATAAATTCGGATAAAGAGCATGTTACACCTTACATTCGAAGAAACTCTTCTTTTTTAGGAGGAAAGTTGTTTAAGTCTGGTAATTATTTTTGTGACACGGATTTTAATGGAGTGAGAATGACCGTAGATGAAAAACCCGATTTAGAGGCCTGTGAAGTCATGGTTTCCAAATTAGGAGATGATGCCGGTTGGAAAGCTTACGCTGAATTTATTATTAATAATCAAGAATTATTTACCAATCAGAAAATAAAAAGAAATGAAGGTTTTGTGAAATCTTTAAAAAATGATTAAAATGGGAAAAGGACAAGATTTATATAAAAGAGCAAAGCAAATTATTCCGGGGGGAACCATGTTGCTTTCTAAACGACCTGAAATGTTTTTGCCAGAATTATGGCCTTCTTATTATGAAGAAGCTAAAGGTTGTGAAATCATGGACTTAGATGGAAATAAATTTATAGACATGTCTATAATGGGTATTGGAACTAATACTTTAGGATATGGAAATAAATATGTAGACCAAAAAGTTGCTGAGGTAATTAAGAAAGGAAATATGTCTACTTTTAACTGTCCCGAGGAAGTAGAACTAGCAGAGAGGTTAATAGAGATAAATCCTTGGGCAGATATGGTACGTTTTGCAAGAACTGGAGGAGAAGCTAATTCAATTGCAATAAGAATTGCTAGAGTAGCATCTGGTAAAGATAAAGTAGCAATATGTGGCTATCATGGTTGGCATGATTGGTATCTGTCTGCAAATCATAATGGAGGTGATGATTTATCTTCACATTTAATTCCGGGATTAAGTCCTAATGGAGTACCTAAGAATCTAAAAGATACAGTATATCCATTTAATTATAATGATTTTGAAGGACTCTTAGAAATCATTAATTCAAATGATATAGGTGTTATAAAAATGGAGGTTGTAAGAAACTTTGGTCCTGAAAATAATTTTTTGAAGAAAGTTAGAGATTTAGCAACTAAAAAAGGAATTGTACTGATTTTTGATGAGTGTACTTCAGGGTTCAGAGAAAATTTTGGTGGTATTCATAAAAAGTATCATGTTGAACCAGACATGGCTATGTTTGGTAAGACTCTTGGGAATGGATATGCTATAACAGCTGTTGTAGGTAAGAAATCAGTGATGGAATCGGCTGAAGACACTTTCATAAGTAGTACTTTCTGGACAGAACGTATTGGCCCAACGGCAGCTTTAGCAACTTTAGAGGAAATGCAAAGCCTTAGATCTTGGGAAGTAATTACTACCCAAGGTTCCAAAATGCAAGAATTATGGAAGACATTAGCTTCAGAGAACAACTTGTCAATTTCTGTAGGAGGTATACCAGCACTTTCTACCTACGCTTTCAATTCGGATAATGCTTTGAAATTTAAAACTTTGGTAACACAAGAAATGTTGAAAAAAGGATTTTTGGCGAGCACCTTATTTTACGCTTGTGTTGCCCACACCGATGAGCATATTAAACTTTATGGAGAAGCTTTGTGTGATGTTTTCAATGTGATTGCCAAGTGTGAAACTGACGAGTTGAATATAGATGAATTATTAGATGGTCCTGTTTGTAACTCAGGATTTAAAAGATTAAACTAATGCGAAATTACAAGGTTTTACAACATAGTGTTTTTGCAAAGAATGGGTATAAGATACTTCCTATTCGCAGCCAGGATAGATACGATATCATGCAATGGCGTAACGAACAATTATATCATTTACGTCAGGATAAGCCTCTAACTAAAGACTGTCAAGATCATTATTTCGATACAGTGATTCCTATATTATTTGATCAAGAAAAACCTTCGCAATTATTATTTTCTTTTTTGAAGGATGACCAGCTAATTGGATACGGAGGTTTGGTACACATAAATTGGATAGATAGAAATGCAGAAATTTCTTTTATCATGAATACGAAATTGGAGAATTTAGAGTTTGAACATTTCTGGTCAAAATACCTTGGTTTAATAGAAGAATTAGCCTTCAACAAACTTGACTTAATAAAACTTTATGTTTATGCTTACGATCTAAGGCCTCACCTGTATACTATATTATTAAATAACAATTATTTTCTTGATGCAAGACTTAAAAATCACTGTATTTTTAATGGAGAAGCAAAAGATGTTGTGATTCACTCAAAATTAAAACACTAGTATGAAATTAGGTCTTTTGGTTAGTGGTGGATTAGGAATGGAAGCATTAAAAATGATAATGTCTCAATTACATCCAGTATTTGTTTTTACCAATAAAACTTCTACAAGTATTATTGAGTTTTGCGCAAAAAATAATGTTCAAATTTTTATTGGAAACCCAAGAAATAGTTCAGCGTCCGAATTTTTAGTAGATAAGCATGTAGAGTTAATTTTGTCCATTAATTATTTGTTTTTGATTGAAAAGGATATAGTTAATTTTCCTTCAAAGTATTGTATTAATATTCACGGATCTTTATTACCAAAATATAGAGGAAGAACTCCACATGTTTGGTCAATAATAAATAATGAAAAGTTTACAGGGGTTACAGCTCATTTAATTGATGAAAATTGTGATACAGGTGCAATAGTAAAACAAGAAAGAATTGAAATCTCTTACAATGACACTGGTGCTTCTTTGTTAGAAAAATATTCACGAGTTTATTTGAAGATGCTAACTTATCTATTGAATGAAGTTGAAAGTGATAATTTAACAGCCGAATTGCAAGACGAGTCTAAGGCTACGTATTTCCATAAAAGAACTCCTGATGATGGTGAAATAAACTGGGGATGGCAAAAAGAAAGAATTAGAAATTGGGTGAGAGCTCAAGCAAACCCGTACCCTGGTGCGTTTACAGTTCTAAATGATCAGCGTGTTATCATAGACGAAATCGTTTATTC
>Ga0206125_10005510_pt1 | contig 10668 bp, 8 predicted proteins | sample Helgoland_Spring_4_FD_148598 | JGI IMG/M metagenome (GOLD analysis project Ga0206125, IMG submission 148598) | Pelagic subsurface seawater microbial communities from Kabeltonne, Helgoland, North Sea - Helgoland_Spring_Bloom_20160331_1 | ecosystem: Environmental > Aquatic > Marine > Epipelagic ...
TTTTTGTTTAATTGATTTTTTGTTCATAAATGTTAGTTTTTTCTTTGTTTTCATATATATATATATATATATTTATTTAATTTTTAATTATTTTTTTGAACATAGTTTTAATCCAAATAAAACTAGAAATATCACCAATAAATACTAACCCCAACAATGCGAAGTCATAGTATGTATATAATTCTAAAATACGATTGTATAGTAATATATAGTGATAATATGGAATTACAAACATCCGTATTAGTATAAAATTGAAACTAAATACTGGAAACATATATTTTTCTAATCTGTGATGTTTCAAATATTTAGATACATACCATGTAATTTGTAATGGATTTGTGATTTCACCCCAAAATATTGTATATGTTATTAGAGAGGCTCCTATATTATATAATGTTGTTAAATAATAGACCCCTAGTATCAATATATGATGGAATAAAAACATTGCTGATACTTTATTAAATAGCATAAATAAGATATCATAAACAAAATAGCCTGCTGATATTTTAATAAGGTTTAATTGATTTGTATTAAAAGTATGAACATCACTTTCCAACATATCATATTGAATAATATATCCAGAATATAATATAGTTAATATAGCATGTATTAAACTAACAAAAGTTGACGACAATTGAATGTTAATGTATGGTAACATAAGACGCGATACTAATAAACATAAATACCAATATAATATTATCATTATATACTGTATTAATTTAATTTTAATATTATTTATTAAATATTATTAATTCTCTAAGTTTTATAACTATAAATAACACTAATACATATTATAAATACGAATGGTATTAAACATCTAAATACATTATCTATTTTTTTTACTAATGATTCGATTTCATTAAATATTAATATTTCTTTGTATGTTAATTTCAAAACTACATCATTGTAATCAATCGTCTTTATGATATTATCTAAATCATTATCACTATTTAACACTTTTACTTTATTTTTATTAATAGTTTGAATATAACTATTTGGACGATTAACATTCGTACTTTCTAATACGGTTGTTGTAATATTAAATTCTTCATCTACATTGGTTTCATTTATATTTTCAGTGGCTGAAAAAGCGTCTGTTAATACTTTGTGTTTTTGTGCTTTGTTATTTTGTTTTTTTTTATAGTGTCTATCTTTTTTAATTAATGTATCCAAATCAAATCTATCTTTACACATTAGATAAATGATGTTTGATTTTGATGTTAGTAATGAAAATATTAATCCACTTTCAATAGAACAAACCATAGATGTCACGAAGCAACATAAAAAGAAATAGTCCATCAATGTATAATAACCTACTACTGGAATTTTATCAGCTAAAGTCAATTGAAGAGCTAATATAGTAAGAGGTATAAATACACCAGTACTTGTCCTACTAATATTATCTGGTTTTATTAGCATAATAATGAAGTTAACTATAACTAATGAAATGGTCATTCCCATACTAATATTGTAATAATGAGGAAATCTTTTTAATGTAATGGTATATTCATTTGTAGTAAAATTATTATCACTACAACATGGACGTTCTTCATTGTAATTTTCTAATGTTACTGATACAATGTCCCATTCACTATGTGAAAATGTGTCAACAATATCTATTTGTTTAGAAACATCATCATATGGCTTTAATAGTAATAAATTGTTATTATAAATCCATGATGAAAATTTCATTTTACAATTCTGTATATCAAATGGAAAATATGATAATTCTAATCCACATGAAAATTTAAATACACCTGGATTACTCCACATTATTTCTCCATTACTATACAAATTCATTCCACCATTAAGTGTATAAATATCAGGTAGACTTGCTGCATTTAATAATTCTATATCTGGAACCCAAGTATATGACTTATCTACAGATAAAAATGTTAGATTTGACACAGATGAATTCCATTTAAGATTATTGTCAACCCAATTCATTCTAACCCATAAATTAATATCAACTGTTTCTTCCATTTGATTAAATGACTCTAAATTTTGAACACCTAATCCCATACTGACATTTAAAGTATCATGATAATGTTCTACTGGTCTTACTAACTTATTATAATTATTAAATAAATTAGTCCTTAAACTAACTTCTTCATTATTTGATAAAACTAATTTTAAATTAGTAAATAATAACAATAACACGCATTTCATATACTCTCATTTATTGTAAGTGCTTTAAGTGTTTTATTATCATATTTTATTAATTATTTTCTTTTAAATAATTATGACCTCAATATTATGTTTAGGCAATTTTGGTAGTGGTAAAGAAGGGCAAACGAAGGTGGCAGAATTGATGATGTATTTGTACAAAAAATACGATATTAAATTTGTTATTGGTTTAGGTAATAATATATTACCAAATGGAGTAAAACACAAAAAAGATACTAAATTTATGACACATTTTGAAAAACCATATAATAAATTATTACAAAAAATAAAATTTTATAATATATTAGGTGAAGTAGATTATATATCCCGAAGTTCTATCAATAGTGAGATAAATTATAATAAATGGGTTTTACCAAATAATTTTTATTGTTTCAAAAAATATATTAATAAAATACCAGTAGAATTTATATTAATTGATTCAAATTTTGAAAAAATAAAAACAAAAGACAAAAAAACCCAAGAAATATGGGCTTTAAATACATTATTGGAAAGTCGGTCACGTTGGAACATTATTATCTCACACCATCCATGGTATAGTTTTGGTAATAGTAATTGTGATCCTGAATTAAATATATTTTTCGATAAATTAAATAATACTAATAAAGTAGATTTGATTATTTCATCGCATGAAAATAATCAACAACACATTTACATACCAAATAAACCAAATATGATTATTTCAGGTGTCGGTGCTGTAAATGATGAATTGCCAATAATTAAAATATATGATGAATTGAAATTTACATCTAATGAATTAGGATGTGTTATGATTCATGTTGTAAAAAATAGATTAAATGTTGTATTTTATAATAGCGATAAAAAAAACATACATAGCTTTAATATCAATAAATATTAAATAAAAAATCATATTTTTCTATGTTGTTATATTAATGATTTATGGATTATTTTATGAATTTTTTAAAAAACACATATTTCAAACACTATTTTATATGATAACAATGGTTCATATTCCATTAAATACATTAGGAATGTCGCATTTATATGGTAAATTAATATCTAATTTGAAAGATTCATCTATAGATAATGGTGTATATTTTATGGTATTGCTAATATTAATGTGGTCAGCAATACAATTTATTAGATTGTTAGCTGGTTATATGTACTCACGTATTTTTCCTAAATTTGCAGCTTTTGTACGTGGAAAGCTTGTAGAAATAATAATTGAACGCTACAAAACAAATTATCAAGATTTAGAAATTGGTGACACTATTACTAAAATAATTAAAACACCTTGGTTACTTGAAGATATGTTCAATATAGGTGAAGATTTCATATTTAGAAATATATTGATAGTGATTAGTAGTTTTATATACTTATCTATGTATAGTTTAAAATTGGGATTAATATATTTAGTGTCTATATTTATTGTATTTCTTATGTGTATAGTTTATGTCAAAAAATGTACAAAATACACAGTCAAAAGTGAACAAATATATGATAATGTTCATGAAGAAATTGAAGATACATTATCAAATTTAATTTCAGTATACACAGCACAAAAAACGGATTATGAAAAAGATAAATTAGATAAAATAAACACAAAGGTATACAAATCACAACAAGCTATAAATAAGTGTAATAATAAATATAAAATATTTTTTGCTATTATTTATATTTGTATATTCATTGTATTAAATTTTTATGCTATACATATATTTAGAAAAAAAGAGATTGATTTAGAAAGATTAATAGCTATTATTATTATAAATTATTCTTTACTAACATCATTAATGACCATTTATTTTTATGCTAAAAGATTATCTAGCATATTAGGTCGTAAAAAGGTATTTTTCGAATACATTGATAAATTACCACACTCTTCAAAAGATAATAAAATGAAAATAGAAAATATTAAATCCTTACAAATATCAATTAAAAATCTTAATTTTTATTATGTTAAAGGAAAACCAATATTAAATAATGTAAACTTAGAAATAAATAACAATGATGTAATAGGATTAATTGGTCCAATTGGTAGTGGTAAATCAACAATTGGTAAGCTATTAGTAAGATTACAAAACCCTAAAAATGGTTCTATATTTTTAAATAAAATTAATATTAAAAATTTAAATGTAGATAATTTAAGACATATTATAAATTATATCCCACAACATCCAAAATTATTTAACCGTACATTATTTAATAATATCGTATATGGTATATCTAAAAAAATAGATGAAAATGATATTTATACAATATTGAAAGATTTAGATGTAAATAAAACTACAGAAAAATTTAAATCCATAATGTTTAAAAAGGTTGGAAAAAATGGATCCAAATTGTCAGGTGGACAAAGACAATTAGTTTGGCTTATTAGAGCTATACTTAAGAATAGTAAAGTCATTATACTTGATGAACCAACATCATCATTAGATAATAAAAGTAAATTACAGGTAATAAAATTCATAAAAAAATATTCAAAAAATAAAACTATTATATTGATTACACATGATAAATCATTATTAAAATATGTAGATAGGATTATTACTATAAAAAATGGTACTATAATCAAAGATATAGTTAAAAATTAACTATCATAATTCCGATGACATTTTTTACATAATATAAAGAGTGGTATTTGTTCATGGTATTTTATAAAAGTTATCAAAATATCTCTGATTTTTATTGGAGTATTTTCGTCTACAAAATATTTATTTATAGATTTTTCCAATAAGGATGTTCTATCGCAATTATTTTTATTACAATGAGCCCTATCTAATTGAATAGACTTATTTTTTTCTATTCCACAATAATCACAATTATTAGTTTTGTATTTAAAAAATGAATTTATAAGATTTTTAGAGGGACCACCTTTAAGAAACATTAATATATCACTTTTTGGACCACCAATAAAACAATTATTATGTAAAGAATTTATCTTTGTTTTTTTTATTTTTATGTCTATATTCATAGTTCTTTTTTGAGCATTTTTATACAATGGATTCGAAATATCATTTATACACTCCATTATATTTTGTTTTTATTTACATTATCAGTTATTCAATTTCATAAAATATTGATTTCATAAAATATTGATTTTTTAAAAATTGATTTTTAATAAATCAATATATATGAATATAAATGACTGTACTTGTATTATTAGAATCGCCAGCTAAATGTGAAAAAATTACTAAACTATTAAAATCATTAGGACATGATGTTATAGTAAAAGCAACATATGGACATGTTAGTGATTTAGATAAACGAAAATTATCCATTGAAACAAACAATAATTTCAGACCTTCATATACAGTAAATCATGACAAAAAACAAGTCATTTTAAATCTAAAGTCTGCTTACAAAAAATGCGATAGTATTTTGTTAGGCTGTGATTTTGATAGAGAAGGAGAGGCGATTGCTTGGCATGTATCGGAACAACTAAAAATACCAGTTAAAAAACGAAAACGATTGTTATTTACTGAAATCACTAAGACTGCTCTTGAAAAAGCCTATAATAATCCAGTAGATTTGGATATGAATATGTTTTATGCCCAGCAGGCACGACGTATTATCGATAGATTGATTGGGTACAAAATTACTCCATTACTATGGAAAAATATCCAAAATTCTATGAAAAAAGGAACATCATTATCTGCTGGTCGGGTTCAAAGTGTTGTTAATAAGTTGATCATAGAGCGTGAAGAAGAAATTAATGCATTTAATGCTTCTAGTTATTACAAAACAACTGGTAAATTTAGGATTGATAAGCATAAATTAAATGGTGAATTACACACAAAACTAAAAACAAAAGAAGATGCATACACTATTTTGGAACTGTGTGCAAATGCTGATTTCAAAGTAGGTTGTATAAAGAAAAATATTTCTAAAAGAAATCCAAGTGCCCCATTTACAACATCGACTATTCAACAAGAAGTAAGTAATAAATTTAGAATTGGTCCTAAAAGACTAATGATGATTTTACAAAAATTGTATGAAGCTGGTCTTATAACATATATGAGAACAGATTCTACCTTGATTAGTGAAGATATTTTGGAACATATTGAAAAAATGGTATTCAATGATTATGGAAAACAATACCACAAAGAAAACAATATGTATCTAAATCTAAAAATAGTCAAGAAGCACATGAAGCTATTAGACCTACTGATATCGACTTAAAAAAGTTGGAAGACTATTCTGGAGGAGAGTTTAATATGGATAGTCAAAAAGTGTACAATTTGATTTGGAAAAGAACAATAGCATCACAAATGAGTCCTGCTAAACTAGAAAATATAACTATTAATATTGATATTTATGATGATGATATTAAATGTGATAATTACTTTGTTTCTAAACACCAAAAAGTATTATTTGATGGATTTACTAAATTGTATAATCCATATAATGAAGAAGGTGACTCAGATACACCAAAAAATAATATACTTAATATTGATTTTAAAGAAAATACTATTCTTAATATGAAATCTGTATATTCTATCGAAAAATATACTAAACCACCACATCTAAGATATACTGAAGCTAGTTTAATCAAAAAATTAGATGAACTTGGAATTGGAAGACCAAGCACTTATTCATCGATGGTTACTACTGTCCAAGATAGAAAATATGTTGAACGAAAAGATAAAGAAGGTATAGATAAAGTTTATAATATATTGAAATTATTTAATGATACAATTGAAGAAACAAGTGAAAAAATAAAAATTAATGGGGAAAAAAATAAATTGATACCAACAAATATCGGAAATATTGTAAACACATTTTTATGCCTACATTTCAATAATATACTAGATTACAATTTTACCGCTAAGATTGAAACTAACCTAGATCTTATAGCACAAGGTAAAAAGGATTGGGTTAATGTTGTTAATGATGTATATAAAAGTTTTAACAGTATTATAATTAAATTAAATGGATTGGTTGAAAATAATTTGGATAAAAACAATTATAAAAGAAGCTTAGGTATTGATCCAACTACTAATTTTGAAATATGTACATACATCGCTAAATATGGTCCAGTAGTTCAATTGAGAAATACCGATGATATAAAAAAATCTAAATTTGCTCCATTAAAAGATATAAAAATGGAAGAAGTTACAATGGAACAAGCAATAGAACTATTGAAATATCCATATGTTCATAGTAAATTTAATAACAAAGATGTATTTGTTTGTAAAGGTAAATTTGGGGTTTATTTGAAATATGACAAAAAAAATGTATCATTGAATGGTATAAGTGAACCAAATATTAATAGTGAATTGATAAAAAATTTATTAACATCGACAAAAAAATCTGGAGAAAAATCAAAAGGTGGTGTTATTAAAAATATTAATGCTGATATTATTATCAAAGATGGTCCATATGGTCCATACATCAATTACAAAAATAAATATAACATAAAGATTTACAGTAAAAAACCAATTAAAGACTTAAATGACGAGGATTGTATGGCTATTATAAACAAAAAATTCAAAAAATAATAATAAATTATAGTTACCATTTAACAGTATTAATTCTTTTTGAAGATTGATTAAAACGTGGGTAAAATTCTTTTTTACATTGATTATTATTTTTAGGATTATGTTTGTTTGGAATATAAAATTGAGGACTATGATTCATTGAATCAGATTTTAATGTATTTTTATAACAATTTAACGAGGATGTATCTTTTGCTGATTTAAAATTCTTTTTTCCACATTTATCAACATTATAATCTATATTAAACAATCTAGCCTCTAATTCTATATTGTTCAAAATCCTTTTTGGATTACCTTTCGAAGCATTTGGTGAAAAATCATTTTCACATGTAATTGGAACATCATTTATTACCTCAGTCCATCCACCATTATCACATGGACGATTATTTAATTCACATAATGATGTACTACATGGTCGTCCCGAAATAATTGTAACTGGAAGATTTCCATATTGTCTTTTATCTAATATATCTTGATATAGTTTATCTTCATTATCATTTAATATTAATGGAGATTCACGTATTCTTGGATCTAAATTTATATGATCAATTTTATTAACATGATATTGTGTTCCATATTTAGATGATTCTTTATTTTCAGTAGACATATTGAACAAACTATTAAATTTGTTATTCATTATATAATAATTACACAAATTAAATTTAGTTATTATCTAAAATATATGGTGATTTTCAATATTATTTATATTACATTTTTTAGAATATTTATTATGCTTCATTAATGGTTTATTTCTTTTTATTGATTTTATTTGTTTAGATTCCTTTTTTTTAAATTCCTTTTTTTTAGATTCCTTTTTTTTATATTCCTTTTTTTTAGATTCCTTTTTTTTAGATTCCACTTGTTTAGATTCCTTTTTTTTAGAGTCCACTTGTTTAGAGTCCACTTGTTTAGATTCCTTTTTTTTAGAGTCCACTTGTTTAGATTCCTTTTTTTTAGAGTCCACTTGTTTAGATTCCGCTTGTTTAGATTTTTTTTGAGAATTACAAGCTAAAGATGATTTTTGTTGACAACTATTTCCATCATTATTAACGGTAATTGATATATCTGGCATTTTATAATATTGATTTAATGATTTTGGATCAAATGATTGGTCATTCAAAAAGTCTGGGAATTCTATCTTTTTTTTTCCGGATTTATCGACATCAATATTTATTTTTTCTTGATATCCATTAGGTTTCATAATTTTATCTAATTTGTTTAATACTGATTTATCTATATTATTATTTGATTCTGGTTGTTTTTCTTCTTTCTTTTTTTTTTTAGAATCTACTATATTATTAATTTGATTATCTATTAATCCAGTTTCAACTAATACATTATTAATATTCATCTTTTTTTCAGTATTAACCGATTGAGCATCCGAAAATCCTGTTTCAACTAACACATTATTAATATTATTTCGATCTTTGTTTTTTATTTGTGTATCAGATAATCCAGTTTCTAATAACATATTATTAATATCCATCTTTTTTTCAGTATTAACCGATTGAGCATGCGAAAATCCAGTTTCAACTAACACATTATTAATATTATTTCGATCTTTGTTTTTTATTTGTGTATCAGATAATCCAGTTTCAGAAAGAATCTTATTAACTTTATCGTTGTAATAATTATTTTTACCTAATAAATCTGGTATAACTCTTTCACCTTCATCATCTACAATATCTCTTTCCACTATTTGTTTGTATTCACGTTTTTCAGGTTCATTTTTAATATTTCTTTCATCACTATTTTTAAATTTACTTTCATTTGGATTATTTTTTTCATCTTTTTGTTCTGTTTTTTTTATGTATTCTTCCATCATTTCTAAATGATCCATAATTTTAGTTTGTTCTTCATCTAATTGTTCAAATTCAGATGATGTTAATATATTATTTTTTATTTTATTTAATAATTCATGATGATTAGATAAATCTTTATCTGAACAGTTTTTAGGAAGCCCTACGGTATTACATAATTCATCTAATATTTCTTTATATTTTTCAATATTTCTTTTATTAGACATACTTATTAATTATATATATTTTTTTTGTAATATATTATTATGATGAATTCATTTGATTTAGAATCTATTTATAATAACATAAGTAAGTTGGATGATTTTGAAATATTCAAACAAAATGAAGAAAATGTGCTATATTCAACATATTTAGAATATATCAATAAATACTTTAGAGAATGTAAAGGAACAATGAATACTAAATTTAATTATTATGTTGATGAAAATGGTGATTATGTAAAGGAAGCAATTGATACAAAAGATGAAAAAAATAATTTTATTATCAAAAAACCCCATTATATAAATATTAATAATACACTAAATGATTTAAATTATGCTATTAAAATGTGCGAAACACAATTAAGAATTTACAGAAATAAACATTTAGAAAATGACGAAACTATAAAATCTAAGTTTGATGAATTATTAGAAAAATACGATGCTCTTCTAAAAGAAAAAAAAATATTAAATGAATATAATGATAAATATAATACAATTAATTATAAGGAGATTATTGATATAAAAAAGAAAAATATTGAGTTAAATATAGAACAATCAAAATTATTGAATTTAATTAATTTGTACAAAAATGAAAATAATTTAGTTGAATTAAATAATACATATACTGATTATATTTCAAATAATGACACTATTAATCAACATATACACACCATAAAAAAAATAAAATCAATACAAACACATGATTATGTTATCAAACAATTATTTGATAATAAAAAAAAAAAAGTGAAAAAATTTGTAGTTAAAAAGGGGGGTAATTATAATACATCAAGTGAAGGTTCTGTATTTGGAACGATTAAAATAAAAAATAATAATGATTCATTCGATTTAAGAGATTTATGCGAAAAAACTAATATATCAGATATAAAATCGGACAATTCAATTCAACCTATTGAATTGGATTTAGGAGATTCAATAAAGCCTATTGAATTGGATTTAGGAGATTCAATAAAGCCTATTGAATTGGATTTAGGAGATTCAATAAAG
>Ga0206125_10005512_pt1 | contig 10667 bp, 11 predicted proteins | sample Helgoland_Spring_4_FD_148598 | JGI IMG/M metagenome (GOLD analysis project Ga0206125, IMG submission 148598) | Pelagic subsurface seawater microbial communities from Kabeltonne, Helgoland, North Sea - Helgoland_Spring_Bloom_20160331_1 | ecosystem: Environmental > Aquatic > Marine > Epipelagic ...
TTAATGGCAATGATGAGCTCAGGAATGAACGGGCAAAATTTTGCATTCAACGGTTATTTACCTATAGATAAGGGCGATCGCAAACGAGAAATCAAAAACTTAGAAAAGCTTTCTAAGGATAAAAACCAATCTCAGATATTTATAGAAACCCCCTATAGAAATGAAAAGATGTTTGCCGATTTAAAGTCATTTTTAACACCAGAGACACGTCTTTGTATAGCAGCAGATATATCGTTATCTACGGAATATATTAAGACCTATACAATTAAAGACTGGGGACGTGTTAAACCTGATTTGCACAAACGTCCAGCTATATTTATCATACATAGATAAGCAACTACTTTATGCTAACCACTTAGGCTGCTTTTAAAGAAGGCATTCTGTCTTTTACGATGTTTGAAGTATCGTATCCAGCGAATTTCTCCATATAGTTTTCAATAGAAGTACCAAAGGCATCGGCGAAGGTTGTGTTTCCTTGGCTCCTCAAGAATTTTTTTACGTTTCCAGCACCTGCTAGGTGTGCTGCTGCCAAAATTCCAGATTCTGTAATCACAATTCCGTTTATCTTTTTACCAACAGAACGCTGGATGTCTTTTCTTAAAATCCACTTGTTTACCTTGCACAAAGCGATAAAAGCTTGTTCTTGCAATTCGTGATTTTTTAAAAATTCTTTGGTGTCGTAAATAGCAAAGCGTTCTAAGGTGGTTTTTCCAAACTGATATTTTCCCAAATATCCGTATTTGTTTACAATATAATACCTTCCTTGTGATTCTTTAAACGCCAAGGCTTCTTTAAAATGATAAAAATCGTTGTTGATATAAGGCCCCTTAAAAGGAACACTTTCTGGAGCTTCTGCTTCCATAGTATTTGATTCAAGTAGACTCTCCAATGAATTGGAAGTGTCATTACTAGGTTGAATCGCAAAAATGAGCAAAGTCAATACATTGCTTTTAAAAAACTTTTTCTTGATAGATTTCATAATTAATTATTTTTTCTGTCTCAATCTGTTTTTTGCGGGGCAAATATACGTCTTTTCTTTTAAAACAAGTTTTTCTTTTGAAAATCAGTGTTTTAGAAATAGATAAGGTGGGTTTTTATTTTTCCAGTACTAGTGAATTCAAGGGCTGGAGCAGGAATCTTAATAAAGTTCAAAGTGTTGAAAAGGGTCTTTAGAAAGGGAGATTTTGTTTTTATTTTTGTCAAATCGATGTCGAAACTGGCGTAAAACTGTCGATATGGAGCCTCATTTAAATTTTCTTGGCTGTAAATCATTCCTTCTGCACCATACCCAAAGGCAATATTGAGCCATTTTGGGAATTTACTTTCTTTGGCAAAAGACCAGATATTGGCAGAAAGCCAATACGTTTGACCGTTGTAATCTTTGAGCATTTCTTCTGCTAGATCGGATCCTAAGGTATTTGGACGCTGACTGGCATAATCAGTTTGGTGGAAACTGTATTTTAGCAGGAAACGTTGCTCATTCCATAACAATTCTTGTCCAATGAGTAAACTTGCTCCAGAGGCATTGGCAATAATGTCACCTCCAGAAGCACCCCATTCTGAGGAATGTCCGTCAAGAACTTCGACTGCTGTCAAAAAAGCAAAGCCTAAAGTACCTCCATAGAGCAATTGTGATTTTTTAGAAGCACCAGCCCAATCTAAGGCAGTCATTCCTAATTTTCCAATATGATAGGAGGTGAGGGCGTGCCCCATTTTATCCATTTGCATCCAGTCTCCATTGTCATTTATAAAATGAAATTTTGACCGTTCGTAGTCGGCATACCACAATTCATTGAGTCCTATAAGCGTAATACTTGCCAAGGCGGCTTCAGTTATATATACCCCCCGAAGACGCGCTTTATTAAGTGTGTCGGATTTTGTAAAAAAAGAATTTTCATTCTGTGCTTTTCCCGAATAGAAAACCAAACACATTAGAAAACAAACCTTTTTTATTTTTGCAAACATTTAGTAGAATAGAATTATCGATTCACGCCTTGATTGGAAAGCCATTTTTGGTATTTTACAGCGTTTTTATTGTGTTGTCTTAGGGTGCTGGCAAAGGCATGCGTACCTAAATTTTCAACACTTGCACACATATAATAATAATTGTGTTTCGTTGGATTTAACACAGCATTTATCGAAGAAATGTCGGGCATCGCGATTGGACCAGGAGGAATTCCTTTGTATTTATAGGTATTGTAAGGGGATTCGATTTTTAAATCTTTATTTAAGACTCTTTTTACCTCAAAGTCTTCCCCGTTTTTTGCTTTTAGCGCAAAGATAACAGTTGGATCGGCTTGCAAAGGCCAGTTGTGATGAAAGCGATTTAAGTAGAGACCAGCCACAACGGGACGTTCCTTTATATGTGCCGTTTCTTTTTGAACGATGGATGCCAATGCAATGACTTGTTTGGGGGTTAATTTTTGGTCTTTTGCTTTTGACAGGCGTGTTTTATTCCAGAACCGTTTGTACTCTTTCAACATTTTAGCTCTAAATTGAGTAGCGGACGTGTTCCAATAGACTTCATAGCTATTTGGAATATACATGCCCAAAGCGGTGGCTGTATTAAAATTATGTTGTTTTAAAAAGGCAGGGTTGGTAAAGGCTTCCAATAATGCAATTGAATCTGCTTCGATTTGTTGCCCAATTCTACCTGCCAAGGATTTTAAGTTATGTTGATTGTTAAAAGTAAGACGAATGGCAGTTTGTTTTCCACTTCGCAATAGATTCACCAACTCGTTTGAGTTCATGTCTTTTCGCAACTGGTATTTCCCAGCCTTTATGTTGTTTAGGTATTTCTTTTTTTCTGCTACCCAAATAAAATCTTCGGTACTCTTTAAAATAGGAGTAAGCAGGTTTGCAAGTTGTTCCGTACTACAGTCTGTAGGTATGTATACTACACTTTCTTTTAGTACGTTTTTTTTCATTACTTTTTGATAGAAATGAAAGACTGTTCCGAGGGCAATGAGGGCAACTACAAGTAGTGCCATCAGACTGTTTTTTTTCTTTTTCATTTTTTCTTTTTCTGAGAGGAATTTAGCAATTGGTAACTTGCTTCGTCAATGTATGTAGCATTTGTGTAAATCCAATCCTTTTTAATGCCAATACGTTTAAAACCATGCTTTTCAAAAAGATGCATGCTCGTCTTATTGTCGGTCGTTACGTTGGCATAGAGCTGATGCAGGTCTAAATAATGAAAGGCATATGAGATGAGAACTTGTAGCGCTTCCGAAGCAATGCCTTGTTCTCTAAAACTGTCTTTTATCAATATTCCTACACCTGCTCTTTTATGTTGAGGGTCGAAATCAAAAAGATCAATCATACCCATAACTAGGGTGTCGTCAATTGAAGTAATTACGAGACGTAGTTGTTTCGCTTCGTATATATCTTTATGGCTGCTCTCTAGGTATTGTTTTAAGATGTATTTTGAAAAAGGTACCTGTGTCCCGCTCACTTTCCAATTCGCTTCATTGTTTTCGGAATCGAAAAGAAAGGCGAGGTCTTCGGGTTCGAGTGCACGTAGTTTGATATGTATACCTTTTAAGGTTTCCATCTTAGGACTGCTTTATTGATCAGTATAGGTTCCTTTAAAAACAAATTTGGCAGGGCCTTTTAAAAAGACATTTGAATAGGTTGTACCGTCATTTTTAAAAGACACTTCTAATTCACCACCTTCAACTTGTAATTTAACACGTTCTAGATGTGTGTATTTCTGAGCATGCATGGCAATGGCCACGGCTGTTGCGCCAGTTCCACAGGCCAAGGTTTCGTCTTCAACTCCTCTTTCATAAGTTCTAACTCTATAGGTAGTGTCGTCTATAGCTTCGGTAAAATTGACATTGGTTCCTTCCTCAAAATAAGGCGCACCGTTTCTAATTTTTTTACCTTGTGTATAAACATCATAAGTACCAATGTCTTCAACCAGTTGAACATGGTGAGGGGAACCTGTATCTAGGAAGGCATGAGTATCGTTGATTTCAATGTTCTTTACATCGATCATTTGAAGGTCTACCAAACCATTTTCTATAGTTGCATGGTGCAATCCATCAATGGCATCGAAAACAGTTTTGTCTGTAATGATACCGAGGTCGTGTGCAAAAGCCACAAGGCATCTACCGCCATTACCACACATGGTTCCTTCGTTACCGTCGGCATTGTAGTATACCATGGTGAAATCGTAGGTGTCGGATGGGTTCAATAAAATCAAGCCATCGGCTCCAACGCCAAAACGTCTGCTACATAAATGATGCACCAATGCTGTGTTTTCTTGTTGAAAATGTAAGTCGCGATTGTCGATCATTACAAAGTCGTTTCCAGTTCCTTGGTATTTGTAAAAAGGGAAGTTCATTTTTATTGTTTTTTGCAATACAAAGTTACGCAATAATCTAAAAGCTGTCTAATGGCTTCTGTATTTTAAACAAGTATGTAATTAACTGTTAGAAATACTCGTTTTACACTGCTCTGCACATTTCTCGCCGTCAATAGCGGCTGAAATAATTCCACCAGCATAACCGGCACCTTCTCCGCAAGGGTACAATCCTTTGATCTGAGGGTGTTCTAAAGTTTTTGCATCTCTTGGGATCCTAACAGGAGAAGAGGTTCTTGATTCTGGGGCGTGTACCACGGCTTCATTGGTTAAATAGCCTCGCATCGATTTTCCAAACTGTTTAAATCCATTTTGCAGCGTTTTATAAATGAATTCAGGGAATACTTCAGACAATTCTGTGGGAGTAGTTCCTGGTTGGTATGAGGTTTTAGGAATGTGTGATGACAACTTTCCTTGGGTAAAATCCACCAGTTTTTGTGCAGGTACTTTTTGGGTTTCACCAGCAAGACGCCATGCTTTTTGTTCAATTTGTTTTTGAAACTCCATCGCTGCCAGAGGACCACGTTGGTTGTAATTTCCAAAATCTTGAATTTTTAGCTCTACTGCAATTCCGGAGTTGGAGGTAGGTTGGTCTCTTTTTGAAGGTGACCAGCCGTTGGTAACTACTTCACCAGGACTAGTGGCACAAGGAGCAATAATACCTCCTGGACACATACAAAATGAATACACACCTCTGTTTTTCACCTGCTTAACAATGCTGTAGGGTGCAGGCGGAAGGTATTCGCTTCGTATATCACATTTGTATTGTATGCTGTCTATTAAGGATTGTGGATGTTCTACACGCACTCCCAATGCAAAGGGTTTGGCTTCAATAAGGATGTTTTTAGCGTAGAGCAGTTCAAAAATATCTCGAGCCGAATGCCCCGTTGCTAATATTAATTTTTGCGCATTGATGGTGGTGCCGTCTTTGAGTTGTACACCAGAAATGGCTTGATTTTTAATTAGAATGTCTGTTACTTTGGCCTCAAAACGTACTTCACCTCCCTGGGCAATAATAGTTTCACGCATACTGGCAATAATCTTAGGTAGCTTATTGGTACCAATATGAGGATGCGCATCGATGAGAATATTTTTGGTAGCTCCAAAAGCAACCAAAAGCTTGAGTACGGCATTTACATCGCCACGTTTTTTAGATCGTGTGTACAACTTGCCGTCAGAATACGTACCTGCTCCACCTTCCCCAAAACAATAATTTGAGTCTTCATCGACCAAATGAAATTTATTGATGGCAGCCAAATCCCGTCTTCTGGCGCGTACATCTTTTCCTCTTTCTAAAACGATAGGTTTCAGTCCTTTTTCAATTAATTTTAAAGCCGCAAACAGTCCGGCAGGACCTGCACCTACAATGAGTACTTCTTCTTTGTTGTCTACGTTTGGGTAGTCGGGTAGCTCAGGTAGCTTTTGTTCAAAATCTTCGTGGATATAAACGGCAACTTTTAAATTGATTTTAACCGCTTTCTGGCGTGCATCGATAGATCTTTTTAAGATTTCAATATGTCTAATTTCATCAAACCCAACCTTTAACTTAAAAGCAACTTCACGTTTTAAGAGCGCTTCTGTAGCAGCTACTTTTGGTTTGACCTGAAGTTGTAGTTCTTGCGACATTTTGATGGCTGTTATTTGAAAAAGTTCCAGACAAAACCAAACCTAAATACAAAGTCTTTGTAGGGTTTGTTTGGTGTTGAATAATAATAGTTGTTGTTGGTCAGTGAAAGCATGTTTTCTGCTTTTAGAAAGATACGCGTTCTTCTGATTTGTGCGTTGATAAAAAAATCTAACAAGGGTTTCCCTCCAATCTCATCGGTGGTTTGTAAGGTAAATTCACCCAAAACAGGATTGTACATATTTGCTTGATAGGCGGTGAAATAATTACCGGTGACACCTGTTTGTAAATACAAGGATTTTTTTTCAAAGAGAAGTTTGGAGAAATAAAACGTACTACGCACCACCAGGTCCGGCATTTTGTATACAGAAGCACCATCGACAACGCTTTGATATATTAGATCATTATCGAGTGCAAAATCACCAAATTTAAATTCTTTGTGCGCTTTTATTTTAAAGGTGTTTACCGTTTTGTTGTATTGTGTAGGACTTGCTTGTTCACCTTCATTGAAATACATATAGTTGTCGATTTGACTTACTGTAGCTTCGGCAGCACCCCATTTGCTATCAATGGTGAAATTTAGATTTCTCGTATCGATATTTTTAAAATCGTTGTACCAGTTGTAAGCGATAAAGTTACTTTGGTGAAAGTTATAGTTGATATTTGGCGCTTTTGAATTCAAATGCAAAGAGGTGGCAATTTCAATTGTTTTTCTCTTTTTAAAAGCAGCTTCTACAAATAAATTACTACCGGTAATATCTCCTGTGACGATTGTACTTGCATTGGCGGTAAAATGAATATTTTTAATATTTGCATTCCAGTCAGCTCCAAAAGAAACAGCGTCTTGTTTGATTTCATTAGGAATCATTCCTTCGTTCGTATACACTACTTTTTTATAACCGAGATAATAGTAGTGATAGCCGGCCATAACTTTAAAATTACCCAAAACATAAGGCGATTTGAAATTTAGATAGGCCTGATTTGTCATGGCTTTATTCGAGCTTTTGTCATCTGTTGCATCGGTAAAAGAATCTCCAAAATATTCGGTGCTTGCCGCTCTAAAGTAGTAGCGTTTTGTCTCGTAATTCAAGACGTGTCCTATTTTGATATCCGATATTTTGGCATCGGAACGTTCTTTTGATTTGAACAATTTAAAATTGTGGTCTAGATAGTAGCGCTTACCAATCAAACTACTATTGGCTTCTTCTAAATTAACATCCAGTCTACCTCGATCGCTATAATCGGGGTCGTTGGTTTCAAAAAACTCCTGAGCGATAGGCGTCAATCCACCATTTTCTTGATTCATGATGTCCTGGTCGGTCATATGGAAACGTACCCTATAGCGGTCGTTTTTTGTGCTATAAGATACCGTACCTCTAAAACTCTCAATACTGGTCAATGAGTTTCTATAGGCTCCTAAGGAACGCAATCCTTTGTATCCTAGGGAGAAATTAAAGCGTTCAGTCATATTAATGGCCAACCTAGAATCGAGAACATGTCCTTGTTCGATTCCGTTTCGGTATAAAAATTCAGAAGAAGGTGTTGGTACCTTGTAATATTCTTGATCTTCAATTTCGCTGTAGTTGTCGTGTTTTCCAACGGCTCCCATACGCGGAATTATTGCAGCATCGTCATGGTCATAAGTAAGTTTTGTGAGTACTTGACCAAGGTTTTGAAATGTGTGCATTCCAAAAAGGTCTTTTCTAAGATAGTTCATCTTATAATCCTTTTGAATGGTCAAGGTGGTGTCTACCAGAATAGTATCTCTATCGTGATTGATAATTTTATAATCCAAATAATTTGCTTTTCCCGATTCAGGATCCACAACCGTTTTTTCTGTCTTTTGCTTACGTTTGGCTAAAGGAGCTTGCTTTGGATTGCTAAGTTGCTCTATATTTATGATTTCATTTTCAGGGATGCTATCTAACGCTTGTGCGAATAAACAAGAACTGTAGAAAAGGAACACAATGCAAAATAGAATCTCTTTCATAAATAAGATTTGTGATATTTTATAGAGGGCGTTGCCTTATAAAATTCTTCGCTAAGATATGGGTTTATATATCGAACACAAAGGTAGAATATTTATTCAAAACCACACTTACTTATAAAGTTGAATATTTGACAAAAGGCATGCCTTGTTTTAGGTGTAGGCTTTCCGTTATTTCATAAGGTTTGTATCTTAAGATTGAACCTGTTACATTTGCGTTTAAAAGAACTTTATGCCATTAAAACGAAGGTATTCAAAAAGTAAGTTAGAGGTAGGAACAGATGAAGCCGGTAGAGGCTGTTTGTCTGGACCTGTGGTAGCAGCAGCGGTTATATTACCCGACGATTTTAAACATCCTTTGTTAAATGACTCTAAAAAACTGACGGAAAAACAACGTGCTATGTTGCGACCACTTATAGAAAAGCACGCTGTTTCTTTTGGTGTTGGTGTTGTTGATGAAAAAGAAATTGATGAAATCAATATACTGCAGGCTTCTATATTGGCAATGCATAGATCAATTGATGCCATGTCGAAAGTTCCAGATTTTATTATTGTAGATGGTAATAAATTCAATCCCTATAAAGAGGTTGCTCATAAAACGATTATAAAAGGCGATGCTAAATTTATGAGTATTGCTGCTGCTTCTGTTCTCGCCAAGACCTATAGAGATGCCATTATGGAAAAATTGCACGCTGAATATGTCTGCTACAATTGGAAAAAGAACAAAGGCTATCCCACCAAAGAGCACCGAGCAGCCATAGCTAAACACGGTAGTTGCTGTTACCATCGCAAATCATTTCAATTGTTGCCAAAAGAAACTGATACATAGCATTGATACATCTTTTTGTTGTTGTGAGTCTCAGTAGTTTTTTGCAAAAATCTTCAAATATGTTAAATAGTGAAGAAAATGTGCTAGTAATTGATACATCTGTGGGTATCTATTTGTTGTGATTCCTATATCTTTGTCTCGTTGCTCACGCAACATGGTTTAATTTTTTTGATTACTAACTATTGGTTTTTAATCGATAGGTTGTATTGTAATTTGGAGAGGTTACAATATGAACACTTAATCGCCTAATTTATTTTAGGCGATTTTTTGTTTTTAAGAAGTTGTTGAGATGACTCTGACTCTGGCTCTGACTTTGGCTCTGACTTTGACTTTGGCTCTGACTTTTGACTCAGACTTTGACTTTGACTCAGACTTTGACTCAGACTTTGGCTCTGACTTTTGACTCAGACTTTGACTTTGACTCAGACATTGGCGTAGACCTAGACTTGGTTAAAAGCTGATAAATTAGCTGGTTAGTAGTAAGCCAAATCCGAGTGTAGTTAAAATCAGGACTTTTAACCATTTGGTGGTTTTCCAGAATTTTGGGGTTCTTACTTGTGTCATTATTGTTGCGGAGGTTAAGGCGACAATTGAAAAAATGGCAAAGGCTTGAATCATAAAAATAACACCTAGGATAAGCATTTGTATTGTTGGGTTACCGAAACTTGGGTTTACGAACTGTGGAAGGAAGGCAATAAAAAACAAGGATACTTTAGGGTTAAGTACATTCATAAGCAATCCTTTTTTGTAAAGATCCCAGAAAAAGAAAGTTGTTTCATGTCCATTATTAGGGGAGAGCCATTCTTTTTGAGGTTCCTTGGCACTCAAATAAGCCAAATAGAACAAATAGGTTGCTCCAATATAGGATAGCAGTTGATAGGCAAGTTCAGAGCGTTTGAGTACTAATGAAACACCGGTGGTGGCTAGGAGCGTGTGTATAAATACTCCAGATACCAATCCTGCACTGATGGCAATGCCTGTTTTTTGACCTTTGGTTATGCTTTCGGTAAGTACATACAAAATATCTGGGCCTGGTAGTATAGTTAATGCCATGGATGCCGTGAGAAATGGGAGTAGTAGGTCTATATCCATAGCATTAAAGGTTGTTAAAATGGGTGATTTTGAGTGTCGGCCACTCACTTTTTAAAATGCTGTAATATACGGTGTCGCGTCTAAAACCATCTGGAAGCACAGTATGACTTCTTAAGACGCCTTCAAAGCTTGCGCCTATCTTTTCAATTGCTTTTCTGGACTGGGTGTTTCTATAATCGGTTTTTAGTTCTACACGTTCATATTGAAGTATATCAAAGGCGTAGGTTAGTAGCAGGTGTTTACACTGTTTGTTGATTCCTGTTCCCTGTGCCTCCTTTTCTATCCATGAACCTCCAATTTCCAAACGTTTGCTTGTAGGAACGATGGCCATATAGGAAGTGCTCCCAATATATTTGTTAAGTGTTTTATCGTAGATGGTAAAAGAGTACCACAATCCGTTGTTGGTATGTGTAATGGCATTGTCAATATAAGCCTTAAGATTTTCTTCAGTCCCAAAAGGAGCAGGAGAGTATTGTAGTAAATTTGGATATTTTTCCGCAATTGGGAGCAGGTAAGGGAGATGTTCTGTTGCGAGCGGCTCTAAACGCACTTTTGGGTTTTCCAGAACGATTGGGGTTTTACTCAATACTTTCATAATTCCTCTAGAATTGAAGTTCCTTTTTCTTGTGATCCATTCGTCCATTGCCAAACTTCATACAGTCTTATTTTTCCAGAAGCTAGTAGTTCGGGAGTAGAAATACAGCGACCTGTTCGCAATTCGCCTTGTGTGTTGATTTGGTGATAGGTGAACTCGATGGTGCCTTTTGTG
>Ga0206125_10005514_pt1 | contig 10665 bp, 10 predicted proteins | sample Helgoland_Spring_4_FD_148598 | JGI IMG/M metagenome (GOLD analysis project Ga0206125, IMG submission 148598) | Pelagic subsurface seawater microbial communities from Kabeltonne, Helgoland, North Sea - Helgoland_Spring_Bloom_20160331_1 | ecosystem: Environmental > Aquatic > Marine > Epipelagic ...
TACGTATCCTGCTCTTCTGCTTTTTGCTAACTCAAGTGCTTTGTCATAGAGTAATTGTCCAGCTTTTTTTCCGTGAAACTCTTTCAAGACATAAATTCGCTCAATTTCAAAAGCTTTATTGTCTTTTAATTCGGTTTGTGATTGTCCAGAATTGACTTTTAAATACCCAATTACTTCTCCTTTAAGTTCACAAAAGTAGAACTCAGCGTTTGGGTCTGATAATTCATTGTTTAGCTTCTCGGTTGAAAATCCATTTTTCAAATACTCATTCATATTCTCTTCGCTATTGTCTGAAGAAAAAGTCTCGAAAAAAGTAAGTCTTCCGATTTCTTTTAGTTTTCCAATATCTTGAGTATTTGCTTTTCTGATTTCCATTAATATTTTCGACTTATTTTCTGCTTGTAGCTAACGGTTTGTGTATGGTGCGTATCCCGAAGGGTATGCACTATACACTTTGTTGTACCACGTTTAATTTATTTATTTCATCATAAAACTTTTTAAAAGACCGACTATTTTCTTTTGCGATTTCAGGGCGTAGTTTATTAGAAATCTTTTTTCTATTCGCTTTAGACTTTAAATCAATATCAGATTTTAATTTACTTTTTAACCACCCGTTTGGGTTAGAAATCTCAAGGTCAACATTATTGAAATCTTCTGTTATTAATTCTTCATTTATTAGCTCACATGTTTTAAGAGATTCAAAGTCTGCACACAACCAACTTTCATAAGTTTTGTCAGCTACTACAACTACTATTTCATCAGGAAGTACTAAGCTTCCATTTGATTGACTTTCAATAAATTGATTGCAATTGTCTATTACCATTTCTTTTAATTCTACGCAATCCTCAACTAAACCCTCTCTAATTGCTTCTCGATAATCTAGTGTTATGATAATCTTGTGTGGTTTACATAACTTGATTAATCGTAATAATTCTTCTCCGGTATTTTTCATTATGTTTCCAATTCCTTTTGCATTTGAAATTGGACAATAACATGGTCCTATAATTTTACTAATTATTGATGGATAAGTATCATATTCGCAATGACCTTCAACTATTAACGCTAATGGAACTCTCATGATTTAATTTAAAAGGTTGTTGGTACACCTTTCAAAAGGCCTCTTGTCCATAATTCTCCAATTTCTCCCATTGAAATATCTGCATTAGGTATAACAGAATCAATGGTTGAGTAGTGAGTCCCAGTTTCATTACGTTCTGTTATTAATAATTCAGTTTTTTCAATGTTTTCTAGAACTTGCTGAGAATGTGTTGTCAGAATAACCTGTAAATTCCTTAATTCAACAACCTCTCGAATATGCGAGATTAATTCTTTAACTGCCCATGGGTGAAGCCCATGTTCAGGTTCTTCAATTAATATGGTTGAACCACTTTTATGAGCTTCGAGTGAAATTAGAATTGCAAGAGCTCTTAAAGTACCGTCTGAAGATTCCCAAGCTTCAATATTTCTTCCACCAAAGACTTCTTTAAACAGTAAATATTCTTTTCCAGCCCTCAAACTTTCTGAATAAACATTGGAGAAATACGGTGAAATATTGGACATCGTTGTTATCACTCGACTCCAACCTGTTTTATTTTCCTTCGCAAATCTTTTTACAACCGAAGGCATATTATTACCAGTAACTGAGACTTTATCTTCTGATGAAATAGACTGTTCTTGACGCAATTCATTAATCAATAAATCGTATCTACCATATGAACGAATTTCATTTAGAATTTTTCTCAAGTGGGAATTAAAGTTGATTATAGCTCTATCAGTTGAGAGAATTGGTAATTCAGATTTCTTGTCATCTGATTTAAGATTATTCAATAATGATTTTACAAGTTTCTGAATTTCAGAGCCTTTAAATGCCTTTTCGTTTTGTTTTAAAAAGCGACTAAAACCAAGCCAACCCATAAAAAGAGAATTATGCTCTTTAGTTAATTTGAAATTAATATCATATTGAATGTTGTTTTTTCTATCCCTGGTAAATACAATTTTACTTTCCTTATATTTCAACAAGGATGCCTCATCGATTGTAAGAGTTTCATCTTTTTTGTCATCATCATCTAAATTTTTCTCGAGGTAATAACTTAAAAGTAAAATGGAGTTGGCTGTTAATGATTCTTTTGTGATTTTTAAAGGGTTTCGTTTTGTTCTTATAAAACCAATTTCATATTCAGCTGATAGTGGCGGTAAGCTGTGCTTTATCCAGTTACTTGGTGGCTCTAATTCAAAATTTAATTTGATAGAAATTTCTTGATCATAAATTGTATTAAGCTGTTTAGGAAGGATTTCTCCAAAACCTCCTCTTTTATAAACTGATTCTTGAAGTCCATGTTCAGCAAGGTCAGAAATAAAATCAACAGCTTTTATGAGATTACTTTTTCCTGTAGCATTTGCACCGACAATAACAGTCAGCTTCTGTAAATCCACTGAGGATTCAAGTATGCTTCTAAAATTATTTATATCAATCTTTTTTATCATCTAAGCGATAGTTTTTCTAATGTGGTACAACGTGCTTGTGTATGAAACGTAGCGTATAAATAAACGCTAACTTTTCGGATTATGCACGAGCCGAATTTTTATTTTTTCTATTTATCTTTAATTTTCTAAATATACAAAAATAAAAATTTGGCGGACTTAATAAAGATGCAAAAACCTCTCGGAAAGCCTATAATAGCTATGTTTTATACACGTTGTTGTGTGTAGTGTTTTTTCGTTCTGCTTGGTTTTCCGATGTTTGTTATTTAGTTCAAATGTGTGCGTAGGCAAGACATACTCTTTTGCAATTTTTGGCGTAGCGTTGGCTGTAGCGAATTGCGAATGTGTATGGCTTTGAGCGTTGGCTTTTCAAATTACTTTAATTCTCTTATTGGTTCAAACAGTTCCAAAATCGATTCCTCAATTCTGTCCTCAATATGTTTGGCTAGAATCAATTCCGCTTCCATATTCACATAACATTTTCCATTCAAAGATTTGAAGTTATCCGATACAATAGATTCATAATCTTTAGATGTTGTGAGTTTACATTTATAGAATTCAAAATCACAGCTTTTAGAATCGTTGAAAAAGTCAATAAAATGCTTTCTAAAGTCTCTTTTGACTAGATCTCTGAACTCCTCAGTTTTTATCGTATTAAAATTAGTGTATGCTTTAAGTACAAATAAGAAATTGATTTTATATTGATGAACAAACAAAGTATCTCTGTCAAATAAACGCTCTTTGTAATGATAAGATTTAACTGGTAATTCTTTCTTTTTTTCGATTAAATGTTCATCAAAATTCTCTTCATTTTCTATATAACCATAGATAAAAAAGTTTGGTGTAATATTATAACCTTCCGTAAGTTCATCTCTATATCTAATTCCTGTTTTATATGGTTTGTTTTTGTCCTTGTTAAGTAGGTCTATATTAAATTGAATAACATTTTTTGCGTATGTAAATTGCTTGTATTTTGATAAATTACCAGCTTCACTATTGGATTTGTAATATTTTGAATCGCCAATGTAAAAGATATTACTTGTGTCAATTAAAGACTTATAATCATAAATGTGGTCAATGATTTTGCCATCATCATTTTTTTTCAAATCTTTAAGCGATACATTATCCACTTCCGTATTATTTAGCTCGTTAGAAAATAGTTTGTCAATCATATCTTCAAAAACTAGATTGTAATTATTGACAGATAAAAAATCTTCTCTTTTTCTTTTAGAACTGCTTTTATCTGTTTGCGAAAAGTAAATCTCACATAAAGCATACATTCTTTTTAAAGTATCATTGAAATAACGGTACTTAATTTTTCTAAGTTTAGATAATCCATTTACTTGTAGATTTTTGAACGATTTACCCTTTATAATTTTAAAACATTTATCTATTCTAAGGTTAAGTTTATGGTCTTGATTGAAATGTTCTAGAATAGAGAAGAAATAAGTCAATAGTTCTTCTTCGGTATTTATCGTCTTCTTTTTGTTTCTTATTGACACATAAATGGGTGAATTATCAGAGTTCAGAATAGGCAACGACTTTCTAATTGTTTTTTCCCATTTTGGTTTTTTCACTTGATTTGAGTTATACTCTATGTGTTTATAAAGAATATGATTTTTGTTTTTTTTGTAAAAATTCACAAACGACAAAAGTAAATCAAGGTAAGAATATTCTTGATTTCCTAAATTTGTGTTTAACTCAAAACGTTCTGTTTTATTAATGATTTGAGAGCCAGTTATTCTTTTTCTGTATTCTAAAAGACTATTGTAAAAATATAAGGATGATTGTCTAATCCAATTAAATTGTAAATCGTGTTTGACGTTTTTTATTGTATTTAGTTGCAGTAATTCTTCTTTTGTTTTGCCAAAAACAGAATTAACATCATCAATCATAAACACTTTTGGTAGCATATAAACCAGTTCATTTTTATCAAATGAATGATAGTAACCAACAGATATTATTTTGCCGTCTAAACCATTTTGAGTATAAAATTTAGGGTCGTCAAAAATATTTTGAAGAGTTGGAATTGGATAATATGCTCCTTCGATTAGAATTTTCATCTAATCTTCTTTTTCAGGTGTATTTAAACCAATCTTGTCGAGTATTTTCAATACTTTTTCTTTTCCTTTTGTTGCGATAGGGAAGAAGTCTTCATAAAAAGTGTTTTCTTCAAAAATATGTTCGTCTTCATCTTTAAAAACGTCATTCCATAAATAGAAAATAGCTTTATTGATGAATTCTTCAAGCGTTATGATATTGTCTTTAGCTTTTATAAAGTAGTTTCCAATACATTTATCCATTCCTAAATTTGGATTTTCTTTGATTACAGTATTTACTTTTTCAATAAAATCTAGCCAAGAAAAAGATTCTGTCTCTGAAATATTAACTTGAAAATCTGATGATGGATTTTCTTCTGATTTTTCGTAGTTAATTGGTATGTATTCCCAATCCCATCTTCTTTTAAATGCACTATCCATTGGAAATAGTGATTGGTCAGAAGTGTTCATTGTTGCTAAAATATTAAGATTCGATGGTAATTTCATTTTACCATTTTCAATGCCTTTTATTCCGTCTTCCGATGTAAGTGTATTAACTAAATATTGTTTTAACTCGTTTGATGGTGTTATGTTATAATCTGAATTTCTATCTAATAGTTGAAAAACATCTCCAAAAATTTCCGCACAATTTCCTCTATTAATTTCTTCAATTACTAAATAATATTGATCGTCTTTATTATTCCAAGCATCTACATATATGTTTGTAAATATTTGAGGTACAAATTTGTATTTAATCTCTTCTTTACCAGATTCAAAGTCTTTTTCCGTAATTGGTTTGAAACCACCAATAAATGAAGCGTAATCATATTCGGGATGAAAAGTTACTCTTTCAGTTCGCTCTTCTTTACCTTTTAAAAGCTCTTTAACTTTATGTGATTTACCTGTTCCGGGTGCGCCATAATAGATTTTGTTTATATAATCTACATTCTTTTCTAAGTCAAGCGAATCATCAATACCAAAATGGTGTTCATCTTTACCGTTTAAATAATAAAAAATGAATTCTGGTCTAAAGACACAGACTAAATTATTACGATAACTTTTTTTTATAAACCCATTAAATTTAGCTTCTTGAAACATTTCTATATTAATTCCTCTAATACTAGGGTTAGAAGGATAATTCACAGTATTATCGATGTTCCAACCACAGCATATTAAATCCGATAAGTCATCATTTGTATCAAAACAATAAATACCTAATATAATTGATGTTGTAGTAGAATTTCTAGGGTCTTTACCATTTAGTTGAATTTTTTTCTCTGAAGGATTGCGACTTTCGTTTCTTATATTTCCATAATAAACGGTTATTGTCTCTATCACATTTGTTACGGAATTAGTAATTTCTAATGTATAAACTGAACCATCTTGATTTGTAATAGTGCAAGTATATACACCCTGAGAAAACAACTCAATGATAACAGCATTTGTATTTGCTATAAAATTAGTTGTTCCTGTATATTGTACTATTTCACCTGAAGTATTTAATTCATTTCGCATAATCTTGTCTAATTTTATTTGCTAATATAAATGCTAATTGGGTTGGTACTGCATTACCAATTTGTCTCCATTGTTCTTTAAAAGTTCCTAAAATCTCATAATCATCATCTATTGTTTGAATTCTTTTAATTTCTTCAATTCTTAGAAAACGATTTTGCCAATGAAAAGGACCTTGGTTGTTAGAAAAGCTTGCTTGAATTGTCCAAGATGGTCTTTCTGGAGTAAGTTTTAGTAAGAATGTCCAATATCGAGATTTCCATTTAAATAAAGGGTTAGGATGTCCTTTCTTCTCTGTATAAAAAAGATAATTACTACCTGGAGGAATATCTTTTATTAAATGATGGTGTTTAGAACCAGGTTTTTGAGTTTTTTCTTCTTCAGTAATATTGTCAAATTCCTTAAGTACTTCTCCACAGGTTGTCCAATTTAAATAATCACCATTATTTTTTTTAGGGTCAATATGTGTTTCTTTAGGGAATTCAAATTTTTTAAATTCTTTTTTTATTCCAATACAAATAAATCTTTTTCTTGTTTGAGGAACTCCGTAGTTAGCAGAATTTATTACTTTATAATTAATATTATAGCCTAATTCATTTGATTTCTTTTCAAGAAAGTCTAATGCTTCTGTATGCGTTTTGTACATAAAACCATCTACATTCTCAAAAAGGAAAAATTTTGGATTGACTTCTTCAATAACTCTAAAGTATTCTGGTACGGCAAAACCAGCTTTTTCATCATCAAATCCTTTCTTTTTGTTTTGAAGATAATGTCTTGCTTGGCTATAGGGTGGACAAGGAGGTCCCCCAATTACACCAGTTACTTTATTTTTATATTTTTTGAAATCAACGTTTCTAATATCGTCATTAATTACAATATCTGAAATTTTATTATGTAATAGTGTTTCACAACCTTTATCCCACACATCTGTCGCTAGACTAGTTTTGAACCCAGCTTTTTTAAAGCCTAAATCCAAACCACCACAACCAGAGTACAAACTAATAATATTGCTCATTATAAGTTTTTAATTAAAAATTCTACAATAGCTTTACCCATTAATGGAGGGACTGCATTTCCTATTTGTTTTTGAATAGACCTTCTAGAACCGACAAAATTATAATCTTCTGGAAATGTTTGAATACCTGCCAATTCTTTAAGACGTAATCTTCTACCAGTCCAATGGAAAGGTCCTTCCCAATGTCCAGGAGATGATATAATTGTCCAAGAAGGAAGATTAGGATGAAGTTTTAATAAAAATGACCAATATCTTTTTTGAGCAATAAATTTAGGGTTAGGATAACCTCTTTTTTCAGTTAAAGCTATATAGTTTTGACCAGGAGGTACTGCCTGTAAATCTTCAAAGTATTTACCTTCTGTTGAATCATAATCATCTGAATATTTAAATGAATCATATTTGCCAATCCAATCTATTACTCGCTCATATGGAAGTAAGTTCTTATTTATTGCAATTTCTTTTTCTGTTCCGTGAGTTTTAATAGGTTCACCTTTAATTTCTTTTTTAGAAGCAATAAAAAAAACTCTTTTTCTTTTTTGAGGCACTCCGAAATCAGCTGAATTAGCTCTATATTTTATATGATTATAACCTAAGTTTTCAATTGCTTCTTCAAGTTTTTGAACAGCTTCTACATTTTTAGGATGCAATAAACTTTCAACATTCTCTAAAACAAAACCATCTGGATTCATTTCTTCAATCATTCTTAAGTATTGACCAATCATATTTCTTGGGTCTTCACTTCCGAGTCTATTTTCGTTTTTTTTCCAATAACCTGCTTTTGAAAATGGTTGACAAGGCGGTCCTCCTAATAAGATTAACTTTTTGGGTTTGTTCTTCTTTACGATTTCGTCATAATCAGAAGACTTCATTTCTTTTATATCCTTGTGAAAATGTGACGTGTGGTTAAAATATTTATTGCTTTTTATGGTCGCAACACTATCCTTATCAAAATCCATACTAGATATGACTTTCGCACCTGCCAATTGAGAACCTATATCAAGACCACCAGCACCTGAAAAAAAACAAATTGAATTCACTTTATTGTTATCCTCAACCTTTATATTATTTACTTTATAACTTTTATGGTTATATTCAATATTTATATTGTTTTTAGTAACTTTCTCAAATTCACTTTCAAAAAGTTTCAATTGAGGTTCTTCTAGGTATGAAAGTGTGCTTTTATCTAATTTATATTTTATCATTAATTTAGTTTTTTATGCTGTTGCATAATAATTCTTGAACATTAACATTAAGTATTTCAGCAATTCTATATAAGTCTTCAATACTCGGTTGTCTCCTGTTCTGAACATAAGAATTTACCATATTATAGCTTTTTCCTAACTGTTCGGATAACCAAATTTGCTTAATTCCTTTTTGTTCTAAAACCTCTTTTATTCGGTTCATTTTTGAATTCTTTAATTCAGGCCACTAAAATAATCAAGTTTTTCGATTATCTCACTAAATGAGTAGAAATATCATCATTCGAATTTTGTGTGCGGTGGGAAAAGGCAAGCTCTTTTATTTTTTCGAGCGTTGGAATTGAGCGTTGGCAAAAAAAATAAATGTGCTTGACTGTGCGTTGGCTTTTTAGCTCAAATGTTCAATTTCAACACGATTTTTACATTACACACAACGTATGGATAAAGACTATTGTCTTTATATCTATTATGTTTATTTAAAGCAACTTACATAAATTTCTTACAAATCTAGAGGATTTTTAATAGAATTAAATGAATTAGTTGCCACGTGCGTATAGATTTCTGTTGTTTTTGTAGAGTTATGACCTAAAAGGAGCTGTATATGACGTAAATCAGTTCCGTTTTCTAAAAGATGTGTTGCAAAACTGTGCCTCAATGTATGGGGTGTGACATGTTTTTTGATCCCAGATTTATGAACAGCTGAAGCCAATATCTTAACAATACTCGTAGCACTGTATTTTTCTTTTTTTTGACCTTCAAAAAGATAAGTTTTAGGTTGATATTGCAAATAATACCTCCTTAAATCAATTAAAGCCGACTCAGACAATAAGGAATATCTGTCTTTATTACCTTTCGCATCATTAATCTTAATTAACATGCGCTCACTATCTATGTCAGCCAATTTCAGGTTAAGTAATTCACTACGCCTCAAGCCAGAGGAATAAAGAATAGTTAAAATACATTTATGTTTTAAATTATTGGTGGCATTAATTATTTTTTTTATTTCATTTTTCGAAAGTATTGCTGGAAGTTTTCTTTTCTTTTTTGGGCGCTCAATATCATAAAACCTATTGGGCATACCTAATACAATCTCGTAATAAAACTTAATGCTATTTATGCTTTGGTTTATATATGAAATAGACCAATTGTTCTGCGTTAGAAGCTTTAAGTAATTTCTAATATCATTTTCGTCAATTTGATCTAAATCTTTGGAATTATAGAAATTTATAAATCTTTCAAAGCATGAGACGTAAGTCTTTACTGTATTATTGGCATAATGTTTTAGTTCTAGCTTTTCTAGATATGATTCTGGACAACATTTATAACCTGTAGGTTTTTGTCTTTTTCTAAACCATTTCACATCAAAGTCTTCATCAAGTTTTTTAGAATTTGACCTTTCAAAGAAATAATTAGTATTAATCCAAGCAACACCTCGAAAAAGATTAAAGATAGCATCAAGGTTTATTTTGCTGTTTGGCAGACAGTAAAGATTAAATTCAGGGCTCCAAATTATACCGTCAAGCTCTTTTATTAAGCTGTTTAGAACTTTATCTGAATTAAATTTTAAACCAATGAACTTTTTATTTTCAATTAATAAATGTTTAAGAACTATAAATTTATTTGTTTTCATTTAACTAATGTAATAAGTGTCTTTTATTCAATAGTATAGTATGCGTATATTATCCGTATATTGTTCTATTATGAATAGAAAAGAGAACGTGTGTTTATCATGTAAGAGTAAACTCGAAGGAAGATCAGATAAAAAATTTTGTGATATACATTGCAAAAGTTCTTACCAATACCAGCAATCTAAACTTCACGAGCCTAGATTCTTTAATAAGGTAGATAATCAATTAAAATTAAACAGAAAGACACTGAAGTTTTTTAACAAGGCTGGAAAGGCTACCATACGGTCTAAAGTTTTATTAGAAAAAGGTTTTAATCCTAACTTCTTTACTCACTTTTGGAAAAATAAAAAAGGAGATGTGTACCTTTTTGTATATGAATATGGATTTATTAAAAGACAAGAAAATAATGTAGAAAAGTATATTTTGATAATGTGGCAGGATTACATGAATAGTAATTATTAATTTTTAAATGCAATAGAAATAAATCGTAACTGTTTAATGATTTATTATTAAGACTTACCTCTTTCAAATTTGCCAAAATTATCTTTAGGATTAAGCCATTGATTTTTCTTCGAGATAAGATACTTTTTTTTCTCCTTTTTTTCTGTTGTCAGAGGAACTTGTATAATTTTATCTAATATGAGATTTTTAAGATATCGTATCACTTAATATATTTTTTATTTATTATAAATTTAATCAAAAAATATTCCCTAAAATAAAATTTATTTTAGGGAATAATGCCGTGGAGCCAAAGGGAGTAAAATCGAACTATTTTGTTGAGGATTTGATTT
>Ga0206125_10005515_pt1 | contig 10665 bp, 9 predicted proteins | sample Helgoland_Spring_4_FD_148598 | JGI IMG/M metagenome (GOLD analysis project Ga0206125, IMG submission 148598) | Pelagic subsurface seawater microbial communities from Kabeltonne, Helgoland, North Sea - Helgoland_Spring_Bloom_20160331_1 | ecosystem: Environmental > Aquatic > Marine > Epipelagic ...
ATGATTACATAAATCTAATAAATTTTTTGTATCTTCTTCTTTCTTAAAAAGTGGATATACTAAAGAGGATTGATTTTTTAAATACATGTCATATTTTGTTTGACATTTATTATAATTTTGTACATTCTTTAAACTAGATGTTCCATCAGTACTTGTAATTGGAATAAAGCAAGTTTCTTTTTCATTTAATGGACAAGCATTAAAACCATTTATATTTTTAACTTTTTTCTTTGGAGCACATCCAGTACCATAAGAATTAAAGGAATAATCCTTAGAATTTTCATCTTTATATCCAGATTTGTCACCAGGAGTAGGTAATCCACTATTTTGAATATAGCAGTTTTTTAAATCCCCTTTTTGATAATTATCAAAAGATGAATTATAACAAGCATCTGGATTTATTCTAATACTATTTTTAAAATTAGGAGTTGGAACATTATATGATGTTTTTAATAAATATGTTGCTGATTGTCCATATGAAAAATGACCATCTCTAGTACATTTAGCTTGTCCAACTTGTGATGAACCATCATCAGATAATTGAATTATTTGTACTGTTCCATCATCATTAAAATATCCATAAAAATTATTAATTGAATTATCATTTATTTCTTCTCCAAATACATTAAAATTTCCTGTAGCATCTTCATTATTGGAGCAAAAAATATGTTTTAGAAAGAATTTATCTTCTGCGTTATTTAATTCACATTTACCAATAATCATATCTGGTAAGCATTGAGCATTATCATTTTTATTTGAAATATAAGGATCTTTTTGACTTTTATCGTCACCTACAATTGTAAAACTTGATTTATTCATTACGAATAATAAATCTTTATTTACTTGTACAAATGTAATATAATAAATATTATTTAAATGATCAACAAATTTCCATGAACCATTCCATAGACTTTCATTGTTAAATATTTTATTAACAGTATTTCTTAATTCATTTTGATTATTATCTAAAAAATCACTATCATCAGAAGATTGATAATAAGATGACAATGAATTTCTCTGCATAAAATTTTCTACAGATTTGTTTTCAAAATAGTTTATATATATTAAATATCCTAATAAAGCAATAATTATGACTATTAAAAAATATTTTATATCTAACATTTTCTTATTCATATATTAAATATAGAAATAAAAATTTAATAATTAAAAAAATTAAAGATTAAATCCTTCAGGTAATATTTCACCACTTTCTTTATCATCACCTGTTTTATAATTTGACCAAGATTTATTTACATCAAGTGGGCATGGTTCAGAATTATTTTTTGGTTTTTTTGAATTAACAGATTCACTTAATGTTTGTGGAATTTTATTTACTTTTTTCTTTGTTTCACTATTAGGTAATAAATAATCATCTTTATCATAATTATATTTTTCATTATTACTATCATTAGAGCACCATTGTGGTTTATCATATATCCAGTCTGAATTATTATGAATTCTTGAAGCTTTTTTGAAATAATTATCATTATTATTACATTTACTACAATCATTATTTTGTGGTTGATTAGATGGATTAGTTTTTTCTTTATTATTATTTCCAAATTTATCTACACTTGTTTTATCTCCATTTATATAAATATTTACAGGAGAAACTCCTATACCAATTCCTGGATTAATTTGATTATTATTTCCAGAAAATATTTTTCTTAGAAAATTATTATTTTCTAAAGGTTTTCTTTTTGGTTTTTCTTCTTTTTCTTCTTCTGGTTCTTCTTCTATCGATTTTCTAATATGCTCTTCTTGTTGATTTAATTCTTCTTCTTGATTATCTTCTTCTGATGGCATTTTCATGAATTCTTCGTCAGTTTCTAATTCATCTTTTATATCATCAAATACTTCTTCTTGGATATTATCTACACTTTCATATAAATTTGATTTAGATTTTTGATTAATTTTATTTAATAAATTCATTACACCACTTTCATATTTGAAATCATCTATTTTTTCTAATAAATCAAATCCCCAATTATTTTCATCTTTTTTACCTTGTTGAACAAATGTAACTTTTCCATTTAATCTTTCATATGAACCTGTTAATCCCTCTAATCTAATACCATAAATAAATGGATCTTTATTTGGTAATGAACCTGTTAATAATTGACTTATTGGTTCTAAATTTTTAAATACCTTTAATCCATTAAATGTATTTTCTTCTTCTTCTTGTGAATTATTTTTTGAATCTTTAGAGCAAATTACATTAGATAAATAATAAAAATCTTTTGTATTTTCATTAATATCAATTAATTTCAATTCACATACAGCTACACCATTTGGACATGTATTATTAGGATCACTATATGGATTCTCATCACCTTTCACTTTAGTTATTACTGCTTTTAAATCTTCTTTTGGTAATTTAACAAATGATATGTAATAATTATAATTAGTATCTAAATAATTATCAGAAAAATTTGTGAATTTCCAGTTTCCTAAATATTTATAGAACCCCTCATTGTTTTCGTCTTCTTCTTCAATATTATTAAAGGATTCGATGCTATTATTTTGAGGACCTAATAGATAAAATATTGTAAATGATATTAAAAATATTGTAATTACATATATTAAAAATTTAACATTAATTTTTCTTAAATAAAAATAAGAAATGGAAGTTGATAAAATTAGTGATATCAAAATATTTAAATAAATTTGATTTTCCATATATATATTAAATATATAAATTTATAATTAAAAATAATTAAAAATAATTAAAAAATTTTATATTCATAATTTATGGAGACTAAAAAAAAAGATTTTTATAAAAATATTTATGGACAAAATGATAATGTTCATGAATTAAAATATAAAGATTTTAAAATAAATAATAAAAATATTTCAATATTAAATAAAAAATTTAAAAATAATCAATCATTAATTATTTTTTATGCTCCATGGTGCGGACATTGTCAAAATATGTATGATGATATTCGTGAATTATCTATTAGTAATATGTATAAATTTAATATTGGTGCTGTTAATATTAATGATAATAAAAATAAAAATTACTTATTATCTGAACATTTAAAAATTAAATCTATTCCCACAGCATATATTGTTAAAAATAATAAATTAGAAAATTTTGACAAAGAATTATCATTTGAAAATTTATTTTATTATATTAATATGAATATTTAATGTAAAATAATGAATCAATATTTTTCATACATTTTATTCAATTGATTATTTACTCGAATAAATATTGATTTTTCTGGTAATTCTTCTATATTCTTAGCACCAACATAAGTACAAGTACTTCTTACTCCTCCTAATAAATCTTCAATTGTATTTTCTATTTTACCTTTATAAGGAATTTTACAAGTTCTTCCTTCCGATGACCTATAATTATCCATCTTTCCGTAATTCTTTTCCATACTTGTTTTACTACTCATTCCATAAAATATTTTAAATTTTTTATTATTTTCTTCAATAATTTCACCTGGATTCTCATCATGCCCACCTAATAATCCTCCTAACATAATAAAGTCAGCACCAGCACCCAATCCTTTAGAAATATCTCCAGCACATGTTATCCCGCCATCTCCAATTATATAAGAATTATAATCATGAGCACCATTCGCACAATCATTTACTGCGGATAATTGAGGAACTCCAATTCCAGTTTGAGTTCTTGTCAAGCAAGCACTATTATGAACTATACTATGATTCGCAATAAATGAATGACATTCATTATCTATTTCTAAATCATATGTATCTACTATTTTTTCTTCATTATTTATATTTTTAAATTTATTTATTAAATATTTTTTAGTTGATGCTTTTTTATCAACAATGATCATTTTATTTTTCTTACTAAATTTAAAATTAAATCCTAGTGATAATACACAAAAATAAAATAACTCATTTAATTGTGGAATTACTGTATAATAATGTTTATCTTTTTTAAATTCTTCATCATTAGTATTTAATAAACCGATGTATAAACCTTTTATAAATTCAATATTTTTGTTATAATAAATTATTGGAAATTTTAAACTTAATGAAGTTAAAAAATTTTTAATTAATGAATCATGTGTATTCAATATATGTGTCAATTTAAAATTATCAATATAATTTCGTAGATTCTGAATACTATTTATGTTATATAAATAATTACCTATAATATTACCCATCTTTTTATCTAAATCCAAAAATCGATTATACTTATTTTCTCCAATATATATATAATTATTATCAAATGTTGTATTTTTATTCATAAATTTACATAAATCTAATTTGATACTCTCTGGTAAATCCCATTCAATATTTTTTGGTAATAAACTAAATTGTTTTTCTATATCTATATTACTTATTTCATTCCATTTAAAACGTGTTTTTATATCATTCCTATCTAATAGTTTTACAGTTGATGTTTTCTTTACAGTATTATTTGATAATTCACTTAAATTACCAATCCAATATTTATGGTCAGGTGTAACAATTGTATTTTTATTATAACTTTGATTATTTATTTCAATTACCTTTTTTTTACCTTTGTATATTTTTTGTAAAACAATGACAGACTTACCTTCCTTATTTATTACTTTATCACCTTCATTTATATCAATTATATTTTTATATGTCCCATTAGACATTAAAATTTGTGTATTTTCATCAAAACAACCTGACCCAATTCCAACTTTAACAATATCAACTTTACCATATTTAATTAATTCTTTAGTGCGCTCTGAGCATACTACATTTCCAGCTACAATAATTTTATTTGGGTATTTTTTTCTTAGATTGCTACAAAATTCAATCAATTTATTCATATATCCATTCGCAACATCTACACAAATAAATTTAACTTCTATATCTTGAATTATATTATCTAATCTTTCCAAATCATTATCATTTATTCCAGTACTAATCATAAAATAATTTGGATCTAAATCCATTTCTTTTAAATCTTCAACATTATAAAATTTATGAAGACATGTTATCATTTTGTATTGACTTAATACCTTATAAACCTCATAAGTACCAACTGTATCCATGTTTGCAGCAATAATTGGAACTCCTTCCCAAGATTGTTTAGAAATAGGAAAATTTATTTTTTTTATTAAATCTACATCTTTTCTAGAATAAATACTAGAATTTGATGGTTTTAATAACACATCACTATAATCTAAATGAATGTTTTCATAAATTTTCATAAATAATTATTAAAATTTACTCTTTATATAGAATCTTTATTTACTTATTAGTTTTAATTTAGTATTATTATAATACTTTTTTAGTATCTTATCTTCTTTAAAATATTTTAAAAACCATTTTTTAAATGTTAATGGAGTATCACTTTTTATAAACTGTTCGCTATCTAACATTTTTGTAAATTTTTTATTTAAAACTTTGTCGGGATAATTTTTCATGAAACATAGAAAAAAATTATATATTTTATCAAACTCATTAAATGACATATTACTATAATTGAAATTAGAATATATCATGATTATAAAACAAATAATATCATTATTGTTTGTTTTTTCATGTAATTCAGTAGCTTTTTTTAAACTGATTTTATTTTTTTTTTCTAAATTAGAATTGATGATATTATGAATTTCATATAAATATTTTATAATTTTTTTTTTAGTTATTCCATCTTTTTCTAATATATAAATATCATTTATTAGATAATTATAATGTTTTTTACATGTTGGACATGGCAATATATATCCAAAAGTTTTTATTAATATATACATACATTCATTATCAGTAGAATTCATACTAAAATTATGTATTAAATGCCAAGCCATTGACCCCCAAATGTCTTTACTAATTGGAACTATATAAGTCATTATTAATTTAATTAAATATTTTAATTATTTTTTTCAATTAATAATATTTGTTTATTATAGTATTTATGCAGTTTTCTGAAAATAATGAAATGAATTTTGTATTTAAAATAAATAAAATTACACATTTATTAAATCATGTAGATATTTTTTATCAAAAGGAAATTCTTCAAGACATAAAAAAATATAATAATCAAATTAATGTTGCATTAAATAATCAAAATTATGATAATGAAGATTTAAAAAAGAAAACAATGTATGATTATTTAAATAAATATTTAGACAATATTATAAATGAACAACTTGGATACTTAATTGAATCTTATCATAAAGATAAAAAAAATGATATTATGATGGATGCTGAAAAAAAAGCAATAAAATCATTAAATTTAGATAATCAAAAAACATTAAATAAAAATATAAATAATTCAGTAAATAATTTAAAAAATAATTTTTATGAAAACATTACTTTGGATTACAATGCTGATTTAAATAATTTATTAAATGAGAAAATAAATACTTTTTTTGGTAAAATTAAAGATGACCTATTATACAATGTAAAAAATATTGTTGATAAAAAACTAGAAAATAATTGGAGTGATAATAATACACAATCATCAACTTATATTCAAAAAAAAATAAAAGAATTCTTAAAAATATTTTTAAAAAGTGATAAAATTTATAATAATATTGTGGAACAAATGAATAATGAAATTAGTAATATCTATGAAAATTTCAATAAATTTCAAAAAAAACAAACTGATTTGGAATTATTAATTCAAAAATATATTACTAATAACGAAGATAAATTAAATAATATTGAAAAATCAGTTTATAAGAAGATAAATGTGGATTTAGAAAATAAAATAAGAATACTTACAACTATTTTTAATGATACAATGAAAAATTCTATTGAAAATATAAGTAATAACTTTAATAATTGTAATAATTCAAAATTAAATGAACACCATATTATTAAAAATATTGAAAATAAAATATTAAATAATAATAATTTTTCAAAAAATAATTTTGAAATAAAATTCAATAAAGAAAATAATGAAATAGAACTATATTATTTTAAAGACTTAATAACATCAACAAAATTAAATATAAAAGGATTAATTGGTCCAAAAGGACCTCAAGGTATGAAAGGTGAGAAAGGTGATATTACGATTATTCGAAACATTGAATTAAATCAAGATGATACTATAAAATTTACTATGCAGAACGATACGTCTATTTATGAAATAAATACGGAAAATAAATTACCAAAAGGACCAAGGGGTGAAAAAGGTAATATGGGTGAAAAGGGAGAGCCAGGAGATGTAAATATTAATTTAAAGTGGAATCAAGATAACGTGATTAAAATTAATAAAGAAAATTCTGATAATTTAATATTTTTGAAATCCCTTAGTATAGGTGAAAATAGTCATTGTTTAAAGAATGAATCATTAAGTATAGGAAATTCTAGATGTTATAATACTAATTCAATATCATTAGGAAAAAATTCGAAAACATTAGATTCAAATAGTATAGCATTTTTTGGAAATACATTAGGAAAAAATTCATTTTCGTATTTTGCTGAGGATGTAGATGAAAATTGTGTTAAATTTGGACATAAAGAACATAATAAATATAATATTGAAAATATATCATTAAAAGCTAAAGAAATTACATTAGACTGTGAGGATTTAATTTTAAAAGATAATAATTTTAAAAATAAAAAATTAATAGAATTGGAAGAAAGAATTAATTATTTATTTAATGAAATAAATTTATTAAAAAAATAATTTAATATATTTTTTTTTCTTAGTATAGATTATAAATGGCTGGAACTAATGTTTTAGAAAAAAAAGTAAGTGAATTAAAAACTTGGGAACTTTATATGGGTTTTGTTTTTCTCCAATTATTAATTGGCATTGTAATTGCCTTATTACAAGGTGTTTTTGACATGACTGGAGTAAGAGGTGCTTTAGGTGAATTAGTTAGACAAGTTGGTAATGTTGCTGGTGCACAAATGCCTTCTCAATACTTGAAACCTATTGCTGCTGAAGTTAAAGAAGGTAATTACTTCGGTGCCTAATTTAATATATAATCATTTTTGATTTTTAATATTAAAATATTTTTAATATTAATTTTGTATTCTTATAACTTATTTCTTTGCTTTTTTGTAAACATAATAAAATAGAAGCAATGAAATTATTGGATTAATTAATGAACATAAAAAATAAAAATTACCTGGATTACAACTTTTTATTTCATCATTACAAATTATATTTATATTTGTTTCATCTAAATTACATTTACTAATATTAAGTCTTCTATCTGATTCATAAGATATTAACTTATCTTTTTTGTGTAAAGGCGATAAATCAGATGAAAATATTCCTAATTTATATTGTATATCATAATAAACTAAGAAGTAATGTACATAAAGTATATATGATTCGTTATTATTTTTTATAACATAATTCGTAAAAGTTAATATATTCTTTAATAAAAATGAATTATATGTTTTTATAACAATTATTTTCGGAATATAATACTTATAATCTTTTTCATTGAATGAAACATCATATATTTGTAATATTCTATTATTATTTATATTATTTAATATTCTATGATGAATATTAGAATGTAAAATAACAAAAGTTCCTTTTTGAATATAAATTTTTTTTTTATAATTATAAGAGGAGTTAAAATTATTTTTCATTAGAAAATCTTTTCTATGTGATCTTGGAATTATTTCTAAATATGCATCATCAAAATAATATAAACATGAATAGATATTAATAATATTTTCATTTGTGTGATTATATAAATCACTGTGAAATATAGAACTATTTGTTGCATTATTATTATTAAATTTAAATCTATTATAATAAATTTTATGATTATTTTGAATAATTTTATTTAATACTGGACAATATTGATTATCAATAAAATATTTTAATTTTTTGTAATCAGTTATGTTATTGTTATAAAAAGAATGAAGAGAGTCATTAAAATTTTTCTTATATTTAACATTTTCTATTAAAATATAACCGTCATTTCTTAATTTATCCATTAATATTAATGAATAATTTAAATATAAATAATTAAAATTAAATATTGAATTAAGCACAACCACCAATTTCCATAGGTTTTCTACCAAGATCAGGTTCAATGGTAGTTTGTAACCAAGGACTAACTTTTACTTGTGGATTAGGAGGTTCAGACCTTAATTGTTGATTAGCGTTTCTTAAAGTTTGTCCAACTGTATTAATACCAATGTGATATCCAGATTGTAAAAAGTTTCTATCTTTTAAAGTACCTTCGCCTGCAGGATTAACTTGAGCCCATAAACTTGAATTATCTTTGGGTAATAAATCATCAGCATTTAATTGTTCTTTTGGAAAATTAGATTCTTGTCTTTGTCCTTTAAAATTTTGATCCATGCTTAAATGATCCATATTTGAATTAACATTTTCACCTTGATTAGTGAAACTTTCCATTTCTTCACCTTCTACTTCTCCATCCATTTCATCGGGTGGATTCATATAATTTTCCGTATATTCTTCTTCTGTATTATTTTTAATGCTTTGATTATATAAAGTATATAATAAAAATCCTAAACCTGCTAGTACTAATATTACAAGTATAGTTCCCATTCTAGAATTATTTTCTTTAGCCATTATACTTAATAATAATAAAAAAAATTATCATTTTTCACTTAAATATTTATATTAAATAAAAATTAAACTTTTATTTTTTCTTCTAACTAATTTTATAAATTTATTATTATTTATCTCTTTAGTACTTTGTGAACTAACTGAATTATTTTCTATAGATTCTATATTTATTTTATTTTTTATTGTTTTTTTTCTATCATTATCTACTTCTAATTCATCTTCATTCATTTCTTCAGTTTGATTTACTTCTTCAACTTCTTTCATTTCTTCAGTTTGATTTACTTCTTCAACTTCTTTCATTTCTTCAGTTTGATTTACTTCTTCAATTTCATTCATTTCTTCTTCGAGTTGATTATCTATAAAATGTAATATTTCTGAATCACTGTTTTGATTTGTTTCTTTATTATTTTGTTCATATTCGTCTTGTGTTATAAGATTAATTAATTCATATTCACCAGTAATATAATCATTTGATACTTTTAATCCTTTATAAAATATACTTGACATTACATAATCGTTTTTATTCAAATTTCTAATTTTTTCAAATAATTCCTTATTATCATTTGGAATTAGAATTTTAATAAATTGTTTATCTTTTTGTTTATCTATTGGTTTTTTTACTTTCATATCTAATCCAATTTCATCAAATTCTGTATTAAACCATTTAATTGAATTTTTTTTAATATTTTCTTGACTAATTTCATGTAATTTATTAATTAATATTAAAAAATCATCTAATTCATGATTAACATTATAATTATCTAATATTTCTAGGATAATATAATTTTTTTCTGTATTTTTTTTCCGGTTAGTATTACTATGAATTGGTTTTAATACTTTCAAAAATGGTGTATCAAATTTAAAATATTCATTATCATCAAAATTTGTTCGAATCAATCTATTTTTATATTCAAAATTAAATCTAAGCTTATTAAAATTTTCTAAATTTTTAATCATTTTATCAATAAAAAACAAAATTTTTTTTTATAGGAAACGCACAAAAGACTATAAAATAATTATAATTTACGTAAATTAAAATTTAATAGACGTTTATATTATTTAAATTTAATATTAATCCTATTTTATTCTCATTATTCTCATTATTATTATTTCTAAAATCCCATAATGTTGGAATTTCTAATATTAAATCACAAATAAAATTAGTATTTAATTCATAAATGGTT
>Ga0206125_10005516_pt1 | contig 10664 bp, 10 predicted proteins | sample Helgoland_Spring_4_FD_148598 | JGI IMG/M metagenome (GOLD analysis project Ga0206125, IMG submission 148598) | Pelagic subsurface seawater microbial communities from Kabeltonne, Helgoland, North Sea - Helgoland_Spring_Bloom_20160331_1 | ecosystem: Environmental > Aquatic > Marine > Epipelagic ...
GTCCACGGCTCTACCGTTGTTGGCGCCATCCCAAACCGGTCGGTCAGGTTCACGAACCGGTATTGGGGATGATCCTCACCACTCATCGCATCACCCATTGTGGCCCATACTTCGGCTGGCATGTGAAAGTCGAAACCCGGTAGGATAATGGCCCCTTGCGGTAGATGGGCCACTGCTTGCATCAACAATTGAGTTGTGCCGCGCGATCCTGTGGATCCAAAGATCAATATAGGATCACGCGGCGGAGCAATGGCCCAATGTGTGGCCAGTTTTAAAACTGTGGCTCTGCGCCTTGCCTCTGGGTCTGGGGCGCTATCAATCGTGTCGATATATGCCTGAGCAATAGAAATGAATTTTTGTGCCCGTGCCCAATGTCCAGATTGATCGGTAACGTCAATTTGGGCGATATCGTCTGGCGTGACGCCTTCGCCTTGCATTTCATCGAACAATCCAGCGAGGCTATCCGCCAAGTCAAAGGCGGCCGTTTCCGCAGCAAGGTCTGCCTGTGACTTCATCAAACCCGCAATCAGCGAGACCAGTTCAAGACGGCGGCGCAGCGCTGATGGTGATGGGGCAAGCGGCGCACCGGGCAACAGCCCATCAAGCTCGGTCACAAGGCGAACTTTTGGCAGAATACGAGCTGGACCAGTGTCAAAAAGATCGCGCAGCCGGCGGGCCATCCGCTGTGTATTGACCAACAAAGTGACTTTGGCCCAAGCTTCAGGGGGGCTGTTTTTCAGGCGATCTTCCAGCCCTCGAAGCACTGCGGCGGGAAAATCTACACCGGGTGGGCACCCAAATAAGCGTGGGTGGGAGTTTGGTTCAAACATTGGCATTGGCAATCATTTTTTCTGCAATATCGATGCCTTCAGGATGGCCGACGTCACACCATTGCCCCGGATACTCAAGGCCGAACAAACGGTCCGCTGCGGCCATCTGGTTCCAGACAACATTTAGTGAAAAACAGGCTTGTCTTACATCGTGTAACAGGTTGGTCTTTATGATTTGGACGCCACCATAGATCAGATCTCCGCCGCGCAGCAGTTGGCCATCTTGTGCGAGGTGGAAGTCCCCGTTTCCCATGTGTCCGTGCGCGCTGTTTCGTGGAATACTTACCAACAACGCATCCATTTTATATGGATTCCAATTACTTATTAGTAAGTCGATTGGGTTTTCCCCTATCCAGATAGCATCGGTATTCATAGTTATCACTGGGCTATGACCAAGAATGCCAAGTGCGTTTTTTAGCCCCCCACCGGTGTCAAGAATTTCAGGCGCTTCGATAATCGTGTCAACGGGACTATGTCTCAGATGCTGGGCCAGCATGTCAGATTTGTAATGCAAGTTGGCCACCATGGTCTGGCTGCCAGCCGAGATTGCTAATTCAAGCGCATGGTCAATCAAGGCGCGGCCAGCGACAGGAATAAGTGGTTTGGGCCGGTTGAGGGTCAATGCTCCCATGCGCGTTCCGAACCCGGCCGCGAAAAGCATTACGGGATAGGGATTGTGGCGCATTGATCTTTGATCTTTCGAAGAATTTCAGGGGATGGAACGGGCATACTTTTGGCAACCAGAGAAGCAATGTCTTGAAGATCTGGATGTTGTAGATTGGCTTGAATGTGCTTCCAGACTCGTGGAATCAGGTCGATGTATTGTGGCTTGCCATAGGCCAGTGAAAGGCGCGAAAAACCGCCGAGTATGCGCAGGTTGCGCTGCAAGCCGAGCAAAGCATAATCTGCTCTGAATTGCGTGTTTTCCACCCCGGACTTTTCAATATAATATGCCATCATGGTGCGTGCGATTGCAGGCGAAACATAGCGCCGTGCATCTTGCAGGATCGACATAAGATCATAGGCTCTGTGCCCGGCCATTGCGTCCTGATAATCCAGCAGGCCCACGCGGGCCACACCATGTCGCTTGGGCAACCAAATTAAGTTTTCTGCGTGGTAGTCTCGTTGGATAAGCACGTCGATGCGGTCGTCTAGCGGCGCTAGTGCGGTACGAAGTTCAGACTGAAAAGCGGACTTGGCTGTTTCGTCACAGTGCCCAAGAGCCCCCTTTTGGTACCAGTCAAATGAAAGAGATGCCATTTGGGTCATGGCATAGCTATCGTATGGGACGACGTTTGACGGTGGGGCGTTGTGCAGGTGTAACAATACGTCGACCGCAGCCTTGTAAAGGACTTCTTCGAGCGTTGGATCGGCGGCCATGACGCGGGCAAACAGGTCATCACCAAGGTCTTCGAGCAACAAGAAGCCGTTGGCGGTATCTTTTTCAAGAATTTGAGGGGCCGATAGATTTAAGGCGCGCAGATGATTTGTAATGCCAATGAAGGGGGCTGTATCCTCGCCTTTTTCGGGCGGTGCGTCCATTAAGATCGCGGTTTTGTTGTCTGAGCGCGTTAATCTCTCATAGCGTCTGTTTGAGGCGTCTCCGGCAATCGTCACACGTGCTGCTGTGCCCCAGTTTGTGCGGGCCAGGAAGTAGGCGCCAAGGGTCGCGCGATCACGCATTTTGTATGACCTCTTGCACAATTTGAGTCCATCGATCGGTGCGCCAGCTTAGTTTGGCGTCCCGCTTGTCGTGATCCGGAATCAGCTCGATGCACAGCGCGGTGGCTGGCTGAAACGACCCTAGTCGATCCGGCCATTCAATCAGGCAAATTGCATTTTCGAATGCCTCAAGAAGCCCCAGCTCATCGATTTCTGAGTTAAAGCTGATGCGATAGAGGTCAGTATGCCACAGCGCCCCTCGGTTTGTTTCGTAGGTCTGAATCAAAGTGAAAGTGGGCGAGGGTACGTCTTCGGGCACGTCTAGGATCGATTGGATCAACGCGCGCGCAAAGTGGGTTTTCCCTGCGCCAACTGGGCCTCTAAGCAAAATGATATCACGGGGTGACAATCGTGCGCCAATTGCGGCAGCGAAAGTGGATGTTGCCGCCGCGTTGGACAGGTGGATCATGTGGCCGAATGATGTCATTGGCCCAAAGTAACTGCACAGCCTGTGTCTGCAAGTGGAATGGCACTTGTCAGACCGCGTTGCTTGTGGCCCTCTCACTGATTGTTTCTGTAAACCGGATCAAGGTTGCCCCAGAGGCGATCGGAGAAACCTGAGCGATATATGGGCCATAGCTTAAATGCACCACTCTAGCATCCCAAGGCGCGCGTTCTCCGAGCTTCATAACAAAATCTCGCATATCGCCCCATGCTGGATCGGGGCGGCACTGTGATTGCCAGACTTTAATTGAATCGACTATTGTAACATCGACAAGGGTACTCTCTGGGTCAATTTTCCACAGTTGCCCATATGCAGCATTGCAAAAAGTAAGAACGCCAGACGAAGAGAACACGGCCAGAGCATCCTCAAATGTGTCCATGAGGGATTGGACAAGCTCAAGTTCTGCACGAAAGTTTCTGGTCATGGCCACTTCGGCGGTGATATCTTCGATTAAGAAAGCAACGGCGCCATCGGGGTGCGGTCGACCAATCACACGGTACGTATGTCCTGTGTCGAGTGACCAAGTTTCTTGATAACAGTCGTTAGTGGCAGCGGCGATGACATCTAAAATATCCTGTCTCCAGGTGCGGTAATTTTTAGGCTCGGGCATTACTCGATTGTCGCGCAAGCGGTCAAAAAACGACAGCAGATCAGGCCGTGCGCTAAGGAATTCAGCAGGGAGATCCGTCAAATCCACGATTGCGGGGTTAAATAAAGCCAATTGCCCGCTGCGGTCAAAGATGGCGAGACCAATCGAAAGCTGTGCAAATGTTTTCACTAGTGTTTGTACAAAATTGCGCTGGGCTGCTTCCGCTTCGATAACGGCGTTGATGTTTACAGCATGATAAACGGTACTGCCCGATGCTTCTGTGGCAGTGACATTGAACCAATGCTCTGTTTTGGCTTGGTGATTACGAACCGAAAGACGGTCAGTGGTGCCCGTCGTTAACGCGTGGGTTCTCATATCGAACAGTGGTATTTCATCAGTGTTGTCAGCAGACGTCTCCGCCCTTAGATCTTCGTATGCTTTGTTGCGCCAACCAATATTGCCTTCGCGATCTTCCATCCAAATTGGATAGGGCGCGCCAACGGTAACCGAGCGCAACGCGCCTAATTCTGCTTCCATTGAGCGGATGGAATGTGTCTTAGTAGGGCATGGTTTAGCACTGTCCTCGATTGTTAACCGGACCATATCATCCTCTTTGCGAATTTGGATGACAGCATGATCGTCCGGGCTGGCAGCACGGAAGGTTTGCGATTGGGTTCCGTCCAGGCGGTTTTGGTCAGGCAGATTGGGAAAGCGCATGCTTAAACCCGCGCGCAGCCTGTCCCAATCTGTGCTAGAGCCTTGCGCAGCAAACAGTGTTTGTGCATTAGGCGAAGCATGTTCAAGGTCAGTTTTGCGAAATAAGAAATGAACGCCTTGGCCTTTGGTTTCCCGTTCTTTTGCAGCTTTGGATTGATTTTGTGCTACAAATCCCAACCCCACCGCAACCGCTGTTAAGGCACATAGGACAGCAAACGAAGCCTCTAACAGTGACATTGACGCACCCTTCTGAAAATACACGTATAGCGTGCTTCATCAGGGTTAATAGATTATTAAGAAGTGGTTGAGATTGGCCAATCAAGCCTGAACTATTTGGTTTTTCTTGTTCTGTGGCAAAGCATATTCGCCGCGCCGCGCGTCAATCTTGCCTCGCGGCCAGGCGACTTCGACGATTGCACCAATTTGGGCCGTCTCGTTGTTCAGTGATTTGTAAGGGTCTGTACCGTTTGAAAAGGTCAGTTCCGCACCCGAGCGCTCTAAGAGCGTCTTTGCGATAAAGAGCCCGAGCCCCATCCCTTCATACTCGGGCCGTTGCTGGCTCTCAGCGTTGGTTTTTCGACTGCCGACAAAAGGATCACCAATGCGGCCCAGCAACTGCGGCGGAAACCCACGTCCGTCATCTAAGATGCGCAGGCAAATGGTTTCCTCCGTCCAGCTGGCTTCAATCCAAACACAGGAGCGAGAAAAATCCACTGCATTTTGGACCAAATTGCGCAGCCCATGAATGATCTCAGGTTTGCGCAGGATGGCAGGTTGATCGATTTGGGTGCCTGAGTCTGGGTCGTGCATGAAATCAACAGTTTTGCCACGATTTATATGTGGTTCGGCGGCCTCTTCTACCACTGATATTAATGGGGCTTGGCGCAGGTGCAGGTCGTCCTTGCCTGCGCGCCCCATGTCCCGCAAAATATCATGGCAGCGGTCGGCCTGTTCGTGGATTAAAGTGGCATCATCACGCAGGTCAGGAAAATCGCTTAATTCTTCGACCAATTCGGCGCTGGCCAATTTGATCGTTGCAAGGGGTGTGCCCAGCTCGTGTGCCGCAGCGGCAACGACGCCACCCAGATCTGTAAGTTTTTGTTCGCGTGATAGGGCCATCTGAGTGGCTGACAAAGCATCAGACATCGAATGGATTTCTGAGGTTACGCGGCGCGAGTACGCGCTGATAAAGCAAATCGCGATCACAAGGGCGATCCAATTCCCAAAGAGAAAGATTTCCGGAATACTAAGGATGAAACCTTGCTGCGTCTTGAGAGGCAAATGATATTCCGACAAAAGCGTAACCAATGTGATAGCCGTGCCGCCCAGCAGAAGTGTCGAACGCGTCGTGAGAACAGTTGCAGAAATGGTCACTGGTCCAAGCAGCAATAGTGTAAATGGATTGTGCAACCCGCCAGTTAGAAACAGTAAAAACGCCAACTGCAACAAATCAAACATAACCATAAGCAGGTTTTCGATTTCGGTCAGCCGCTTGTTTTCTGGAAAGATAAAAATAGCGATCAAGTTGCCGATGACCGAAACACTAACCGCAAGATAGCACAGCCCCAGTTCCAGTTGCAGCCCATACATGCGCTGAGCCACCGTTAAGGCGACCAGCTGACCAAAAATGGCGACCCAACGCAGCAAGATCATTGTGCGCAAGCGGATCCAATTAGAACGATGTTGCCCTGACAGGACACTCAAGTTGGATTGCACCATTTGTTCACTACTTCGTTGGTTGCACTCAGGCGTGAGACGTCTACTTGTCAAACTGAATGTTTAGATCAAGGCTCACAATGACACGCATTATCGCACTCCTTGCCGCCATTGTCGCCGCTCTTTTTTTGGCGGGGATGTGGCTGCTAACCCGAGGATCTCAAGATTATGGGCCCTTTGCCCAGTGTCAGGCGACGCAAATTGCCAGCGATGGTGCCCAGATTGGCGGAGCGTTTGAACTTGTAAATGCTAACGGTGAAACAGTCACTGATACCGATGTTATCAAAGAGCCGTCTCTGATCTATTTCGGGTACACATTTTGCCCAGATGTCTGCCCCTTGGATGTGTCCCGTAACGCCGAAGCTGTGGATTATTTATCTGAACAAGGGATGTCTGTCACACCGATTTTCATCTCGATAGACCCCGACCGGGATACGCCTGAAATTGTGGGCGATTTTGCATTTAACTTGCACGAAAAGATGATTGGTCTGACCGGGTCTGCTGCGCAGATTGCTGCTGCCAGCAAGGCGTATCGGACATATTATAAGGCGCATGACAAAAGCGATGAGTTTTATCTGGTGGATCATTCGACTTTTACTTACTTGGTGCTTCCCGAGAATGGCTTTGTTGAATTTTTCCGGCGAGATATTACCGCCGAAGAAATGGCAAAACGCGTTTCCTGTTTTGTCGAAAACGTCTGAAAAGAGATGAAAAAATTGACGATCTATGGGGTCCGGGCCATATTCAACGATAACCAAGACGCAAATCGGATTGGAATTGGAGTAACTGATGCCTGAAACTGCGCTGACAAATCTGGGCGAAGACAGATCTCTTTTGCTGGTGGATGATGATGAGCCGTTTCTGCGGCGGTTGGCCAAAGCGATGGAGAAGCGCGGGTTTTCAGTAGAAACCGCCGATTCTGTCGCCGGAGGCCGTGCAATCGCTACCGCCCGTCCGCCCGCATACGCCGTCATTGATCTGCGGTTAGAAGACGGTAATGGTTTGGATGTGGTCGAGGTTTTGCGAAGTAAGCGGCCAGAGTCTCGCGTCGTTGTGCTGACCGGTTACGGGGCCATTGCAACTGCCGTTGCAGCGGTAAAAATTGGCGCCACCGACTACTTGTCAAAACCTGCTGATGCGACTGATATTACAAATGCATTGCTTGCCAGCGGGGACGACCTGCCGCCACCGCCGGAAAATCCGATGAGCGCAGACAGGGTTCGTTGGGAACACATTCAGCGCGTGTATGAGCTGTGTGACCGCAATGTCTCAGAGACTGCGCGTCGTTTGAATATGCATCGGCGGACATTGCAGCGAATCTTGGCCAAACGCTCGCCGCGTTAAAATACACACGAAGGTAGCTCTGCAAAAAGAATGGCAAGCGCGTAAACATGACTGGTGTTTTTTAGACGTCGAAGCGTTTGCTGATCTTGTCTACGACCAAGCCACTTTCTAAAGTTACACCTTTGTCTACTGTCCATGTCCGAAATCCACGTGACTGATAGTAGATTAATCCGCCCTCGTTGTCTGCGCGGATCGTCGCATTGATCCAAGCGTAGCCCAGATCCTTTGCTGCTTTGGATGTGGCGGCAAACAATGCGGATCCAATGCCCAACCCAGTCCGCCCAAGCTGCACAAAGCTGGCGATATCACAGGATTGTGGTGGTAGCTTTTCATGTGGTGCAATCCACTGAAAGCCAGCTACCTCTTCCGCATCATCCAACGCCACATGCCAAGCCGCGCGATCCCCACCTTCGGCCATCCATTCTATTATGTCTTGACCAGTAACCGGTCTTGTCAAAGCTGTTGTGCCGCCTTTTTCAATGATGGCGTTCAATAGTTTTGCCATTGAGGGTGCATCAAGCGATATGGCACGGCGAACCTGAATCATGGCATTGCATTCAATAAAGTATGATGACGATCGGTAAAGGCAGAGCGGGTTTCGACGGGCGTTCGCAATACAATATACAAACCTGCGATTAGGTCAGGGTCTGGTTTGCCAAAGAATTTGTCGGCCTCTGCGGTACTGAAGCCCGCAATCTGCGTTGCCTCCATCCAAGCGCTAATCTTGTCAGCTTTTTTGATTTGCCGCTTGATGGTTTTTGGTACCTTTGCAGGAAGCCCAAAGCGAATGTGAATGGCTGCTTCAAGGCGTTCGTCTAATGCGCCATAGCCCGGACCTACGGCCGTTTTGACCGGAGAAATCATATCTCCAATCACATATTCTGGTGCGTCATGCAGCAAAGCGGCGAGTCGCCATTTTGCTGGGGCTTTGGGCGCGATGCGTGCAAACAGCGTTTCGACGAGCAAAGAATGCTCGGCAACCGAATAGGCGTAATCGCCAATCGTTTGCCCGTTCCAGCGCGCAACAAAGGCAAGACCATGGGCAATATCCTCAATCTCGATGTCCATCGGTGTAGGGTCGAGCAGGTCCAGTCTGCGACCGGACAACATACGTTGCCATGCTCTGAGGGGTGTCGCCATTATACCTAGACTTCTTTCGGTTCTCTAGTTTGCCGTATTTTGACTAGTATGTAACTTGTTCCGTAACGTGCGTTCCAGCCTTGAATTTCTCGCTAAAAGGGCTTGGATCTTTACGTTATGCCTGATCATGTCAGCCAACTAAAGTGGAAGAATAGCTAAGCAAAAATGTAAAACAACAGCGCTTTTTAGCGCTTTGACAACATCGGAGTATCGAAGACTTCTTTTAATACTTTCCATTTGAGACACTCAGTCCCTTGAATACGGTACGTTAAGAGGCATGTGTTATTCAACTTGGATTGTGTTCGTACCAGTGTTAGGCACGGCACAAATTTCGAATGAAAGAGGCTCAAGAGTTACTCATGACTGATTATATCGTCAAAGACATCAACCTTGCGGACTATGGCCGCAAGGAACTGGATATCGCCGAAACAGAGATGCCTGGGCTGATGGCCCTGCGCGCTGAATATGGTGACGCCAAGCCACTGTCTGGGGCGCGTATTGTCGGATCGCTTCACATGACGATTCAGACGGCTGTTTTGATCGAAACGCTCGTGGATTTGGGTGCCGATGTGCGCTGGGCTTCGTGCAACATCTTTTCCACACAGGATCATGCTGCTGCCGCCATTGCAGCTGGCGGTACTCCGGTATTTGCAATCAAAGGTCAGACGCTTGAAGAGCATTGGGATTATCTAGACAAGTCGTTCATGTTCGATGATGGCCCAAACATGATCCTCGACGATGGAGGAGACGCCACCTTATATGTTCTGCTGGGCGCCCGTGCCGAGGCAGGCGAAGAAATCATCGCGGTTCCGACGTCGGAAGAAGAGGCCGTGATCAAGGAGCAGATTAAAAAGCGCATCGCGGCGAGCCCTGGCTGGTTCACCAAGATACGCGATCAGATCAAAGGTGTTTCCGAAGAAACTACGACTGGTGTGAACCGCCTGTACCAACTGGTGAAGGAGGGGCAATTGCCCTTCCCTGCGATCAATGTGAATGATTCGGTGACCAAGTCGAAATTCGACAATAAATATGGATGCAAAGAATCTCTGGTGGACGGCATTCGCCGTGCAACAGACACCATGATGGCTGGCAAAGTTGCTGTGGTCATGGGGTATGGCGATGTGGGCAAAGGGTCTGCTGCGTCTCTTAGCGGTGCAGGTGCGCGCGTGAAAGTGACCGAAGTTGATCCGATCTGCGCCTTGCAGGCCGCGATGGACGGCTATGAGGTTGTGCTACTCGAGGATGTGCTGGATACCGCAGATATCTTTATTACGACCACTGGAAACAAAGACGTGATCCGCATTGAGCACATGCGCGAGATGAAGGACATGGCCATTGTCGGAAACATCGGTCACTTTGATAACGAAATTCAGGTTGCCGCGCTGAAGAACCACAAGTGGACAAACATTAAAGAACAAGTTGATATGATCGAGATGCCAAATGGCAATCGGCTCATCTTGCTGTCCGAAGGACGTTTGTTGAATCTTGGCAATGCTACAGGTCATCCGTCATTTGTTATGTCTGCAAGCTTTACGAACCAGGTTTTGGCTCAGATTGAACTTTGGACCTGCAGTGAGAATTATAAAAACGAAGTTTACATTTTGCCTAAACATCTGGACGAAAAAGTCGCGCGTCTGCATCTGGACCGGATCGGTGTAAAGCTGACCAAGTTGGACCCGGTGCAAGCTGCTTATATTGGGGTCGCGCCCGATGGTCCGTTCAAGCCGGAGCATTACCGATACTGATCGCACGCTATCATCCGCGTGAATTGATCAGCCCCGACGCAACTTCAACTAGACAGTCGCCTCATAAAACTCGATCAACAGTCTGACCGACGCCAGTTTGATCATGGATATGGAGTTGCGTGGCGTCTTTTCGTAACGGGTTGCGATACGACGGAACGAGGCTTTCAGCCTGCCAAACATCCGTTTGATTTTATTACAACTCGGTAGATTTCAGTATCGAATTTGGTGGGCTATTTACGGTTAGCCTTGGGAGGTATCACGCAGGTAGCGCCCTGTTCCCAGATCATGTGGTAATCCCCCCATTTTTACTGGGGTCCAGCCGTAGAATTCATGCGGCTGTTTTCAGTTTCATTGCGGGTGTGATGCCGCCGATACCCATATTGGGTCGCTCGTTGTTGTAAGTCCAGAGCCATTCC
>Ga0206125_10005517_pt1 | contig 10663 bp, 7 predicted proteins | sample Helgoland_Spring_4_FD_148598 | JGI IMG/M metagenome (GOLD analysis project Ga0206125, IMG submission 148598) | Pelagic subsurface seawater microbial communities from Kabeltonne, Helgoland, North Sea - Helgoland_Spring_Bloom_20160331_1 | ecosystem: Environmental > Aquatic > Marine > Epipelagic ...
CTGGATTTGCTCATTTCTTTGAACACATGTCCTTTAATGATAGTGAAAATGTTCCTGTAGGAGCAAACCGTAAAATGATTCCAGAGTGGGGAGGAAGCCGTAATGGTGGAACTTGGAGCGATGGTACTATATACTATGAAGTTGTTCCTAAAGATGCCTTCGAGAAAATTCTTTGGATAGACAGTGATCGCTTTGGGTATATGTTAAACACCGTTACCAAAGAAGCACTAGAGCGAGAAAAACAAGTAGTTAAAAACGAAAAACGCCAACGCGTAGATAATGCTGCCTACGGGTATACAGATGAAATTATCCGTAAAAATCTATATCCACAAGGACACCCTTACAGCTGGACTGTTATAGGCGCATTACCAGATTTGCAGGCTGCAACCCTGGAAGATGTAAAAGAATTTCATAAAGAGTATTACGGCGCCGCAAACGCCTCTTTGGTAATTGCAGGAGATATTGATATACCTGAGACTAAAAAACTTGTACAACAATGGTTTGGTGAAATACCAAGAGGGCCAGAGGTAGCTTTCATGGCTCCAATGCCAGTAACTTTACAAGAAACAAAATCTTTGTTTTTTAAAGACAATTTTGCAAAACTCCCTGAACTACGTATGGTGTTTCCAACGGTAGAGAACTACAATAAAGATTCTTATGCTTTACAGATATTAGGGCAATTACTTAGTGGAAGCAAGAAATCTGCACTCTACAAAACCATTGTAGAGGAATCTAAGCTTGCGCCAAATGTAGGGTCTTACCAAAACAGTAATGAGCTTGCCGGTGAGTTTATTATTAGAGTAAGAGCAAACCAAGGTGTTGCTCTAGATGATGTAAAACAAGCCATAGATCAAGGACTATTAAATTTTGAAACCAATGGCTTTACAGATAATGAGCTAACTCGCATCAAAGCAGAACTTGAAACCCAGGTCTACCAAGGAGTTGCTACAGTTTTAAATAAAGCCTTCCAGTTGGTTCGTGACAACGAATTTGCTGGTGATCCTGAGCAAACTATTAAAGATACTCAAATCATCAAAAATTTAACTAGAGATGATATTACCCGTGTATACAATACCTATATCAAAGACAAACATTTTATACTCTCTAGCGTGGTTCCAAAAGATACTCCAGAGCTTGCTGTGAGTGGTTCTAAACAGGCAAGTGTTTGGATTGAGCAGGTTGGCACAATGGCGGCAAGTGAACAGGTTAGCCAAGGAGCAGAGGCTGTCTATGAAAAAACAGCAACAACTTTTGATAGATCTGAGCCAGATTTTACAGAAACACCTTTACTGAAAATGCCAACCATCTGGAGCGCTAATCTTGATAATGGTATGGCATTGTATGGTATTGAAAACACAGAATTACCCCTTGTTAATTTTCAACTCTCCATTAAAGGAGGCCATACTCTAGATCCAGATTTAAAAGCTGGTGTAGCATCATTAATGGCAGATTTAATGAATGAAGGTACCCAAAGTAAAACAGCTGCAGAGCTGGAAGAGGCAATAGGTCTTCTTGGGTCAAGCATATACATTAGCGCTGGAGTTGAACAAATTACTGTAACAGGTAGCTCTCTAGATCGTAATTTTGGAGAAACCATTGCCCTTGTGCAAGAGATGTTAATCTCTCCGCGTTGGGATGAGACAGAGTTTTTGCGTTTAAAGCAAGAATTACAAACCTCATTAAAAGGCAGAGAGGCTAACCCAAGGGCTATAGCTGCTGTTAATTTTAATAAATTACTCTATGGCCAGACCCATCCTTATGGTATTCCCACCAGTGGCACCCTTAAGAGTGTATCATCTATTACTCTTGATGATGTAAAACAGTTTTACACCAATATATCTCCTAAAGTTGCAAGTTTTCATGTGGTAGGAAATGTTAGTAAATCTCAAGTAGAACAAACCCTTGAGAGTATTAATAACAATTGGCAAGCCACGGATGTTGAAATGAGAAGTTATGACGCGCCTTCTCACAATAAAGCTGGTACTCTTTACTTTATAGATGTTCCAAACGCCAAGCAGTCTGTGGTATATGTTGGAGATATTGCTTTATCTGCTACTAACCCAGATGCTAAAAAGCTAGACTTTGCTAATGAAATATTAGGCGGCGGCTCCAGTGGTAGGCTTTTTCAAACATTGCGTATTGGTAAGGGGTATACCTACGGGGCGTATTCTAGAATACCAAAAAGAATGGATAAAGCTGCTTTTACAATTTCCTCTAGTGTAAGAGCAAATGCTACTTTAGCATCATTACAGATTATTCAGCAAATGGTTCAAGACTACGGCGCTGGTTTTACAGACAAGGATGTTACTCTCACACAAAACAAAGTGATTAAAGCCAATACGCGTGCTTTCGAATCTTTTGGAGCAAAACTAGGGCTACTTAGCAATATTAGCACGTATTCAAAAGACTTGGATTATGTAGATAAAGAACAAGAGCTACTTGCTAGTATGACACTTGAAGATTTTAAAACAGTAATTAATAAATACATCAATGAAAATAACATGGTTTATCTGGTTGTTGGAGATAAGGCGTCGCAGCTCTCCGAGGTTAAAAAACTAGGAAAACCTGTTATCCAGTTAGATATCTACGGAAATAAAATATAATATGACACAATTACAAGGGAAAGTAGCTTTCATAACCGGTGGGAGTAAAGGAATTGGTTTTGGAATAGCTAAAGTATTGCTCCAAAAAGGAATACATGTAGCCATTACAAGCAGATCTTTAGAGAGTGCACAAAAGGCAGCAAATCAGTTATCTGTATTTGCCGCAGACTCTGCCAAGGTATTGGCTCTCAAGGCAGATGTACGAGACTACCAACAGCAACAAGATGCAGTAAAGGCTACAGAAAGGACCCTAGGTAGTATTGATATTGTTATTGCAAATGCTGGTTTAGGAGTTTTTGGAAGTATTGAAGACATTACAATAGAGGGCTGGAACCAAGTTATAGAGACCAATTTAACGGGCGTGTTTTATACGTTAAAAAGCACCCTTGGTTCTCTAAAAAAAACAAAAGGATATTACATTACTATTTCTAGTTTGGCAGGTACAAATTTCTTTGCAGGAGGTACTGCATACAATGCAAGTAAATTTGGTGTCACAGGATTTACTCAGGCTGCGATGCTTGATTTGCGTACTCATGGCATTAAGGTAAGTACCATTATGCCTGGTAGTGTCTCTACTTATTTTAACGGAAATGAGCCTAGCCAGAAAGACGCCTGGAAAATACAACAAGAGGATATTGGAGAATTGGTGGTAGATTTACTAAAAATGAATCCTAGAACACTGCCAAGTAAAATTGAAGTTAGACCATCATCTCCACCAACAAAATAGTATGATGCTCCTTGATTAATTTTTTGTATTGAATCTTAAAAATTACATTTGTTATAAAAATAGGATATGGCTGGTAATACCTTCGGAATTTTTTTTAAACTAACCACCTTTGGCGAATCTCATGGAGAGGCTATAGGTGGTGTTATTGATGGGTGCCCTGCAGGAGTTTCTATAGATTTAGATGCCATTGAAAATCAAATGATGCGCCGAAGACCTGGTCAATCTGCTATTGTCACCCAGCGTAAAGAAGCAGATACCGTTCGTTTTCTATCAGGAATATTTGAGGGTAAAACAACAGGGTCTCCTATTGGTTTTATTATAGAAAATACCAATCAAAAATCTGCAGACTACACTCACATTAAAGATAGTTATAGACCAAGCCATGCAGATTATACCTTCGATAAAAAATACGGCTACCGTGATTACAGAGGTGGTGGGCGCTCTTCCGCCCGCGAAACAGCATGTAGGGTAGTGGCAGGAGCTATTGCAAGTCAGTTGTTAGGTGCAATAGCTATAACTGGGTTTGTATCATCTGTTGGTGATTTAACATTAGAAAAACCATACCAGGAATTAGATTTTAATACCGTAGATAGTAACGTGGTGCGTTGTCCAGATGCAGAAATGGCATCAAAAATGATTGCTAAAATAAAAGAAATTAAAAAACAAGGAGACACCATAGGTGGCATAATTACCTGTGTTATACAAAATGTTCCTGTAGGTTTAGGCGAGCCTGTTTTTGATAAATTACATGCACAACTGGGCAAAGCAATGCTTTCTATAAACGCAGTCAAAGGATTTGAGTTTGGTAGTGGATTTAAGGGCGCTACTATGAACGGAAGCGAGCATAACGATCTTTTTAACCAAGACGGGACCACCAAAAGCAATCTATCTGGAGGTGTTCAAGGAGGCATAAGTAATGGTATGGATATCTACTTTAGGGTAGCTTTTAAACCTGTTGCTACGATAATGCAAAAACAACAAACCATAAACAGCAAAGGTGAAAAAGTAGAAATGCAAGGCAAAGGACGTCATGATCCTTGTGTTGTTCCAAGAGCAGTACCTATTGTAGAGGCTATGGCAGCCTTGACTATTGCAGATTTTTGGTTAGCCAATAAATTATCTAAATTGTAAGTTTAGTATCCACTTTAACTTTATTATCAACTACAGTATATGAAAAAATTAGCATTACATTGGAAAATTCTTTTAGGTATGTTAGTAGGAGTGCTATTTGCACTACTGCTCACTAATTTTGATTGGGGCGCTTCATTTATTGGAGATTGGATCAAACCCTTCGGAACTATATTTATTAGCTCTTTAAAGTTAATTGCTATCCCACTTATATTGGCGGCTTTAATCAAGGGTATTTCAGACCTAAAAGACATTTCAAGCTTGTCTAAAATGGGCATGCGTACAATTTCTATATATGTTGTGACAACAGTAATAGCTGTATCTATAGGGCTTACAGTGGTAAGTCTAATACAGCCTGGAAAAACAATTAATGAAGACACTCGTAATGAACTTGTTGAAGCCTATGGCGGTGATGCAGATGCAAAACTTCAAGCTGCAGCAGCACAAAAAGACGCAGGCCCTCTGCAAGCACTTATAGATTTAGTGCCAAGTAATATTGTAAGTGCTGCCTCTAGTAACAGAAATATGTTACAGGTTATCTTCTTTGCAGTGTTTTTTGGAATCTCATTGATTTTAATACCCCAAGAAAAAGCAAAGACTGTCAAAGACTTTTTTGACGGGCTTAATGAAGTTATCTTAAAAATGGTAGATTTAATTATGCTAGCGGCGCCCTATGGTGTTTTTGCATTAATGGCTGCGCTAGTTGTGGAAGCCCCAAGTGCAGACTTATTTGCAGCTCTTGGTATGTACGCTATATCTGTAGTATTTGGTTTATTAGTAATGGTTGTATTTTATATAGTATTAGTAAAAGTGTTTACTAAAAAGTCTCCAAAGTTTTTTTTGAATGGAATTGCTCCTGCGCAATTATTGGCATTTTCTACTAGTAGTAGTGCGGCAACGCTGCCCGTAACTATGGAGCGAGTAACAGAGCATTTAGGAGTAGAGGAGGAGGTATCTAGTTTTGTGTTACCAATTGGTGCCACCATTAATATGGATGGAACTAGTTTATACCAGGCAGTTGCTGCTGTTTTTATTGCGCAAGCCTTTGGTATGGATTTAAGCTTCACAACTCAATTGGGTATCATTGCAACGGCAACATTAGCCTCTATTGGATCTGCGGCAGTTCCTGGAGCTGGTATGGTAATGCTTGTTGGAGTATTGGGGTACGCAGGTATTCCTGAGGCTGGACTTGCGTTAATATTTGCCGTAGATAGGCCTTTAGATATGTGTAGAACAGTTATAAATGTAACTGGTGATGCAACGGTATCTATGCTAGTTGCAAAATCTCAAGGCAAACTAGGTGAGCCTAAAATTAAAAATTGGGATGATACTTATACCAAATAATATATCATATAGTTATATAAAAAAAGGCGGTCTATCAAGACCGCCTTTTTTTATGACAACAAGATTACTATTGTTTTTGAACTTCAACAGTGTGCGGGTAAGGAATTTCTATGCCTGCTGCATCTAAAGCGGTTTTCACGTTCTCTAGCGTAGTGCAATGAACCTGCCAGAAATCTTCAGATTTAACCCAGCCCCTAACTGCAAAATTTACAGAGCTATCTGCCAATTCAACAACATCTATACTTGGAGCAGGATCTTGTAAAATATTTTTTTGAGAGGTAAGTACGTTTAATAAAACTTCTTTTGTTTTTTTGATATCAGCATCATAAGACACGCCAATTACATGACGTACTTGCCTTGTGCCCTCACAGGTGAAATTAGTGATACTACCATTAGATAAATTACCATTTGGTATAATGATTAAATGATTTCCAGGGCCAACAATTTTAGTAGTAAAGATTTCAATTTCTTTGACTGTTCCTTTTTTACCTTGAGTTTCTATAAAATCTCCAATTTTAAAAGGTTTAAAAATCATTAGCATCACACCGCCTGCAAAATTAGAAAGTGATCCTTGCAGAGCCAAACCAACGGCCAAACCAGCTGAGGCTAGTACCGCAGCAAATGAGGTGGTTTGAATGCCTAGATTACCCAATATGGAAAGTACTAGCAAAACTTTTAAAACAATACCTGCTAGGTTTAGTAAGAATTTTTTTAAACTCTCATCATAATGGCTTTTGTCCATAAGGGCATTTGCAGCCTTCATTAGTTTTTTAATTGCCCATGAACCTATAATCCAAATGGCAATGGCGCCTATTACTTTGATGCCATATTCGCTTGATATACTTATTACTTTATCTAATACTATTTGATAATCCATCTTTTTAGTTTATGTTGTAAAAATACTACTCATTTTGAGAAAATGTATATTTTTTACTTATTTAATAAAACAACACCTTTTTATACTATAAAAACTTTTCTCTTAAGCCTGGGGTTGGTATCATACACTGCTCTTTTTTGCCAAACCACTTGTAACGGTTTTTGGCAATAAAATCATAAACTCCATCTCTAATAAAGCTGGGTATGATGAGAAGTACAAAAAATAGGGGCCAAAGATTTGACATTTTTTTTGCAATACGGAGCGCCGCAGAAGACTTTACATATACTTTTTCATTCTCGATAAGCACTATAGAGTCTAGCTTTTGGGTATCAACAGCATGCGTTTTTAACAATAAAACACCTTGCTTTTCTTGAAGAGGAGTAAATTTAAACACATTTCCGGTATCTCTTTTTATCACAAAATTAACGGCCCCGTTGCATAAGTTGCAAACACCATCAAAAAGAATAATACTGTGTGTTAATTGTTTATTCATACCTTTCAAAAATAGTCATTACCGCGTAACAATGAGTATCTTATTTATATTCAATGCATTAAGATACTTTTTCTAAGGCATCTAGATTTACGTTAGTAGTAAAAATACCATAGTTAACAATGGCTTTTTTCTTTTCTATGGTGTCTATAGTACCTATTGCCTTACCATCTAGCATGCGTACTCTGTCACCAACTTTTAAGGTTACTTTGGCTACCGGTGGTGGCGCTTTTTTTGCAGCCGCTTTTTCTTTCTTTTTACGAGTGCGTATTTCTTCAACTTTTACATCTACCTCCTGTTGGGTGATGCGCTGTTTGGTTTTAACCTCTTTTTTTTGTTTTGGAGCTATTTGCTTGCGTTTGCTGTTTTCTACCATTACCAGTTTAAAAAGCTCTTCCTGCAACAGTTTTTTCTTTTTGTTGTTGTGATATTTCTCAGAGATTTGGTCAAACTTTTTACCAATAGCAATTAATTTTTGGTTGCTATCATACAGCTCTTGATAGCTCTCTAGTTTATCTTTCACCTTCACATTAACAGCCTCTAACTCTTTCTCTTTCTTTTTAGCCTTTTGAGCAGAGCTTTCAAGATATTCAGAGTTTTTTCGCAATTTTGACCGTTCTTTTTGCAGATCTGCTATAGATTTATCAAAGCGTATTTTACCGCCTTCTACCTTCTTTTTGGATCTGTTAATAAGGCTGTATGGTATTCCGTTTTTTTGAGCCACTTCAAAAGTAAAAGAACTTCCTGCCTCACCTAGGTAAAGTTTATAAAGAGGCTCAAGGGTTTTACTATCAAACAACATATTGGCATTCACGGCATGAGGAAGTTCATTTGCTAAGAGTTTTAAATTAGCATAGTGAGTGGTTATAATTCCAAAAGCTTCCCGCTCATAAAAAACTTCCAAGAATGTTTCAGCAAGTGCGCCACCAAGTTCTGGGTCTGAGCCGGTACCAAATTCATCAATTAAAAAAAGCGTGTTTTTATTGCATTTACGCAAAAAATGATTCATCTTTTTTAATCTGTAACTATAGGTGCTTAAATGATTCTCTATAGATTGGTTATCTCCAATATCTGTGAGTATACGGTCAAACAAGCACATTTCACTATCTGCTTGCAGGGGAACTAAAAAACCGCTTTGTAGCATTACTTGCAATAAACCAACCGTTTTTAAGGTAATACTTTTTCCTCCCGCATTAGGCCCAGAGATAACGATAATACGTCCTTCTTGGGTAAGTGCAATACTTTGAGGATGGGTTTTTTCTTTTCGTTTCTTGTTTGCTGTATATAATAAAGGATGGTATGCATTTACTAAAGAGAGTCTTCGTTGTGTTGTTATAAGAGGTAATACTCCATTAATTTCAACAGCATACTTAGCTTTTGCCGATACAGTGTCTATGTGTATTAAATAATCTTGATACGCTGCAAGTAATGGAGTATAGGGCCTTACATACTCCGTAAGCATTTTTAAAATACGTTTAATTTCTTCAAGTTCTTCATATACTAAATTACTCAGTTCTGTTGTGAACTCAAAGGTTTCTTGGGGCTCCATGTAAACAATACTACCAGTTTTTGAAGTGCCAAGCACGGTACCTCTAACTTTACGTCTATACATAGCCTTTACCGCCAAAACACGTCTATTCTCTACCACAGATTCTCGTATTTCATCAAGATAATCGTTACCAATATATCTTGTTAAGGCTTTACCAAAAGAGGAGTTTACTTGTCCTTTTACTACATTTAGCCGTTTACGAATTTGAGATAGTTGCACAGAGGCATCATCTCTTAGCTCTCCATATTTATTAAATATAGCTTGAATCTCTGCAGCTATATTTGCACGATAGGATATGGTATTGGCATTTTGGTTTAAGTGAATATAAAACTCTTCAAATTTTTTAAAAAACGCCTTTAGGGTATGGGTTGTCTGGCAAATGGTTAAAATTTTTCTAAAACCAGTAGTATCCAGTGAGCTGTTTTCTATATCTAGTAATTGTAGTTCTTTAAAGATAGGTTCAAAACCATGATTGGGTATAGGAGCGTCACTACCAAAAGAGGCGGTGTATTCTTTTACTTGTTGTAACGCAGTCTGGATATACTCCGAATCATCAAAAGGTATGATAGAAAGCACTCTTTGTTTGCCAGGATCTGTGATACAAAAATTTGAAACCTGCTGTAATACAACAGGAAACTCTAAATCTTCAAGGGTTTTGGAATCAATTTTAATCATACTTGTAAACAAGGAGGTCATTATATTTTTAATAATTACTTTCTAATGATTTACAAAAGAAGTAATTTTATAACACAAAAATACGCATAATGCATGTTAATATTTCCCCAACGTGGGCACCTATTTTACAAGAAGAATTTAGCAAAGATTATTTTAAGTCTGTAAGCTCATTTGTGGATAAAGCCTATCAAGAAACTACCTGTTATCCTGCCAAAGAAGATATATTTAAAGCCCTGCACCAAACCTGTTTTAATGAGTTGCGAGTTGTTATAATAGGTCAAGACCCCTACCATGATGAAGGGCAGGCCAATGGGTTGAGTTTTTCTGTAAAAGATACTATTGCGCATCCTCCATCACTAAAAAATATTTTTAAAGAACTAGAAAGTGATTTAGGTATAGCTACACCCAAATCTGGAAATTTAGACCGGTGGGCAATCCAAGGAGTTCTTCTGTTAAATGCAACATTAACTGTAGAGGCTCATAAACCAGCAAGTCATCAAAAAAAAGGATGGGAAACATTTACAGATGCTATTATATCTGAAATTTCAGCTCATAAACAAGGAGTTATTTTTTTGTTATGGGGAGGATTTGCCAAAACAAAAGCAAAATACATTGACACTACAAAACACATTGTTTTTACAAGTGGACACCCATCTCCACTTAGCGCAAATAGGGGGTACTGGTTTGGTAATAAGCATTTTAGCCAAACAAATGAGTGCTTAGTAGCACAAGGGAAAAAGCCAATTTCTTGGTAATAAAACAAAAAAGCTACTCACTCTAAAGAATGAATAGCCGGCAGTCTTAAACTATACCTACTTAAAAAAAACTTACTCTTTATCTTTTTTTGAAGGCTCTGTAGCATCGTTACAACTAAAGTGTAACAAAAAGAAAGTGGTCGCTACTAAAGAGGCTAAAATAATAAGAAATGTGTTCATGTGTTTTGTGTTTACATTTAGTAGATGAACAATAAGATAAAGGGTTGCGTCGGGTAGAATAAAAAATAATAGAATATAAATGACTTTAAAATAAAAACAAATAAGATATTGTTAAACAGGAAGTTAAGCTATAAATCAAATAGAATCTTATCTTGTGAAACGATGTTTTCAATTAATTCTAACTGCATTAACTTTTCTTGAACATGCTCAAGATCACTAATTGAAAGCTGTTTTTGACTCCACTGCGTGAGAGATAACCACTGTTGTACATCTTCAATTTTTTGTTTGTATCTGTCGGCAATTAGAAGATCTACTCTCGGGTTTTGCTTAAACTT
>Ga0206125_10005525_pt1 | contig 10655 bp, 14 predicted proteins | sample Helgoland_Spring_4_FD_148598 | JGI IMG/M metagenome (GOLD analysis project Ga0206125, IMG submission 148598) | Pelagic subsurface seawater microbial communities from Kabeltonne, Helgoland, North Sea - Helgoland_Spring_Bloom_20160331_1 | ecosystem: Environmental > Aquatic > Marine > Epipelagic ...
AAGTCCAAAATACGCCGAACAAATTCGGTGGTGTTCTCAATGCAGGCGTTAATGACGAGAATTGCGAAGGTTGGATGGCCGGGCCGTCCGACGGCTGGTATCAAGGGGACCCTAGGCGAGGTCAAGGCTTTGAAAGCAACTGCCCGAGTATTATTTTTGCCGCCGGCACACAATTCATAGCCTATAAGAGTTCATGGCAGGTAGCCTTAAGGGACATACCCGCTGACTACTATGAGCTCGGTTTCTGGGGCGCTATTGAGAAACATCTTGGTTTAACCGAGCTTGAATTTTACGCGGAATTTAATGCGCTACTCAGATCCGTGGATGCAAGTACGATTTCTAAGAACTATGCGCCACCTGGCTGGAAAATTCCGGACGCAGATATTGCGGATGTGGTCGATTTTCCCGGCATCCGTTACTACGGAAAAAAGACAGTGGCACCCTCAAATCCGGGTATGACCACTTTTAGTTTTGACGTAGATGAAAGCCTGGATGCAGAACCTTTAATCGATGGCCTATTGGTTATCCGTCATCTATTTGGCTTTAGCGGTGACGCACTAATCTCTGGCGCTGTCTCTGGTGACGCTGGCAGAGGCGACTCAGGGGCCATTGCAGGCTATCTAACGGATGCTGGTTTAGAGCTAGACATCGATGGGGATGGCGAGTCTAAGCCCCTTACAGATGGTCTGTTGCTGATACGTTACTTGTTTGGGTTCTCGGGTGATTCGTTGATCTCTGGAGCGATTGGAACTGGTGCTGAAAGGGATACAGCAGAAAAGGTTGAGGCTTATATTCAGGAACGTGTGCCTGTTCAGTAAGTCAAGGTTGCGTCGGAGTTAAAGGCGGAATGCAGTTCCAGAGGCTGCATTTTCTTTTTCCGAATACCAATTTTTTTCCAAAATCACCCTTTAATGTGCCTCCACACCTAAAGCTCATAATTAATCGATGCTGATAGCCCCCTGGTTGCTGTTGGGGGTGGGGCTGTGTGGATTGGTTGGTTTCGTTGGTGTTGGGTGTGGCTAGCACGAGACGGCTGGCAACTAAGGCGGCCACTAAATTTTATTTCGCCAGCCTGATAATTATTAAGTCTATGAATTCAATATAAATTTATTGTAATAATGGCGGAGAGAGACCAATAAACTGCGCGGGGAAGCTGTCCTCTTCCTATGGCGCTATAGGCGGAAGGGCACGCAATCAAGAGCGTAGCTTGGCTTCTACCCAGGTCTTTACGCCTCTAGCATGCCATCATTCACAACGAAGTCGACGACTTCAGATAAACCATCGAGATTCTTGAGATTGGTGAACAGAAAAGGTCGGTCCCCGCGCATTTTTTTTGCGTCTCGATCCATAATACCAAGATTGGCGCCCACTAACGGTGCCAGATCGGTTTTATTGATTATCAAGAGATCTGATTTAGTGATGCCAGGACCACCTTTTCTAGGAATCTTATCCCCGGCGGAAACATCGATTACGTAGAGGGTAAGGTCCGACAACTCCGGGCTGAACGTCGCCGCCAGATTGTCACCGCCACTTTCAATCATGATCATGTCTAAATTCGGGAACTTTTTCTGCAGATCGTCCACGGCGTTGAGGTTCATGGAGGCATCCTCGCGAATCGCGGTGTGCGGACAGCCGCCAGTTTCTACCCCGACAATTCTGTCCGGAGTCAGTGCTTCGTGTTTAAGAAGAAACTCTGCATCCTCACGTGTGTAGATATCGTTGGTGATCACCGCGATATCGAAACGATCCTTCAACGCCATACATAAAGAACGAACGAGGGCCGTCTTACCGGAACCGACCGGGCCACCGATACCGAGTCTAAGAGGTGGTTTGCTTTTGGTTGATGTCATGTTGTCCTCAATTATGAACGGTACATTCTTGCTTCCAGCACTTCGTGCTGCGAAGACATGATGGCAAGCGATGGCATTGATTGACCAAATTGCCAATCAAGCGGACCACCTGCGCAAAGCGCTATCTGCTGTGCTTTGGTAACCAGCGTATCAATTTTTTCAATCAGTTCACTCAGCACTATTTGTGCCTCTGATTGTCCTAAAGGGATGGATTTTGCGCATACGGCAATCTGGTTCTCGATCCAACTAAAAGAAAAACCGGCCGCGAGATCCAGCGCCGGAATATTCCAATGCCGGCCTGCCATTGCGAACTGAATAACGAAGCTGGGTTGCTGTATTTCCACCCCATCGAGATTAAGCGTGCGAAGCAGACGATCAAGTGCTCGCCCCATGCCAACGTCTTCTAATAGTAGTTCTTGTGTTTCGCGACTCGCGGCCAGGTAGACATTCAGTTCCCGCACGGTAACGTCATCGAAGCGATCAAAAGCGTCATAAGCGATTAACAAAGCGGGTAGATCCAGTTCACTGACCCCTTGCTCAAACACCCCGCCAATCCAGTTTTGGGCCGATGCAGCATCAATAACGTGTCGTTCATGGATAGCTGACTCGAGTCCTTGGGAATAGGCATAGGCACCAACCGGTAACGCCTGGGAGCAAAGTTGCAGCAACTTCGGTAGATTATTCATGCTCGTGCTCGTGCGTATGTCCGTGACCTCTGCCGTGATAGGCACCTTGCTCCGGCTGGAAGGCAACAACATCATGGCTAACCTGTGCGCCTAGGCCACTGACCATAGCATCGAGCACATGATCCGGCTGAAACATTAAACGGTCCGGTAGAACCTGTAGAGATAAATGACGATTGCCCAAGTGGTAAGCGACACGAGTCAACAGATGAGCCGATTTTGCAGTGACCACGGACACTGGCTCCGGAGCGGCTTCGACTAAATATAAGCCACCGTCAGGGTCCTTGAGTACATTGCCATGGTGGAGATGTTCGCCCCGCTCAAGAAACCATGCCACCTCACGACCGGACTGGGTCGATGCACGACCACGACTTTTGGAGCGATCAGCAAAGGAAATGCTGACAGTATCGAGATACGCCTGATCCTGGATATCATCAATTTTTTCAAAGCATTCAATTCGCATCGTGATTTCCTGAAATGATCGGGCTAAATGGTTGCGTTAAAGGCATCGGCTAAAAGAGGGCGTATCGCTGCGCCAGCGGAAGTACTTCAGCGGGTTCGCAAGTCAATAGCTGGCCATCGGCCCGAACCTCATAAGTTTCGGGGTCAACCTCCATTTCCGGGAGATAACTATTGAGCACCATGTCATGTTTGGTGACATTACGGGTACCGCTCACAGGAACCAAGCGTTTGGCTAATCTGAGATGTTCGGCCAATTTGGTTTCAGTGAACGCCTGGCTGACGAAGGTCACCGAGGTTGCTTCGCGCGCGCGACCGAAAGCACCAAACATTGGACGGTAGTGAACGGGTTGGGGCGTAGGAATGGAGGCATTCGGATCACCCATGGGTGCCGCCGCAATCATTCCCCCTTTAATAATCAGCGCAGGCTTAATACCGAAAAAAGCTGGTTTCCAAAGCACCAGGTCTGCGAGTTTGCCGGCTTCGATGGATCCGACCTCATGACTGATCCCATGAGCGATAGCCGGATTGATGGTGTATTTGGCGATATAGCGTCTTGCGCGGAAATTGTCGGCATGAGTGTCTTCAGCCAACTGGCCACGTTGTACTTTCATTTTGTGGGCTGTTTGCCAGGTTCGACAAATTACTTCACCGACACGGCCCATGGCCTGAGAATCAGACGCGATCATGGAAAATGCCCCCAGATCGTGCAGGATATCCTCGGCTGCAATGGTTTCCTTGCGGATACGTGAGTCAGCGAAGGCGACGTCCTCCGGAATGTTTGAATCAAGGTGATGGCACACCATCAGCATGTCTAGATGCTCGTCCACGGTGTTTATTGTGTAGGGTCTTGTCGGATTAGTGGACGACGGCAGCACATTGGGACGGCCGCAGGCCTTTATAATATCTGGTGCATGACCACCGCCTGCGCCTTCGGTGTGGAACGTATGGATCGTGCGGTCTTTGAAGGCTCTGATGGTGTCTTCAACAAAACCTGATTCGTTAAGCGTGTCCGTATGTATTGCGACTTGAACATCGAAACGATCTGCAACGGACAAGCAGTTATCTATCGACTGCGGCGTTGTGCCCCAGTCTTCGTGAAGCTTTAGCCCCATTGCGCCGGCGATGACTTGTTCATCAAGCGGACCAGGCAGGCTAGCGTTACCTTTTCCCATAAAACCAAGGTTCATAGGAAATGCATCCGCAGACTGAAGCATTTTCCCCAAGTGCCAGATACCGGGTGTGCAGGTTGTTGCGTTGGTTCCTGTGGCAGGACCCGTCCCGCCTCCCAACATGGTCGTAATGCCGCTCATTAACGCTTCTTCGATTTGTTGGGGGCAAATAAAGTGAATGTGGGCGTCAATGCCGCCTGCTGTGAGGATTTGACCTTCACCGGCAATAATTTCAGTACCTGGACCAATGATGATGTCGACGTTTGGTTGCGTATCAGGATTTCCTGCCTTGCCGATCTTCAGAATGCGGCCGTTCTTTAAGCCCACATCTGCCTTAACAATTCCCCAGTGATCCAGAATCAATGCATTGGTAATAACGGTATCGGCTGACTGCGCCCCTAGAGCCTGACTTTGCCCCATGCCGTCTCGGATGACCTTGCCTCCGCCGAATTTGACCTCATCACCATAGCTGGTGAAATCCTGCTCGACTTCGATGAACAGTTCAGTGTCTCCCAGCCGCACCTTATCGCCCGTCGTAGGGCCAAACATGTCCGCATAGGCTTTGCGTGAGATTGTCGTCATCCTAATTCTCCAGTGGGCCCATTACTTCGCCGCGAAAGCCGAAGATTGATCGGTTTCCGGCCATGCTCACCAATTCAACGGTTCGGGAGGCGCCCGGTTCAAATCGAACAGCTGTCCCTGCGGGAATATTGAGACGAAAACCTTTCGCCTTAGTTCTATCAAACTCAAGGGACATATTTGTCTCAGCAAAATGATAGTGTGATCCCACTTGGATGGGCCGGTCGCCGCAATTGCTAACTTCGAGTGTTAACCTTTCGCGCCCTGCGTTTATCTCAATGTCTTTGTCATCCAGAATGTATTCACCCGGTAACATGATATTGCTTCCTTTTACTAGACGATCGGATTGTGGACGGTGACCAGTTTGGTGCCATCAGGGAATGTGGCTTCAACCTGGATTTCGGGGAGCATTTCAGGGATACCTTCCATAACATCTTCGGCACGGAGAATGGTTTTCCCGTAGGACATAAGTTCAGCGACTGAACGACCATCTCGAGCACCCTCCATGACCTCAGCAGAGATCAACGCTATTGCTTCGGGATAATTGAGTTTCACGCCTCGCATCTTTCTTCTTTCGGCGAGTAAGGCTGCGGTGAAGATAAGCAGTTTGTCTTTATCTCTGGGGCTCAATTCCATGTCGGTACCTTATGTTTTCCAGATTCTTGGCGCATAGCCGTCTGTTGAACCGTTAAAAATAGCGCTGTTGATAAGAAGGAGTCGTGCTTGTTCAAATCCACCTCTGCAATCTTCAGCGCAATCTCCTAGATATCGCGCTAATACGGTGCGACCGCGCAACGTCACGCCCCAACAAGGTTCAGGCAGCAGTTCTCGTAGCGCCTGAATTGCACTTTCTGTCCTTATTTGCTGATCCTCCTTGGGGATCGCAACTAACGTGCCAAGGACGCTCGCGCCGTTTAGGCCCCAGGCAGAGTGCCGATTCGCATCGGACACCTGCAGCCGCTCTCGATGGCAGCGTTTTTCGGACCGCCAGATCTGTGATGTCTGGGTAATTGACCCGTGTGAAAAACTTTCTCCAGACGCACGCCGACCGAGCGTCTGGATTTCCCAACCCAGATAACTGCTGCTGGGATGCAGGGCGACTCGATTGTCGATTTTTGCTTTTGCGCCATCGAAAAAAATCGTTTCCTGGGGCAACCATTCAAGGTGGGCGTTCTCGCCGATATCAATTACTTGTGTGACGCTTTGATCCAGCGCGTTCTCTGCACAGCGATAAGCTTTACCGGCAGAAGGAGAGGTGATTACCGTATGAGTATTAGCAGCGGCTAAAATTTCGACGAAAAGTGAGTCGCCGCCGACGAGCCCGCCCGGTGGATGCAAGATATAGATGTGGCAACTACCGTCTGCCTGCGGGAAATGTTTTTGAACGCGAAGAGGACCAGAATGTTTCTGAAAAGTCAGCTTCGTCTGATCGTTGATCTGCGCCAAATGGACCGAGAGCCTAGCAGACCAGGTGGGTTGGTGTGGGATCATTTGATTCACGTTTGTTGGGCTAATGCCTGTCGGGCTATAGATTGAGGAGGCTTTTACCAGTGAGACAAGAGTATACGTAATTCATGTCTGGTTGTTAACCGATCAGACTAAACTGCAAGGTGCGTCTAAATGAGCTTGTCTGTTAATCGTTCCAATTCACCCGACGCCATCTGTCCTTTCTCCGTTAGATGAAAATCCTTGCCTACGCGGCGTGCAAACGCGAGTTTCTGTTCGACGAGCAATACCCTCGTGTCATGCTCCTGATTGAGCAGGGTAAAAACGTCTCCGATAGAGTTGCAGTTTAACGCTATTAGGTGTCTAGCAAACCCTGGGAAGTCCAGTTTGCCGAAAACGGCATCACAACAGACCATACTCTAGATGCGAGTGGTCCGAAGAACGCAGGCAGGTCACAGAGAGCAGCTAGGGGCGAGTTTTGGTAGGGCTTGGGACCATTAAAAACAAACATATCGCAAACGCTCACTGCGATTGAGAGCGATAAGTTCATGGTAGCTTGAATAGTTCTTCGACAGAGCAGTTCAAGGTTTTAGCAATTTTCAATGCAAGAACTGTAGACGGAACATAAATTCCGTTTTCAATTGCATTAATACTTTTCCTTGAGACCTCTGCACTCTCTGACAGATCTTGTTGAGTCAAGCCAGCAGATTTCCTAAGTTCCCCAAGGTTGTTTAAAAGTTTTTTATGATTCTTGCCCAAAACTATTTCTTTTCAAACTCTTCAACAGCATTTGTTAACTCTTCACTTGTGTTTGGGTAAAGGTAGCCAGCAATTATTTGTCCTAAACCAATGGCGGCAACCAATGCTCCAATCCCTTTGAGTACTGAACCAAGAAAAAATACTCCCATTAGGAAAAGACCAACACCAGTGAATAACGTAACCACGCCACTTCTTCTATAATCAATTGGTTCTTTTTTCCTTTCGTCAAGCATGCTGAGCATATCTTCTAATTTGGATGGATCATCTATGTTCTTAGATATCTCTATGATCGTTTCATTTTTATTTTTTGTTTCATGATACTGCCAGTAGAAGACTGCCAACGGAACAATGATTCCAACAGAGATGCCAAAGAGTGGTATTAAAATTTCCATAATTATTTCCAATTGATATGTGTAACAGGGATCACACCATAAAATGTAACGAGAACTTATCACGGTTTTGGAGGGTAGTAAAGGTTACACATGTGCTCTGAAGCGGGAGAGTAGTGGTATCAGTAGGTAATGGACAAAAGGAAAGCCAATGGTGATATGTGGAGTAGTACTCCTTTGGTTTCTAACGCTCTAGAAGCCTGTCAAGAAATCGCAGCGACTCTTGCTGAGTGAGGGCCTAATTAGGCTGCCATGGGTCTCAGGATGCTTTTAATTTTCATGAGCCTTTCCTAATAAAAACCGACGAACCCAGTGTCTTAGCGTGTTCAGCCAGTAGCAGAACTCCCTTTTGCTTCCAAAATCGCTTTCTAATGTGTCTCCACAGCTACTACTGCCAATGGCAATAACGAAGACCTCCCCCCGCGCCCTAACCGACGCCCACCCCTCTCAGCATTTCCATTTCACTCTGGTTGCTGTGATAGGTCTTTAATTAAATCTTTTGGCAGACTCCCGTAAAGGGGCTGTTAAGAAACGCTACGAGAAATGTTGCTCCGCCGTTGGAGGGGATTAATAAACCTTGATTGTCCTGGTCGATCTCTAACTCACCGGCCATAAGCTCGGCAATTTCTTTCATCAAATCCCTGGCTGCGACCAGGGTTGCGCCAGGCAGATGAGTAGTCCGTAGGACGTGAACGGTCTAGGTATTCAATGTGCCTTTGAAGCGCTTTATGAGCACCGCAAGACCTACTTTTCAATTAGACGATAAGGTGTGACGAGGGCGGTTGAATTACCTTCGAGAGTTAAACAATCAATCTGCAGATGTTCAATGAGCACATTTTGTATTAAATTTAAGCTTATGAATAAATTAAAAATAGTCTATGCACTGGTGCTCATAGTTCTAGTGGTCCTTGAGTCCCATATCGGAATTCTACCAATGATGATTTGGGGTTTGGGGTTCCCCCTTGCTGCAATCGCTAAGAATTGGCGAGCTCTGAAGTTCAGCAAGAAGCGTGGCGGGAAATCTAAGACGTTAGATCTGTACGAGGACTACTACAAAAAGGACAAAGCCGAAGAATGATCCTGTAGAACACCCTTCGATTACAAAATCTCAGCCCTCGAAAACAATAGCCTACCGCTCATCGGCTGCATTAGGTAGATCATATTGTGCGCTTTGCTAAAGCAAAACCAGATTAGTTACTCATGCTCCCACATTTTTTGAGCCTCGCGCTCGTACCTTTCAGCGACTCGCCTTTGTCTTGCTAGAGAGCGCCGTTCGCTCGTCATTGCGCGGTAAAAAATCCAAATAAATAGTATTCCTAATATGCCCATTGTGTTTTTGCCTCTTTGCTAATTTTTTTGAAAAATTTTGTCTTTTAAAATTCGTTGACGAGTTGTTCGAAATCTGGCCTGGGCTTTAAGACGCATTCTTTGGAATTAGATCTGTCGCGAATCGCCTCAACCTGCGCCGTAAGTCTGATGGAAGAGGCCAGCAGGTCACTACCAATCTTCCCCACGATTCCGAGTAATGGGATCGACTGAACGGCATGGCACGTGGCCATCACGGGATCCGCGCAGCGCGCAATTCGGTCATAGGTCTCAAGATCGCCAATTCGTGCGGCGGTCTTAAGCGCTAGCCCTGATGCAGCAACGCCAATGCCACTGATGATTGGACCGGAATCGGGCGTCCAGCGGCCTCGATAGGCTGGGAGGTACTCCCTGACGCCTGTAACGCCAAACTTAGTGGTCATCAGGTTGTGCTTATACAAGGCCCACTGTTCATCGGCGGTTTCCGGCGCAAAGGCGCTCATGTAGTAAATGAGGTAGGCACTCGCGCAACCGCGTGGCTCTTTCGAATAAGCCTTACAGTTCATGACCTCCGTTTGAAACAACCCGGATTGATGAGTGAAGCGCTCTTTCATTGTTGAAAGCCACCAGTCAGCGAGCACTTCGTGATGCGTTGTGCCGTTGTTTTGATCGAACAAATGAATTGAATGAATAATCGCGGCCTGATCTGCGCTCCAGCGCATCCTGACGTGAGGCAGAAGGGGTGTGTGAACGTTCGATTGCTTCAATGACTGGTCCCGAAGGTGGACTGTGATGCGCTCGTTGAGCGTTAGGTGCTTATTGTCGCCGGCGGCCTGGAAGTGTCCCAGAATAATATTAAGGTGCTCGAGGTAGTACCCATACAAACCCAGCGAGCTTTGGTCTTCCAATGTTCGACTGTAGGGCCGAACGCTTTTGTGAAGCGCTCTGTTTACAATCGTGTCGAGGCGATACCGCGCCGTTTCATCGTCGATTAGCTTTAGTGTGTAGAGACCGGCGATTGCCTCGGCCATATTGGATAGTGCGGCAATATCCTGTCCCCAGGCTTTTTTTATAAAGCGCTTAATGAAGAGATGCTCCTGCGTGAATCCGGTAAAAGAATTCTCTTCTAGAAAATCTGAGACGGTCTTATAGGGTCTTGAAGTGCCGATGTCGGATTGGGCCGCTCGATTGCTTCGCATCCTCTACTCCTCAAACTCTTTGTAAATTTTGTCGTGATTAACTATCAAGAAATAAAAAAGTAGGTACGCCAGCACGGGAAACCATACGGGAATCGTCAGAATCACTGCCGCAATTTTTTTTACTGTTCCCATCATTACTGTCCGTCTCTAATTTGACCAAAATGTAAACTAGGTGTTTACATATGTCAACTGTCAGTTTACAGTATACGAAATTGATTGGAGAGACCAGCATGAGCAACGAGGCAACATTTGGGCAACGAGTGCAGGCGCTTCGCGTTGAGAAGCGTATGGGTATTCGGGAGTTGGGCAGGGCGCTTGATATTTCAGCGATGCATATCTCGAATCTTGAGAAGGGCAAGTCGATGCCATCCTCAGACCTGGTTGAGAAGATTGCGGCAGAGCTGCAAGGCGATCTGGACGAGCTCTTGCACCTGGCAGATCAATTAGACCCAGCAGTTGTGAATGTCATTCAGAACAATCCCTATACAGTGCCCAGCCTGCTCCGAAGCGCGAAGAACTTGACGCCGCAGCAGTGGGCCAAGCTTCAGAAGCAAGTCGAGAAGATGGCAAAAGCAAATGCAATTGAGGGCGAGAGCTGATGTCTGCGCCGCAGTTGGACGATTACCCGGAACTGGCTGAAGCGGTAATCGAGGCTAAGGCCCAAGCGTTGTTGGATACATTCAGCGCTTGGCGCGGTGAGGCGGGCCAGCAACGCCCCACGCCCGTTGAAGTCCTGGCAGAGCAGTTCTTGGGCTACGAGATCGTGATTACCGATGAGGGACTGTTTGCCGACCCAGATTATCTCGGCGGTATT
>Ga0206125_10005535_pt1 | contig 10642 bp, 8 predicted proteins | sample Helgoland_Spring_4_FD_148598 | JGI IMG/M metagenome (GOLD analysis project Ga0206125, IMG submission 148598) | Pelagic subsurface seawater microbial communities from Kabeltonne, Helgoland, North Sea - Helgoland_Spring_Bloom_20160331_1 | ecosystem: Environmental > Aquatic > Marine > Epipelagic ...
GCCGCCGCCCCCGCCGCCCCCCCCCCCCCCGCCCCCCCCGCCGCCGCCGCCGCCGCCGCCGCCCCCGCCGCCGCCGCCCCCGCCGCCGCCCCCCCCGCCGCCGCCCTCGCCGCCCCCGCCCTCGCCGCCGCCGCCCAGCCCTCCGCCCTCGCCGCCGCCGCCGAGCTATCCGCCGCTCTTACCCGGCTCAATCAAGGTGGGCGAGGTGTGCGGGTACACGGAGACGTGGAGCGTACCGGCCAACGACCCGGTCTCGATCGAAGTCTACCAGACCATCTTTGCGTCCTACCTGTTCAACATCTCCAACACCTCCATCGCCAACATCTCCGTCGAGGCCAACAACGTCGCGCAGTTCAAGGAGCGCGGCGAGGAGTTGGACGCCGACCAGGGTCGCAGGCGGATGCAGCAGTCGAACAGCGACTTCTCGTTTGTGGACTGGCGCCAAACGTTCGATCTCACGCAGCTCTACCCCGAGCGGCTGGTGGACGACCCGCTGACGCCCGACGTCGCGCAAGACCTTTACAACGTCATCGACTGCAGCCGCGAAAAGAACGAGGAGCTTGTGGAGGAAGGCCGGCCGTTTGCGATAAACGGCGACCGACTCATCCGACTGAAGATCACCTTCTTGAGCGAAAGCGATCGCGGCAAGTTTGCGTGCCTCTCGCTGACGACGCGCAACGCCATGCGCGACCTGTTGACGCCCTTTGGCATGACGCCGTGCCGCGACCGCTCGTACATTTGCCGCGGAGAACTGGAGGTCGACCCGGCGCCCTCGCCGCCGCCGCCCGACAACTGGCAGCGCCCGCCCTCGCCGCCGGCGTTCGTGTACGAGGTGATCACGCTCGCGTCGGCCACGGGCGGCTCGGCGCTCTTCTTTGTGATCAGCGCCGTGTGCTGCTTTGGCATCGCCGGCAAGCACGTGCGCGACCGGCACAACTCGCGCATGATCGGCGTTAAGAGCCAGCGCGTGTCGGACGAGATGCCGTGGAGGCGAAAGCGGTGGGAGGAGCAGGGCGAGAACCACCACGACGACGTCTTCCGGCCAGACTATACGGAGCCGGGCGAGAAGCTCGCGACCGGGTTTAGTTTCAAAGGGCTCATGACCCGGTACAATCCCGTGCAACAGCAACAATCGTAGTAGGAAGTGGCGTATTATTTAAGTTTGAAGGGTGTATGAAAGGGCTTCCCACCGAGGCTTGCAACTTGTAAACCGATGGAAAACTGCGGTGTGCCTAGATTGCGGTGCGCACACCATGCCTCCCTCCGCCGCCGCCAAGCCTGGATTGAACCACAACAGCATCGGAGACCTCGTGCCGATGCACAAGAAGCTGAGCGGCAACAGCAAGGCGCTCGAGCGGGTGCTCAACGACGTGACCGGCGCCACGCGCGACGGATCGCCCGAGGGCTGGCACGTGCTGTCGGCGCCGATCTTGCGCGCGCACCAACAGCGTCTAATGGCGCCCGCAAGCACGTGCGTCGTGCAGCTGCCAGGCGAGCCGGCCATCGTGGGTGTGCTCAAGATGCCTATGGATGGCCACTGCACGCTCTTTGTGCGCCTCAAGCGCGACCTGCTCTCCAAGTGGGCGGCCAAGCACAACGCAGACGTCACCGCGCGCCGTGCCTTCTACAAGCCCGACCTCGACCTTGCGCTGGCGCGGACGATCCTTGGCAAGGCGCGCAGCTTCAGCCTTGAGCCGGGCGAGGTGCACCACCCGTACGCGCTCTCCATCCTCTGCTCCATGTCGCTCGGCAAGTGGCTCGTGCCGGCGGACCCGAAGGGTGCTGCGATCCCCCAAGCGTTTGGCTCGCTCTCGCTTGTGGCCTTGCCGCCAGTGGACTCCAACCTGGAGCAGTGCCTCTGCCTGCTCGGCCACAGGGCGACCTTTGGCAATTGTGCGACGACGGACGGCTCGGGGAGCGACGACGACGACGTGCCGCTCAGCGGGTGCGTGGTGGACAAGGCGGTGTGGGGCGAAACGCACGGCAGTACCTTGCGTCGGGAGTGCAGTGCCAAGTTCAAGGAGGCCGCGACGATCTTTGCCGAGTACTCCGACCCGCACGCGCTCACGGTCATCGTGCCAGCTCTCAACGGGGCCACTAAGATGGAAGCGGCGAACGCTGGCACCTGCCTGCGCGCTATGGCGGTCGCGTGCAGCTCAGCTGACTCGAATGTGCCATACACGACGCCCCAGGTCTTCGTTCGCCGGCTCCTTCCGGGGCCCAAACCCAAAGCCGCAGCCACGCCGAAGCCCACGGCGGACGCGGGCTCGTCCTCAACCGCGGCGGCTCCCGCGGTGGCGCCCTCGACGGCCGAGTCTCCGAGCGTGCCGGAGGTGGAGCTGCTGCCCTCCGACCCTTCGGAGGACGAGTTGCCCTCGGGCGACGACGGCGAGGGCCCCGAGCCGGAGCCGGAGGCCGCGCCTGCCCCCGCGCCTGCCCGCGCGCCGCGTCAGCCGAAGCGTGCGCGAGAGGACGAGAGCGATGAGGACGAGGGCGCCACCGAGAAGGGCTCCTCCGACGAGGAGGGGGGAGGCAATGACGAGGGCGATGGGTCGTCGTCCGAGAGCGACGACGAGAGCGACGAGGAGGAAGAGGGCGAAGACGAGGCGGAGTGCGTGGACACCGGCGACGATGAGGGGACGGACGCCGACGACGAGGAGGAGGAAGGTGAGGAGGAGGAGGAGGAAGGTGAGGAGGAGGAAGGTGAGGAGGAGGAGGAGGAAGGTGCGGAGGAGGAGGCATCGAAGCCGAAGAAGAAGCAAAAGGTGGAGCACGAGGACGCAAAGGAGTACGCCAAGGCTGTGGCCGAGGAGGCGTGCAACAAGATCATGCTGGTTTCCATGAGAACCCTCCTTCACCAGTCCTTCAAGGACGTCGAGGCTCTGAAGCCACTCGTCTCGCCGGAGCTCATGGAGAAGCTGGAAAAGATCATGTGGGACTCGTGCTGCAAGGCCATGAAGCCAACGGAACTCATCCTGGCCGTGAACGAGCTGGTGCGCACGCTGGCGAACGCCCACGCCGAGCAGAGCAAGGGCGAGACCGTCACGGTCAACCGGGCCGAGTACGAGCGCACGCACAAGCTGGCCAGCGCCGCGGTCAACTTCTCCGAGGCCACCATGGAGCGCGTGTGCAAAGCCATGGACCAGCTTGAGGAGGCGCGCACGCTGGGCCGCGCCGCGCTTGAGCCGATGCAGATGCAGATGCAGAGCAGGCCCTAACCGTATATGTCCCCCTAAGCGAACCATTGAGTAAGGAGGGTGCGCGCGTGTGGGTGTTGTGAGTTGGCGGTGGCAGTTTTGACGCGTTTTATAGGCTCCGGCTTGCGCAGCCATGTCGGACGAGGGCAGCTGCGTTACGCTCATCTTTTACCGCATCAATCCCAAGTGGTGGAAGGAACCGGCGCTCAACCTCGCCTCGGCAGTCGCGCAGATGTCCAACCTGACGCACTGCGAGATTAGCCTGGGTGAGGCTCCGGGCGGCGATGGGCAGACCATGAAGCATGTCGCGCGCGTGTTTAATGACAGCGTGGGCGTGGTAAAACGCTTAAAAACTCAAACAAGTAGCTTACCAGTCCTAGCCCTTCTCACATTGCTTGCGCATCTGCGCAGGAATTGGTCGAGCGCACGGGCCGCAACCCACAGAACGTCTTCATCCAGCTGGGGTGCAGCAAGAGGGCCGAGCACAGGATGCTGCACTACGTGCGCACCCAGTGCGTCGGCAAGCCGTTTTCCAACTACGCCATGGTGCGCTCGCTCGTGTGGCCGCGCGAGACGGACCACGAGTCGTTTTTTTGTGCAGGCACGCTTGCGCGTTTTGCAAACGCCACTTGTGCCTTTGCCTCACCGCTCTCGTGCGTGCACAGAACTGGTCGCAAGTGTCCTCAAGGTGGGCGGGCTGCTCGACGCCAATTGCAACCCGGGTTCGGCGACGCCCGAGATGCTGCACCGTATATACGCCGCGCGAGGCGCCGCGAGCGCCAACCCGTGCATACTGCGCGAGATCAACGGCGGTGTCAGCACTGGCAACGCGCTGGGCGTGAGCGCGTTCATCGGCAACCTGACGCAGTCGGAGCGGGTCGCCGAGCGCGAGGCGCTCATGGCCTCGTCGCCGTCGACGCACGGCACGGGCGTGCCGCGGCAGGGACCCGTGTCGCTCACCTCGGTGACGCCGCAGCCGCTCTTCCAGCCGGCGCGACGCCGCGCCGACAGCCCGCCGCGTGGGCACTTCCACGCCGTCAACCGCGAGTACGCGCCCATGGGCGTCAGTCGGGGCGGAGGAGGCGGCGCGTGCTCCTCCCGGTGCATCACGAGCGGAGGCATCCAGCTGACCATGGACTCGCTCAAGTTTGGTGGGTCAAAGCAGCGGCCCAGGTAGTGTGGTTGTGTGCGTTGGTTTTTTAATACTTGAAAACGCGTGCACAACATGAAGACGACTCTACTCTACACGCGGGGAGGAGATGCCGAAGCGCCGCGCGTTGCGGCATAGGCGATTGTTGTTGGTGCCTAGTAGGTCGCGGAGACGACGTTGGAGTTGGTGTAGACGGCGAGGCGCTGGTTGGCGAGGGCCATGGCGGTACCAAAGTGCTTGAGCGCGATCTGGGCGACGAGGATCTTGTACGCCTCGGTCTCGTGCGAGATGCCCGCCAGGATCACGATGAGGTAGGTGAAGCCAAGGGTGGCGCGGAGGCCGCCCACGATGAGCGAGGTGGCAAAGGGCGGCAGGAGGCGTGCCTCCTCACCATCGCCGTCGCCCGACGAGAACGGGCGTCGCTTGTCGCAGTAGTGGAAGATTGTGAAGAGGAGCATTGTGCCGGCCGACGTGCTTACGGCCGTGAGCGCGCCCGTTTGCAGCATGTGCACGTGCGACTCGATGTGCTTGAACTCGGACGCGAGCAGGTGGATGTCGAGCCCGACGATGGTGATCCACACGAAGAGGTTGAACACGACGAAGCCGAACCAGCCCTCCCAGTCGTCGGAGGTGTCGTTGCCCTTAAGCCTGGCGCCGTCGAGCTGCGCGGACCAAAAGTAAGGGAGGCCCATGATTATGGTGCTTGCTGCGCGCGCGTTGCGGGTCTTAGTCTTTTCCTCCGCCAGAAGGGTTTATTAATGCGGCACGGCGGTGCCAAGGCACGCGCACGCAAACACGACAACACAACACAGACAACACAGACGCTTACGCACGTTTGTATGCGCCGCTCGTTTCGCCAGCGCACAACAGGCTTGGGGGGTGGTGAGGATAGTGAGGGGGAGGATGGGCACGAGCGCCAGCTTAACGGTTGGTGTAAACCATCTGGGCGTGCTGGGCCAACTCGAGCGAGGTCATCGAATCGCGGGCCGTCTTCAGCGACACGCTCTCGCCGCGGCGCCAGCGCGCATCCTGCCACGGGAGGAGAAGCGTGATTGAAGTTGTGTAGTGAACGTGTAAGCGAACAAGGCAATGGTTTGAATGTGTGAAGAACTCACCCCGGGGATGGCGTCGGGGCCAAAGTGGCCCTGGCCCGGCGTGAGCGACATGAAGGTCTTGGTGAACGGGTCGTACTTGCGGTGCGGGCCCAAAAAGCACGTGGCGTTGTTTGTGGAGCCTTGGGAGATGAAGTCCTGGTTCTCGGCGGCCTTCATGTCCTCGCCATAGTGCACCTGCGCCAGGTTGAGTGCGCTGGCGTACGCCTTGAACATGGCGTCGCCACCCGGGAAGGAGTCGTGCATCGACGAGCCGGTCACCTCCCACGGAAGGACGCGGGTGGTCACGGACATGACCGTGTCTAGCTGGCCGCTCGTGAACTGACCCTCGCATGCCGGGAAGGCGAGCATGGAGTCGTACTTGTCGGTGACGTCGTCGTCAAAGGACAGGCGCGACATCATGCTCTGGGACGCGGTGTTGAGGCTGTAGCCGGGACCGTCGTCGTTCTTGGCGAACCAGCGCGTGTTGCCGCCCGCGATGTAACCAGCGCAAGCCACGTCCCTCATGATCAAAACGTTCTGCGGCTTGGTCACGACGGCCTTGAAGTGACCGGTATAGTGACCCTCGATTGTTTTGACCTGCGTGTTGGCCGAAAGCTGCATGTCCGCCGGGCCGAAAAGCGTGGCGCCCGTCTCCCTCCCCGCGACGGCGAGGATGACGTTGTGCATCAGGTGCTCGATGAACGGACGCGCGACGACGATGCGAATGCCCAACTCTGCGTCGCTGAGGGTGTCCCAAGCGCCCTTGCCCTCGTTGAAGTCGGCGATCTTCTTGGCATGTTTGTACCACTCGCCCAGCTTCATCGTCACGCCGTTGCCGCAGGCGACGTCGGGGCCAGATGTATCATCCAGGGTGCCATCCGTATTCTTTGTGAGCATTCCCTCAACACCCGAGGCCTCGAGCGCATCGCGCCACTGGATGCGCACGTGCTGGTCCTTCTCCTCGTCGTAGATCATCATGTCGCACGTGTGCTTGTTGCTGCCGCCCATCGGGGCGACCTGCGGCGGGCTCATGACGTAGAACTCGCCAATCTGGCTCTGACGCGTGAGCATCTGCACCGAGTCGGCGTCATCGCTGACTTCAAACGGCTCTGCACGCGCACGAAAAGGTGTAGCGGTGAGCGCTGGCAAGCGGTGGTGGCAAGGCGTTGGTGAGCGGGTGCGGGCGCGGGCGCGCCCGACGTGAAGACGCCGCAGCCGCGGAAGGCGCGCGCCTCGAAGCCAGCCACGCCGGCGTCGAAGCGGGCCTCGGCCGCGGGTCCGCCCTCCTTGTATGTAAGTTCTGTTGACGAGCAGGGGAAAGCGGGTGAGCACGCAAGTGGTGGACAGGGGTTTGGGTGGGGCAAAGGGTGGAGGTGCATCGGCGTACTCTGCTCCGGCGCGAGCGCCATGTACAGAAGCATCTGCCACACACAAAAGAGCAAAATAGTGGGCCGATGAGAACATGTCCGCCGGTACCAAGCTTCCGGCTCTCCCAGTGCTGATGCTGCTAAAGGACTACTGGCCTGTGGACTGGGGCGGGAATCTGCCAGGATGGGTTTGATTTTCGTAAGCTTTCCTGCGGCGGCAAGACAAGCATGTTCGGCTGCACGCCGTAGCGCGACATGCGATACTTGCACTCCTGCCAAGGCAAAAACGTGAGAAGGGGTGAGCGTCATGCAGGGCGAAGATTGGGTAAGGGTGGTGAGGGATCAGGGAGGTTCAGTGCGCACCTCCACGGCCTTGTCGAAACCGAGTTGCTCCTTCTGTGCGATACCATATCTGTGCGTGGAAAGAGCAAGTGTAAGGCTTGAGCCCATAGCAACTACAAGAGGCCGTTTGGGTTTGATTCTTGGCAACTCACAGCATAATCTCGTGGTTCATAGCCGTCTTGATGTTGCGCTTGGGGCGGAGGTTCTTGGCGCGATCGTACTGCGCAAGGGCAAAGCCGTGGCGTCAGAGCAAGCAGGTTGTGCTACTGTGCAGATTAGGGCATGTGGTTTGATCGTGGAGCTGGACATTGAAGTCGTAGTTGGACGTCGAGAGGTACCTGCGCATCCAGTGGACCACGGTAAGTCGCAACGCAAGAGCGCATTGATACTGCGTGTGCTGGTTTGAGGCGCGGCAGCTCACGCGTAGAGCGCGTCGAAGTTGCAGGTCTCCTGCACGCTGCGCAGCAAAGCGAGGAACGGGCGTCAGTGCGTGGTGACCGGCGGCTGCGTAAGGGAAGGGAAAGAGTCAACAAGGCTTGGCTGACCAGTATCGAATTGACGTAAGCTGATCCGCGAAGTGTTGGCGGCCGGCGTCCGTGGCGTACTGCGCACAAAAAAGGGTGCACAAGCGTAAAATGGGTGCTGTTGCGCCACTGCGCGGTGGTTTGAGGTGGCTGGGGCGCACGAAGTCCGACTCGATGATCAGGGCGAGGCCGCGGCGCACGACGCGGTCCCTGTGCTTGCGGCGCAGGCTCGTCTGCATGCGCGAGACGCCCTCATACGGTACACGCTGCATGAGACGCACGTCGAAGCGAACCTCATCCCTGATCAAGGTTAGAATTGGGATGAGATTCAAGGTTGGGCCGTGCTCAAGGTTGGAGCGTGGGGTACACACCATTCGACGACCGTGCCTTCGATTTGGAAGAAGGGCAGGCCGACCGACGTCTGCCAATTCTGGGGGCTTTTGAGGATCAGGTTGTTGAGCGTGTCACGGATCTTCGTGTTCTGCCCGGCGTAGGCATCGGGAAAGTGGTACGTCGTGGCGTGGTGCTCCGAGTAGTCCTGAGCACGAGCAAGGAGTGCGTGAGCATTTGGCGCGCGTGAGCGCACGGGTGCGTGTGGGGCGCACCTTGAGCTTCTCGGGCGACACGGGGGCGCCGAAGAAGTACTGCAAATTCTGGAGCACATCTTCCTTCGACGGAGCAAAGGTACGGGGCTGCGGCATCTCCTTGAAGGTAGCCATGGTGGCACGGCCGAAGGTTTTTTTGCTTGTGGTTGGGTGAACGCGCGAAGGCAACTTAGCGGTGCGCGACCACTCAGCTTACCAATTCGTTTCCTTTTTTCTAGTTATGATTTTTAAGCAACAAAGCACTCGCGCACTCACACGCACTCGCACGCACTCACACGCACACTCACACGCACACTCACATGCACACGCACACACCACCTGTTCCCATTCCCACGCTCACACGCGCATCTCGACATCAAACTCTGGGCCCGTGACGTGAATGGGCACAAAGTGGCGGTCGCGCGATCGCTCGCGGCGGCGCGCACGCGGGGAAGACACTGCCGCCTCCACCGCCTCCGCCGTCGGGTTGATGCCGTCGACCACCGAAATCTCGGGCGGCAGCTCGGACATGTGTGACGGCGCCGTGGCCGGTTCCGACGCCCAATTGGACGTGCCGTTGGGCGGATCGTCGCGCGGGTTGTGGGGGTCGCGCGGCCCTGACCGACCGAGCTCGGTCGTGTGCACGACTTCGGTGGGCAGGAGGCCCCGGCCCACACGCGTCTTGGAATAAAGTTTCGCCTCAAACTCGCGCAGCCGTCGGTAGGTGCTGCGGAAATCGTTGACCGCGCCCCAGTTCTCGGCGATGACGCTCAGGCTGCCAAAGACCTTGTCGAAGCTGTTGCTCATCTTCATGAGCGTGCCGAGCGTGATCCGTCGCTTTGGGTCCTCGTCGAAGATGAGCGGCGCGGCGATCACGTACGGCGCGAGCACCATGATCTGGTCAAAGAGCGAGAGCCAAAAGTTGAGCAGCCCAAAGTGCTTGAAGAGCTGAAAGTAGTTGGCCCACAGGCTCTTGAGCGTCGCCTTGAAGTAGGCTTGGGGCAAGAACGACACCTGCCGCTGTTGGCTGGGCGATTGCGCATTGTGGGCCGCCGAGTCGGTGCCGACGATGACGGCGGGCGTGGTCTCGAGGAGCACGAGGTCCTTGCGCAACAGTGCCTCCACGCGCTGGTTGGCCACCTCGAGGTTGACGAGCTTCCGGCCAAAGGCGATGGCGCCCATGAGGCCGACGAGCGAGCACGTGAACGCCATGCCCCAGAGCCACGAGCCGTCGAAGGCGCCCATCTCAAAGGGCGGCGCGATCTCCTTGCTCAGCTCGAGGAGGATGGGCGTGAACACGATGAGCGTGAAGAGCGCGTCGAGCACCGTGATGAGGCAGCCCTCGAGCGCCGTCGCAAAGCGCTGCGAGTCCTCGTGCAGACGCTGCGACGCACCCTCGATCGGTTCCTGCTTGGTGTCCCACGCGATGAGGTACGCCTTCATGAGCGTCACGCGCCACGTGAACGCCCACGCCGAGCGCACGTACTTGGCCGCGGGCGAGGCCGACACGAGCGGCGCGACGATGAAGCCAAATTTCCACAGCTCGGCCTGCACCTCGTGCCGGTACGTGTGGAGCGACGGGTGTTGTGATTGGAAGTCGCCGCTCCCGGCCTCCGGGTTGTCGCTCCCACCCTTTTGCAAGAGGTCGTAGAAGCGCGCGTAGAACTCGTTGAGCTGTGCCTTGACGTGCGCCAGGAAGAAGGCGTACCCTACCACCACCACCATCCCTACCCATGCCAACCCCGTGATCTTCCATGAGGGCGAGCAAAAAAACTCGCGGAACATTTGATGCCACGTTTCTTTATTTACAACACGCGCACACGCGCACACGCACCAGGTGCCACTAGCGTTACGACGACGACGACGACGACGCGCGCCACGCGTTCACGCACTCCAAAAAAATACCCGGCCGGTTTTGGCGCACCGCGTAGTCCTGCGATCGCTCCATCTTTTTCGCCAGCCTCGCGTCCGCCACGCCATCCCTTCCCACCACAATTGCCACGCGCGTCATCGCAACGATCCCTTCGCGCTTCCGCTTGCGGAACACGTCGTCCCGCCCGAGTTTGGTGGGCAGGGCGGAAGCGCGCGACAAGGGCGATACGGGAGCGAGGCTTTCGTCCGTCGACTTGTCAACCGCTTGCTTCTTCTTCTTCTTCTCCTTGTTGGCCGCGTCCTTGTCTGGTGGTGGTAATGGTGGTGGCTGCTCCTGCTTCTGCTTCCCGTTGCCCTCCGGAGGCGCGGCTTCAAACGGGTTCCATCCCCCACGCAGGGCAGCCAGCACACCGCCACCGCCACCGCCACCGCCACCGCCACCGCCACCGCCACCGCCCCCGCCACCGCCACCGCCACCGCCACCCCCACCGCCCTCGCCTCCCCCGCCCCCG
>Ga0206125_10005536_pt1 | contig 10639 bp, 7 predicted proteins | sample Helgoland_Spring_4_FD_148598 | JGI IMG/M metagenome (GOLD analysis project Ga0206125, IMG submission 148598) | Pelagic subsurface seawater microbial communities from Kabeltonne, Helgoland, North Sea - Helgoland_Spring_Bloom_20160331_1 | ecosystem: Environmental > Aquatic > Marine > Epipelagic ...
TATTTGAAAACATTAGAATTACCGTCCTATCATATAGAGTACGCCAAAAAGGGGAAGAATTTTAAATGGAAATTAGTACAAAGTTTACCCAAAATGATTGATGCTATTTTAAAAGAAAAAAAAATAGTAGAAAAATGGATTGTCGACCATGATATTGATGGCATCATTTCGGACAATCGATTGGGCGTTTATAGTAAAAAAGTGCCCACAGTATTCATTACACATCAATTGAATGTTATGACCGGCAGCACTACCTGGCTAACGTCAAAAATACATCAAAATATTATTAATAAATTCACGATTTGCTGGGTTCCAGATTTTGAAGGCACACCTAACTTAGCTGGAGATTTAAGCCACATTAAAAGTAAAAAAATGAATTTAAAATATATCGGACCTCTAAGCAGAATGCACAAAAAAGACTGTGAGGTAAAACAAGAACTTTTGATTATTTTATCTGGACCAGAACCTCAAAGAACCTTACTTGAGGAACGGCTGAAGGTCGAAATTGAAAACTACCCCAATACAATCGTGTTCATTCGCGGTGTAGTTGAAAAAGAGCAAAAAAAAGAGCAAATTAAAAACATTACTTTTTACAATTTTATGAACAGCCGCCAATTAGAGCAAACTTTTAATGAGAGTGAGCTAGTCCTGTGCCGTTCAGGATATACCACCATAATGGATTTGGCAAAACTAGAGAAAAAAGCATTTTTTATCCCAACACCAGGACAGTATGAGCAGATTTATTTAGCACAAAAACTTGAGAAAGAAGGCATCGCTCCCTTTGCATTTCAGGATGAGTTTACGATGACAGCTATCACAAAAGCGACTAGCTATCGAGGACTTACCAGTATTCAAAGTGAACACAATTGGAGTACACTTTTCCAAGTGTTTTAAACAAGGTATCGCCAAAAGTAATCTTTAGAGATTGTGTTTTATTAGGATAAATAGCTACTGATTAAACAATTACCTTGTCAATTTTAACCGTTTTTTCTAGCGTGAATGAAAATTCAGAGCCTATACCAAATTCACTTTCAACATAAATTTTCTCTTTATGTGCTTCTATAATGTGTTTCACAATTGCCAATCCAAGGCCTGATCCACCCTCAGATCGAGAACCGCTTTTATTTACTCTATAAAAACGTTCAAAAAGACGCGGTATATTTTGTTGTTCTATCCCTTCACCGTTATCACTAACTCTCACCAGCACTTTCTCTTTAGTTAAGTTCACAACGGCTACTTCGGTGGTGCCTTTGGGCTTACCGTACTTGATTGAGTTTACTAGCAAATTTTCGATGATTTGTTGAATCCTATCCTTATCAGCTCGAACAAAATTAGGGTGAACGGGACTATTTTCAAAAGTTAGCTTGATTTTCTTTTTGTCTGCTTTCATTTCTAATAAGTCAAACACATTCTGAATCAATTCTACAATATCAAAATCGGTATATTCTAAATTTAAATCACCCGATTCCAATTTAGTGATCATATCCAGATCTTCAACGATGTAAATAAGGCGTTCTACCCCTTTTTCGGCACGTTTAAGGTACTTTTTACGAATAGCTTTGTCTTCCATGGCTCCATCAAGTAGGGTCGAAATGTAACCTTGAACAGTAAATAAAGGGGTTTTTAACTCATGCGACACGTTACCTAAAAATTCTCTTCGGTATTCCTCACGAACTTGCAACATCTCGATTTCTAACTTTTTATCTGTAGCAAATTTCTTCACCTCACGGGTTAAGGTCTCCATATCGGTAGTTATGGGTTGGTTAAGAAGAGAACTTGATTCTAAAAGTGATACATCGTCATAGATTTTTTTTACGCGTCGGTATATAAATCGTTCCACACGGTATTGTAATACAATAAATGAAAACGCATAGATGACGAGAATGAAAATAATTTCAAATAGCAGTAAACTTTTAAAAGTATAATGGAACAAAGACATCAATAACAACACTACAAAAGCAGTTGAAAAAACACTGATGTACAAAGCTGATTTTACCGCAAACTTATAGGTTTTTTTAAAATTGATTTTCATTTATATTTTTGATAATTCTACTGATACCGCTTTTAAAGAAACCATTTTAAAGTATCGTTTACATTTTATTTAAACTTCAAATTTGTAGCCTACTCCTTTGATTGTTTTGAAAAGATCATCACCTATTTTCTCGCGAAGCTTTCTAATATGCACATCAATTGTTCTGCCGCCTACAACTACTTCATTACCCCAAACTTTATCTAAAATCTCGTCGCGTTTAAATACTTTTCCTGGCTTTGACGCCAATAAATAAAACAATTCAAACTCTTTTCTTGGTAACGCTATTTCAATATTGTCTTTAACGATCTTATATTCTTCTCGATTAATTTCGATTCCACCCACATTAAGAGTTTCACTATTTTGTTCTTTCTCTTTTAGTCTGCGTAGCAATGCTTTTACTTTACTTACAAGTAATTTTGGTTTTATAGGTTTGGTGATATAATCATCTGCACCAGCATCAAAGCCAGCCACCTGAGAGTAATCCTCGCTTCTTGCTGTTAAAAAAGTAATCAATACATTATTTAATTCTGGTATTTTCCTTATGTTTTCGCACGCCTCCATACCGTCCATTTCTGGCATCATTACATCCATAATGATCAGGTCTGGAATTTCTTTTTTAGCCTTAGCTATTGCCTCTTTACCATTGGTAGCCGTAAAAATTTGATATCCCTCTTGGGTGAGGTTATACCCAACAATTTCTAATATATCTGGTTCGTCGTCTACCAGTAAAATCTTGGTGTTTTTCTTTTTCATAAGAGGCAAATTTACGTTTGCAATTGTAAATGTAACAATAATTGAATTGTTAAAATAACGTATTAACCATAATTTAATTTCATAACATTTTCATAATACTAAAGACATGCAATGATAACCTCAAGGTAACCTGCACTTAATAATATCAACCTTACTTTGCAAAAAATTTAAACACACATGAAACTTAGATTATTTATTTTGACCCTTTTCATCAGTACACTATCGTTTGCACAAACTAAAGGTACGATTACTGGAGTACTAACAGATAAAGATTCAAACAACGAAACTCTTCCTTTTGCAAATGTTATTTTAAAAGGAACGCCCATAAACGCAACAACCGATATCGACGGTAAATACACCCTATCTGTTCCTGCTGGGAGCTATGTAATACAATTTAGCTTTATAGGCTATGAATCATTAGAATTACCTGTAACAATTGCTGCTGGACAAACTATTACCATTAGCAAAGCATTGGGATCCTCCAGTTATAAACTAGATGACGTAATTATAAAAACGACAGTAAACAAGCAAAAGGAGTCGGCTTTATTATTAGATCAAAAAAACGCAGTCGATATTAAGCAAAGCATCGGTATACAAGAATTAGCTCGTAAAGGAGTTAGCGATGTTGCTACTGCCGTTACCAAAACTACTGGTATAACGAAACAAGAAGGTTCAGGAAGTATTTTTGTTAGAGGTCTTGGTGACCGCTACAACTCTACTACTATGAACGGATTACCAGTTCCTTCTAACGATCCTGAAAAAAAGAATTTAAATCTTGAAATTTTTTCTACTGATATAGTAGAATTTATATCGATTGACAAAGTATACAACGGTAAGTTCTACGGAGATTTCGCCGGAGGAAATGTAGATATCATATCTAAAGATTATAAGGGCCAAGGATTTTTAAAAATACAATTAGGTTCAAAAGTTAATACTAACGCCGCTGCAGCAAACAACTTTAGTTTACTTAAAGGATTTGGAAATTCAGGATTTACAACCCGATCAATACCTAATAATCCATTGATTGAATATAATTTTGAAACGAATCAATTAGAAAACAAAACTCCTATTGCAAGTTCATTTAATATCTCGGGAGGAAAATCATACGATGTAAGTGACGAAGGAAAAATTAGCTTGTTTGCCACCGTATCTTACGATAACGAATTCACATCTAGAAGTAATGGTTTTGCAAGAGGTGCTGTAACAGGTGCTGGATTTAAAAACAAAGACTTCGATGTATACACTGACGATAGTTACAATACCAACACCACAGGTTTATTTAACCTTGGATACAAAATAAACAACAACAATAAAATCAACTTCAATACTTTATACATCAATAGTTCCTCTCTTTCAAAAGAAGAATACAGCGGATACTTTGTTGACGGTGGTGATGACGGAAACGGATTTATTAGAAGAAACGAATACATCAAAAGTACTTTATGGGTAAACCAATTACTTGGTGAGCATAAAATGAACGATCGTTCTAAATTTAATTGGGGTCTATCGTATAATATTGTTAATAGCGATACTCCAGATCGAACAACAAATACCTTAAATAAGGTAACCGGCGGATATACACTTTTATCAAGAAGCGCAGGAAACAACAATAGATACTTTCAAAAACTGAAAGAAGATGAAGGAGCAACCAACTTAAGTTACGACTACAAATTCAACAAAAACGAAGAAGGTGATTTTAAAGGTAAATTCACTGTTGGTTATAGCGGCAGAATTAAAAGTAGAGCTTTCAAGGCTACCCAATTTAACTTTAGAGTAGACAACACGCACTTATCTGACATCGTTGACATCAACAACTTAGACTTGTTTTTTAACCAACAAAATTTAGATAATAATTTCTTCAAAACAATCACATTTAGAGGTGATGCATCCCTTTCAACTTCATTAGACCCTCAAGTTTATGGTGCTGATCAAATTATAAATGCTGCATTTTTCAACACTGAATATCAGTTCAAAAAACTTACCGCTGTAGCAAGTTTAAGAGGTGAAAAGATTACTCAAAAAATTGAATGGAATACGCAATTAAACCCTAGTGGAGATAGAAATCAATTAGACAAAACAACATTTTTACCTAGTTTAGTTTTGAAATATGAATTAAACGACAAACAAAATTTACGTTTAGGACTGAGCAAAACGTACACCTTACCTCAATTCAAAGAAAAAGCACCGTTTTTATACGAAGATATCACAACTGTGAAATTTGGTAACAAAGACTTATACGCTTCTGATGATTATAATTTAGATCTAAAGTGGGAAATGTTTCCTGAAAGCGATGAGTTAATTTCGGTAACTGCCTTCGGTAAATACATTCTGAACCCAATGAACGAAATCACTATTAACTCGTCTACGAATGACATTTCATTTGTAAATACAGGAGATTACGGTTACGTAACAGGAGCCGAAGTAGAATTTAGAAAAAACATCTTCGACCTAGATACCGAAAATTCTAAAAAATTATCATTTGGTGTTAATGCTTCTTACTTGTATTCTAATCAAGAATTAAATGCTGATAAAGTGAAAAGAGAAACAGATTTTGAAGCTGACTTCACTAATAAAAAAGGAAAATTTACAGGAGCATCGGACTTATTGTTAAATGGTGATTTAAGTTTCTTTAATGAATGGAACAACAACAAAACAAATCTTACCTCTACTATCGCGTATAGCTATTTTTCTGATAGAGTTTTTGCCATTGGAACACAAACCAAAGGTGATGTTGTTGACAAAGCCTTTGGAACATTGGACTATATTGCAAAATTTAAACTTAATGACAAAATAGGATTTAACTTTATTGCAAAAAACCTTCTAAACCCTACCATCAGACAAGTACAAGAAAACAGTAGTGGAGATGTAACTTTATTGTCCTACAAAAAAGGAGCAACTTTTAGTTTAAATATTAACTATCAGTTTTAATACAAATACACGGTAAATGCACGAAAGGGAATAGCAACAGTTGTTCCCTTTTGTGTATTATTACGACCCGTTTATCGTTCGTAAGTGAGTTAACATAGAAACATTAAGATAACATTAATGAAGCTATTTTTTAAAACAACATTCATATTAGCTTAACACAAAAAAACAATGTTTAGCTGATCTTTGCTTCATCAAAATAGTATAAAATATAAAACAACCATGAAAAAATTAACTGTAAAATTATTTAGTGTTTTAACAATTACTGCTAGTGTAATGACTAGTTGTTCTTCTAATGATGTATCTGTAAATCCATCTCCGTCCACTTTTGTAGCAAATCCAAACGATTTTCAAGGAGTGATTACTACAGGTGAGATTACGCTTGATGCTTCCAAAACATATAAGCTTACTGGAAAAATTCAAGTAAACGATGGCGCAACCTTAACAATTCCTGCTGGAACAATTATTGAAGGTACTGGTGGAACTGCTTCTTACATTGCAGTGGCTCAAGGTGGTAAAATCAATGTAAACGGTACTGCTGCGAAACCAGTAGTTATGACTTCAGGTAAAGCTGCCAAAAATGGAGGTGATTGGGGTGGACTTGTTATTTGTGGTAAAGCACCTATTAACCGTATCTCAGGTGGAGCGAGTACTGCACAATCAGAAGTTGGTGATCTAACATATGGCGGAACTGTAGCTAATGACAATTCAGGATCTATAAAATACCTACGAATTGAGTATGCAGGAGCACTTTTTAATGCGGATAAAGAGTTTAACGGCCTTTCTCTTTTTGGAGTGGGTTCAGGAACTACAATTAGCTATGTAGAGTTGTACCACGGATCAGATGACGGAGTTGAATTTTTTGGAGGAACTGTAAATACAGACCACATCATTTCAATAGGAAATGAAGATGACCAATTTGACTGGACTGAAGGATGGTCAGGTACTAACACAGAGTGGTACGGAAAATTAGATTTCGGAAAAGGAAACAGAGGAATTGAAGCAGATAATTTTGAAGGTGGTTTTGGATTTGCTCCAATAGCTAACCCTACAATTACAAACTTAACTCTTGTTGGACCTGGAAGTACAGCTAACGCTACTGCATTTGCAGAAAATCAAGCAATGAAGTTGAGAAGAGGAACAAAAGGTATCTTTACTAATGTTTATATCAAAGGATGGGCAACTGGTTTTGATATTGAACATGATGAAACACTTGCTTTCGTTGGAACTGCTTTGAAAGTTGTTGGATTAACTATCGACTCTGATGTACCAACAATTACAAAAGGAAAAACAACTGCGGGAGCCAGCGCAACAATTAGCGCTTCATTCTACACTACTGCTGTTAATACTGGTGCTGGAAACGGAGCTGGAATGCCTTCATGGGCTGCAGGATGGGCAGTAGGATTTGCTCTATAAGCGACACAATCAAAGAATAAATGCCTTCCTTTAACAGGAAGGCATTTTTTTTGGCACTATATTTGAAATTTATTTCTTATATTTACTAAACTAAACGGAGCTAATGAAAAAAAATTACTTTTATACTACAATATTATTGGTGTTTTTCTTTTGCTTGAACCTTAGTGCTCAGGAAGCAAAGCCAGTACTCAAACAACAAGAGACCTCAGCTATAGAGGGATTAAGTATGTATCCAAACCCTGTGAGCAATGGTAAAGTTTACATAGCTACAAAAAACGATACAGATAAAGAAATTATTATTTTTGACCTTTTGGGCAAAAAAGTGCTTCAAACCATGTTGAGTGCTCGAGAGCTAAACGTCTCTACTCTTATTCCAGGCGTCTACATTATCAAAATAAACGAAGACAACGCTACTGCAACTCGAAAATTAATCGTTCGATAAATTAGCACTGCTAATCACTATAACAAAGCTCCTTCTGAATTAGATGGAGCTTTTTGATTTTAGATTTCTACTGTACTAAAAAGTCTGATTACGTACTAAAATTTATACCTTTGCTCAAAAAATTACCTTGATCACAGCTACTGATATATTTACTATTTCGACTCAAAAGCAATTTGAAAAAATAGCGCTAAAAACCTTCCGTTTTCAATATGAAAACAACCTAGTTTATAAAGAGTTTTGTGACCTACTACAAACCAATGTCTCTAAGGTAAAATCATTAGAGCAAGTTCCGTTTTTACCAATTCAGTTTTTCAAAAGTCATCAAGTAGTTTCCAATACAAATGCTATCCAACAAACGTTTACGAGCAGCGGAACAACAGGAATGATCACCAGCAAACATATCGTTACCGATACTTCACTTTATGCAGCCAGTTATCAAAAAGGATTTTCAGAATTTTACGGAAACATCGAAGACTACGTCGTCCTGGCATTGTTACCTTCCTATCTTGAAAGAGAAGGATCATCACTAATATACATGGTCGAAGATTTGATAAAACTATCCAATCACGACCAAAGCGGGTTTTACTTGCACAATCATGATGAGTTAATAAAAAACCTCATCGCTCTAGATCAATCAGGTCAAAACGTGATTTTAATTGGAGTTACCTATGCTTTATTGGATTTAATTGAAAAACACCAGTTTCAGCTGCAAAATACGATCATAATGGAAACTGGCGGAATGAAAGGCAAGCGAAAAGAAATGATCAGAGAGGAATTACACCAGCAACTGTCTGCTGGTTTTGGTGTCAATGCTATTCATTCAGAATATGGAATGACTGAATTGCTTTCACAAGCCTACTCACTTGGACAAGGCGTGTTTGAATGTCCTTCATGGATGCAAATCCTAGTTCGTGATACCGAAGACGCTCTCACCTATATTCCACATGGAAAAACGGGCGGTATCAATGTAATCGACTTAGCCAACCTGAACTCTTGCTCCTTTATTGCGACCCAAGATTTAGGTAAAAAAATCACCAATAATTCATTTGAAATCCTTGGGCGTTTCGATAACTCTGATATTCGTGGATGCAATTTGATGGTACTGTGATATGAAATATTTCAGACTACTCATACTTTTTATATTTCTTTTTGACTTTGCTGCACGCAGTCAAAGCAACGATTTGAATTTGACTTTAGACTCGATTTTTTCTGTCGATAATAACAATCAAAGGAACTTCACTATTCAATATCAAATCAAAAACAAAACAAATAAAGTAGTATCATTTATTCTCAACCCTAACTCCATTCGATCAAATGTTTCAAATGCATTAACATGGAGTCCTTCGTATCGCTTGTATCAAGAGGAGACACGTATTGATGCCGAAAATATTTCCAGTCCCTTAACAATCGAAAAGAACAACAAAGATTTTATTGCAAAAATGTCAAAGGAATTAAGAGACAATAAACAGGACCTCGATGGCTATCTGATCAAAAAGCAACAAGAATTAAAAGAAGCTTCCAGTGCAACCATAATGAATTCGATTGTGACCCTAAAACCTCATGAAAGCCGTACTTACGCTGTATCCTTTAGTTGGGATAAAAACAGATATGTCACTCATTTTGACAACGAATATTATCTTGATGAAAAAAAACTGCACTATTTAGATTTAGTCATCATTTTAATGAAAGAAGAGTTATACACTCGGCTTTTACCCGAAGACCAAACTAAAATCGAAGCCAATAAGACCATTATTAAAGGCTGGCTGAATTCGAATAAAGTAGAAATCAATTTTAAAGAATAAATTCTTTTTTAGGCAAAAAATATCCCAATATCTATTGTAAAATATTGGGATTAATTTATTTTGAAAGACTTCTACACTCAATACTTACACTATTCTAACTACAAAATAATTTTTCTTTCCGCTTTGCAATAGTACAAACTGATTATTGATTAAATCTTTAGCAGAAAGTATAAAGTCTTCTTTTATTTTTTCTTTATTAACTGAGATTGAGTTAGCTGTCAAAGCTCTTCTCGCCTCGCCATTAGATTTAAAAAAACCTGTTTTTTCGTTTAAAACTGCTACAATATCTATTCCTGCTTCAATTTCGTCTCTTGCTATTTCTGCTTGAGGAACGCCATCAAAAACCTCTAAAAAAGTGGCCTCATCCAATTCCTTTAAATCATCAGCGGTTGCATTTCCAAATAAGATATTAGAAGCTTTAATTGCTTTTTCCAATTCAGTTGCAGAGTGAACAAAAGTGGTTAATTCTTCAGCTAATTTACGTTGTAATGCTCTTAAATGCGGCGCTTCTTTATGCTCTTCAATTAATGTGTCAATTGTTTCTTTGTCAAGAAAAGTAAAAATCTTGATGTATTTCTCTGCATCTACATCGGTTGTATTCAACCAAAATTGATAAAATTTATAAACAGATGTTTTATCAGCAGTTAACCAAACATTACCTCCCTCTGACTTTCCAAATTTAGAACCATCTGCTTTTGTGATCAAAGGACAAGTCATCGCATAGGCTTTCGCCTCTTCGCCCACATTCATTCTGCGCACTAATTCGGTTCCTGTAGTGATATTTCCCCATTGGTCAGAGCCACCCATTTGCAGTAAGCAATTGTATTCTCTATGTAAATGATAGAAATCATAACCTTGAATCAACTGGTAAGTGAACTCCGTAAATGACATTCCCTCTCCTTCACCTGACAATCTTTTTTTAACAGAATCCTTTGCCATCATATAATTAACAGTGATACGTTTACCCACATCACGTGCAAAATTAATAAATGACAACTCTTTCATCCAGTCGTAATTATTAACTAAAACAGCTCCATTAGCCTCTTTAGAGTTGAAATCTAAAAAACGAGACAATACTGCCTTTATACCTTCTACATTATGATTTAAAGTGGTTTCATCTAGTAAATTTCTCTCGTCTGATTTTCCAGAAGGATCACCAATCATACCCGTTGCACCACCCACTAATGCAATAGGTTTGTGTCCAAAGTTTTTTAAATGTACCAAAAGAATAATAGGCACTAAACTCCCAATATGTAAAGAGTCTGATGT